>ODAI012904809.1_pt1 | contig 12159 bp, 14 predicted proteins | sample 1539321 | NCBI WGS metagenome assembly ODAI01 (sample SAMN02144231, study PRJEB22623) | gut metagenome | biome: sheep rumen | host: Ovis aries | place: New Zealand
GTTTAACAATGAGCACCGGCACTGCATGGACTTCCTGCGGGAGGCGTGTTCATCGGCCAAGGCACCGCACAGGGTTATTGTCACGCACCATGTGCCGTCATTTGTACTATCCTCCCCCGACTTCAAGGGAAGCCGGATTAATGGCGCATTTACAGCAGAAGAGTACGACTTCGTAGAGACTTGTGGCGCTGATTACTGGATATACGGGCATTCGCATCGGAACATTGATGGTGTTATTGGCAAGACACAGTGTGTCTCCAACCAACTGGGATATGTGTTTTCGGGAGAGCACAAATCGTTCAACCCAGGACGCTTTATTGATTTTTAACCTATTTGCGGGACGTCATAATGCACTGGCCAGATGCTGCTGAGGCTTGTGCGGTCATTGCCTTAAAAATACTGTAATTTTGCAGGAGTTCGATTCCGTGTCGCACTTAAATAAGAAAAGTGCATTTGAACGCAGTATGAGCTTGTTTCAAAAGGATATTTGTATTAACTTTGCTAATACAAGAAGGTTTGACTGTTTTACATATGTTTTACAAAACCTTCGCATTTAATACGCTAATAGATTGATTTACAGTCGTTTGAGCGAGAATCCGTACGAATGGCATTCAAAAGGTCTGGAGTTCGATTCTCCTATGCCCCACAGAACAGACTGATAATCAGTCACTTAAGGCACTTACGCATAAAACTCGCGAAATTTATGCGTAATTTCTTTTACTTTCCTCCCCTATACTTTGATTGCTTTTGGGCAGGTCCGACCGGTGAACTATCCGGGAACCCGCCACGCCATACGTCCGCAAATACACAAAAAAATCCTGCCCCCTGAAAGGAAAACAGGAAGAAAATTTCATCACCGGCCCCAAGGCCTGATCAGGATTTGCACCCGCGATGGCTTAGGCCCCCGGAGTCCACTTGCACTCCGCCAGCATGGTGCCGGACTTCTCGCCGGTGCTGGAGTTGACGTAGTAGTAGCGGAAGAAAATCTTCAGCGCTGCTGCATTGGGGTTGCCGTTCTTGGCCACGTAATCGGCGCGGATGTCCACAGCGGCGGTGGGTTCCATTTTCTGCTCACCGGAACCGGCTGGAGCACCAAGGCCGAGGAAGTGATGACCAGGGTGTTCGCCCAGATGCGGGAGCATTCCGAGAAGTACGAGGTTCACATCGGGACGCTGAACAACAATGGTACGTTGAACGAGATTTCGGGCTCCTCCGTGCAGCTGCCTGATTGCGGCCCGGGTTTGCCTAAGATTGCACAATGAAGATAGATACGCTGAACAATAACGGGGTGATAAACGATTTCTCTCTCCATCAGGAGGTTTCTATGCCGGTGCGGATGCCGTATCCGGAGTTCTGGCAGAAGGAGTACGAGAAGGAACACGGGAAGAAGGCTGCGCACAAGCCGGTGAGGCTGAATGCCGGGGCCGGCCGGAAGCCGAACTACCTGCGGGTTCTGGTGGCGCTGCATGAGGCCGGCTACTTTACGGATGAAGTCGGTGGCCAGATTGACCGGAAGGACGTGTTTGCGGCGTTCAGTGAGATTCTGGACTTGGATCTGGACAGGGCCAACGCTAATCTCAGCGAGGAACTCAATCACTACAACCAGGAGATGAGGGCAGAGATCTTCGACGTCCTGAAGAAGGCGTATGTAGAGTATGAGAAAGAGGTGCTGGAGAGGAGAAAAGAGAGGTTATAATAATTCTCTCTCAATCTCATCTCCGTGAAGAATGGTACTTAGAGGCCCCTTCCTTACGATTACGAATTCGTTCTCGTAAGGGTTTTCAGCACTAACACGTTTGTTCCGAAAAGTCTGGTACGCAATCCCGAGAAGACTCTTTACCCTAGAATCTTCAAACATAGCGGCAGCTGAGCCAAAATAGAAATGCTCACGCGTGTCTTTCACTTCAACATGAATGATTGTTCGATTTTGTTTTAACATAATGATTGCTCCCTACAAAAATACGAAAATCGTGACAAAAATCAAATATTTGTAGCCACTCCATTGGCTTCTTAAAACAAATTTCATATATTTGTTCCGCAATGGCCATTAAAGGCGATTGAAGAGACCGGTAATAAATAAAATGCTTATCGGAGAAATTGTGCTAAATTTGTCTACAGAATTGAAGCAGTTTTAAGAATGGCAATTATACCTCCCATAAAGTCTCAAGGGATTAAGACGCAACTCATTCCTTGGATTAACGATTTAATCAAGCATTCAGACATTGACACACAGTCTAGATGGCTTGAACCTTTTTTTGGTACTGGCGTAGTAGGTTTTAATTCTCCCCTGCGCGGAACTCATATTGTCGGAGATACCAATCCACACATCATAAATTTCTACCGTGGCATTCAAAACGGGGAAATAACAAGCCATAAGATGAGAGAGTATCTTACCCATGAAGGAGAATTGCTGGAGGCGGCAGATGAAGAAGGATATGCTCATTATCGAATTGTCCGTGATCGCTTTAACCAAGATTTTAGCCCGTATGACTTCATCTTCTTGTCGCGTGCCGGCTTCAATGGAATGATGCGATTTAACAAATATGGCAAATGGAATATCCCATTCTGTAAAAAACCTAATCGTTTCGCCCAAGCTTATGTCACGAAGATTTGCAATCAAATTGATAAAGTGAGAGGTGCAATTATGGAAAATGAGTGGTTGTTTAATATCTGTGATTTTCAGGATATTATCAATCAGGCTAAGACAGGCGACGTCATATATTGTGATCCTCCATATTATGGTCGTTATGTAGATTACTATAATGGGTGGACAGAAGAGGACGAGGTAAGGCTCTTTGAAACATTATCGAATACTCCCGCCCGTTTCATCTTATCTACATGGCATCACAATGATTATCGTGATAATCCTATGATTGAAAGGCTATGGAATCACTTTAATGTTATTACAAAAGACCATTTCTATCATGGTGGCGGCCACATTGAGAACCGACATTCTATTGTTGAAGCCCTTGTGTTCAATTTTGAATACAATGATGAGGGCTTAGGACCTCAGAATCAGGAGCCAACGTTATTTGACTAAAAAGGGCGCTTATGCGTCCTTTTTCTTTGACTGTCTTTTAGCCCCGTTACCAACAAGTTTCTTTTTCTCAGGCTCACCAATGAAGTCTAAAAAATCCCAAATGTTAGTAACTTTCTTTGGTGTGCCATCAACAAGAACAGTAGCGTTGTTGTAGTTGAGCCAGTATCTATCAAAGTACTCCTCACCTAATTGACAAAAGACTCCCTTTTCGGCTTTGATATCGTTAATGTTGCTTATCGAGCCAATGTTGGCGGTGTTTCCACTTCCCTGACTGTCTGAAGAAATCTTCCATTTCTCCGAGAAAAAAAAGTCGAAGTCGCTTATTACTGATGTAATAGACTTAAGGGCATCTTTGTGAACGATTGTTCTTGCCACCTTATCCTTATCTGTGGGCTGGCCTAGCTCCTTAGCATTGATAACAGAAAGTTCGCTTGTATCGGATTCAATTTTCCCACCATCTTCAGCGATAGAATACACGATTCCCAAACAAAAATGGCCTTTATACTGACTATATGGGAACTGGATGTTCTTTCGACAAGATCTATCATGGAAGTATGTTCCATGGCTTCCCAACGTAAATCCAACTCGGTCTTTTTTCTTACCTGTACGATATGTTGTCTTTAAATCTACTGCAAACTTGATACTTTCATCGTCAATCTTTTGAAATGTCAAATCAGGGTAATAGTTCTGTTCATCGGCTAGAATAATATTGTATCCAATCCTTTCGGCAAACTTGAAGATAATAGGAAATAAATGAATCTCAAGAATTTTGGAGAGAATCTTAGTATCAGAAGATAGAGTATATACATTGCGATATACATCTATAAACCCTTTAATGGTCCACTGACCATCTTCACATGAGATAGAATCTCTCAGTTCATCAAGCTCTTTACGAAAAGCATCGATGAACTGCTGTTTGTATTCTGCAACAGCTGCCATGATATGTTCATTTGAATTATACGCAAATGTAATCAAAAACTTTTAGTCGACAAAATAAGGGCATTATGAGGGTAGTAGTATATTATAATATCAAATTGCTGGATGCAGATACTATCATATGATTGGTATTTTATAATTATTCCGTCCAATAGAATTCACTACGCCCAAACGGGGTAAACGCCCACGCCATACCTCTTGCATTACTGGCTGATTTTGTGTAACTTAATGGTGTAAACCTAAGCACTTAATCAGCTATGAAGATCCTCATCGACAACGGCCACGGCATCGACACTCCGGGCAAGCGGAGCCCCGACGGCCGCCTCCTGGAATACGCCCAGAACCGGCTCCTCGCCAGCCGAATCGTCTCCGCCCTTCAGGCCCGGGGCCTGGACGCCTCGCTCCTGGTGCCGGAGGAAACGGACATCTCCCTGCCCGAGCGCTGCCGCCGCGTGAACAAGTGGTGTCGCCAGCTGGGCAAAGACAACGTCATCCTCATCTCCATCCACTGCAACGCCGCCGGCCGTGGCGACCGCTAGCTCTCCGCCCGCGGCTGGTGCGCCTACACCACCCGTGGCAACACCCGGGCCGATGCCCTCGCCACCTCCCCGGCCACCGCCTCCGCACCGACTACACCGACGCCGACCCCGACCAAGAAGCCGCCTTCTACCTCCTACGCCACACCATCTGCCACGCCGTCCTCACCGAGAACCTCTTCATAGACAACCACGCCGACTGCGCCTTCCTCCTCAGCGAAAAAGGCCAACAATCGCTTGTTGACCTTCACGTCGATGGCATCACCACCTACCTCTCTACCCTCTAACGCAGAATGCCCGGCCCCGCCGAGCATTCTCGCATTTGTTGTCCACTCCGTCCACCGGTGTATACGGTGGACACAGGTGCTAAATCACATTCAAAAGAGCCAAAACCAGGGTGGTAATGGAGCCTGCAACGCCTACTCCTCCAACAATATAGGAAGTAAAAATTCTTTTCTTTATTGCTTTGACTTCCTGACCGATGAGAGAAGAAGCATTCTTTTCCGTGGCAGAAGTTGCGCTCTCAATTCTCCTGGAAAAACCGTCTTCAATTTCTCTTCGAACCCGATCTACGTTGTCAGAAGAGACTTTTATAGCTTCTTCTTGGGCCGCCTTGGCTTTATCGGAGGCATACTCTTCAATTGCTTTTCTCGCCTGTCCCAGGTTCTCTGAAGCGGCCTTTATTGCAGAGTCCTTAGCCTCACTGGCTTTTTCAAGCACTTGAGACTCCAATTCTTTTCGTACTTGCTCGAGATTTTTAGCAGCTGTTCGAATAGCTACTTCTTTCGCCTCATTGGCCTTATTCGATGCTTGTTTCTCAAGTTCATCTTTCATCTTGCCGATGGTCTCTTCTGCAGTTTTAATGGCAGTATTCTTTGCCTCTGTTGCTCTCTCTGACAGTTGAGACTCTAATTCTACTCTTGTCCGACCTATACTTTCTGCGGCCGTCCTTATCGCGGTGTCCTTTGCTTCCTTTGACTTTTCCAGAACTTCTAATTCCAACTCTTTTCGTGCTTGCCCTAGACTTTCTGCAGCCGTTCTAATAGCTACGTCTTTAGCTTCGTTTGCCTTTTCAGAGGCACGGGATTCCAGTTCCGCCTTTGCTTCGCCAAGAGTCTCTGCGGCAGCCTTTATGGCTGCTTCTCTTGCCTCATTAACCTTGTCGGAAACATGTAACTCCAGTTCTTTTCGAACCTTTCCTAAACTTTCTGCTGATGCTAAAATCGCAGCTTTTTTTGCATCAGAGGATTCTTTTTCGAGCAGCTTCTTGAGTTCATTTCTGGTCTGGTTCAAACTCTCTGCCCCGACCTTAATGGCAGCGTCTTTAGCAGAACTCGCATTTTCTGCTGCCTTTTTTGTCAGTTCTTTTTCTGCCAGGATAATTCTGTCGACAGCGACTTTGATTGCTGCATTTTGCGCTTCAGTCACCTTGCTTGATATTTGAGATTCAAGACTCTGTCGAGTTTTAGTAAGACTCTCATTAGTTGTTTTGATGACTGAGTCTTTAGCTTTAACTGTCTCTTCTTTTACTTGATTCTCTAAAGCATCTGCCTTTGCCCGTAATTGAGAAACCTTTCCTTCCAATTCAGATTGCTTTATCAAAATATTCTGTTGCTCCTTAAGACGCCGTGCGACCTCTAAATATTTTTGTTTAATAATCTCAGGCAGTTGTGGTTTTGTGCCACTTTTTGAGTTAACAGCATTGTATAGATCTTGAATCATGGCTTCGTTAGTGGCCATGTTAAAACTTCCTAAATTGAAGAGGAACTCTGATGCTTTAGCAAGTTCTGTATTGAATTGGAATGACAATCTAATCGCTTCCGCACTCTCTTTTTGAGCATCTGAAATTTTCTTAATCACTCCTTGTGTGCTTTGGAGTATCTCCTTGGTATCGCCCTTCTTAACCTTCCAGCCAAGGAATTTTCCATCCTTGAACTCCTGCATATCCTTCACTGCTTGATAAGCGGCATCAGCTTCAGATTTAGCCCTTTCCACTGACTTGGAAAGTACCTGAAGAGCCTTGCTCTTTTCCGATATAATTGCTGGGATTTGCGATGCGTCATCCTTTGGCATTAATTGATTCTCGCGTTCATGAGCTGCGGAGATGCTCTTTTTAGGTTCAGATTTCATGATATGGAACTTAACTTAGAATTTCACTCATTTCACTACCGAATTCGGGGTCATCTTTCGCAAGATTGCCGGCTGTAGTACTAATGACGTCAAAACTAGAAATGATGTTTTTTATACTATTGACTGTAGATTGTATTGCTTGAGTGGCTGTCTCCTCCATATGAATAATAGCTTCTGCAGAACTCTTCGCTTCTTCCCATATTCCTGCATTCGCATACGCAAGGGATACACCTTGTAATTCTAACTGCTTATTATTCAATTGTAGTCTGCGTTTTATGAGTTTATCCCTTTTGACGCCCATACTGACATCTGTTGCAACGGCAATAGAGAAACGCCCGACACCAACGAAATTGACTCTCAGAATGATATCCTTCCAAAAGAGAGGATTATATGGAGATCCATTCTTGATGGCGGAACGAATCGCGGCATCGGCTATATCAATAGCCGTGAAGGTCCCGGACTCAATCGTTATCATTCGAGCAATTGTTCTATTGTTGAAAGGAATTACATTCTCCCAATTAACATCTTTAAGTGTCCGACCATCAGATAACTCCACCATAAGCCGCCGGATAAAGTAGAATAATCTCACCACAAATTCTCCAATCAACACGGGTATGGCTTGCCGTCCAAGTTCTTTGACGGCTGCTAATTCATGTCTCATGTCAAACCTGTTTTTGGTGTATATATTATCCACCAACTTGGGAAGGCCTGATTTGTTTAATGGATAGATGCTAGATACTTCTTTTAAAATAGATACGAAGAACCCCGGGATTCCCATCCCTGCACCAGGAGTCGCTTTAGATCCGGCCATGTCACTTGCCAAGTGGCCTAACCAATTGTTAATAATCTCCAGAACCTTAACCGCCATAGGGACTTGTGCCAGGCCAACCATTATCGAACGGATAGGTTTAGGAATTTTTGCATCAATTTCTTCCTTCTTCTTCGAATGAACATAATACAAAATGAAGGTCAAAAGGCCAGACAGAATAACAGGCCACAGATCCTTCAGATAATCCTTCCAATTGCTGCCGTTGAAACGAAGACGGAATTTTCCGTTTTTGTCGGTAAAGAAACCACACTTTAAGAAAACGCTAAAGATGGCTGCAAGCATACCAAGAAATGTTGGATGATGCGCTAAGTCATCCAGATGATGAGACGCTTCGTTAATGCCTTTAACCCCTTTGAAAAGTGAATCTGAAGGAATATGGAATGTTCGCTCTAATTTTGAAATTGATAAACGAAGCGCTCTTTCAGGATCTCCTAATTTTGTGCTCGCAAATTTATCTGAGACACCTTTGGCAACCTTTTCCCTAAGTTCCCGTATCTCATCACTTGTCAACTTACTGCCTTGCTTAGCAGCCTTCTCCTTTGCACGTTCTATGGCTTTTTCGATAGATTCGCTCTTAACAGTTTTCTCGGCAAGCTTCTCAACGGAACTATTAACTTTGTTTTTAGCCTCTTCTAAAGAACCTTCAAAATCAAAAGCGCCAACAAAGAACGAATCAATAAGGCCACACAATACGCCACATCCAACAGCAATAGTATAATCAAGTTTATCAGACTTATTTGTTAGTCGATCAATCTCACCATCCAGTTCCTCAATTTCGCCCACCAATTCATGCTGCAACAACTCAATCTCAGATAGTTTCTCTATCTGTAATGGCGTTTGCTCCTCATTGATGTTCTCCGGGGCATAAAGGCAATTGACATCAAATACGACCTTGAAATCATCATCTACTTGCTGATGGGAAAACTCTATAATCTTGTTGTTAATTTCTTCGCTCATAACTACTTATAATGCTCAAGTATTGTGCTGAATATGGTTTTGATTTCATCCCTGATAGACGATGGTGACAGTACTTCTATCCGCTCTCTATGCCATAGCAACTGCTGATAGAAGTTGTAACAAGGAATAACGCGATACTCGAAGATGCTCCAGTCGTCGGTGGTTTCCACCTCGACCTGGGATTCATGAATCGGGAGGGCGCGAATGTATTCCACCTGGGTGCCATAGACTTTGATGCGGATGGTTTCAGCCTTGCCATCGTCACTATGGTTGACGCCAAAACTGTCCTTGAAGTACTCGTGGACAGTGATGTTGGAGGACGGGAGCATCGTTTCTTGGGTTAAGTTGAGGTTATCCAGCCTCTCCAAGGCGAAGACGGATTGTCCGTGATGGGGATTGATGGGTTCGGCCACAAGGTACCAGCGCTGTTCCCAGGTTTTAAGGAAGTACGGGATGATGGTCTGGCGCTTCACTGTCTTCTTGTTGTATGCCCAGTAATCGCATTCCAGGCCCTTATGCTGGTCGATAGCCTCCAAGATGATTTGGACTTTCTCAACACCGGTCGGAGCCTTCATCAGGAAGATCTTGTCCTGATGCTTGATGGCCAGCTCCGTCATTCCCTCGATGTGGTAAGCCGACAGGAGGTACTCATATAGGGGCTCGTCGGTATCGTCCTGGATCAGCTTGTATTTCCGGAGACTGGCGTCGTATTGGATCTCGCAAGGGAAGGTCTCCAGAATGAAATCCTTGTACCTGGCGAATGTCCTCGGGGTCAGATCTCCGTCGTACAGCGAAGAATAGCTGTAGTGCTCGTTGATTTCCTCCAGACTCATCGGCCCCCTGCGCTGCAGGAGGTTGATGAGATATAGGCATTTGTTCAGTTTTGACATTGCGTCAACAATCAAAACTCCTCATCGGAGCAATAATTCAGTAACTTAGAAATATCTTTTCGAATTCTTTTCGCCCGTTTGTCAGAATCCGGATGGGATGCAAACAGACGTTTAATTTTGTGAAAAGATTCTCCATGTTCTAATTCAACAAACTTTTCCAAAACGGTTGCCACGCATTCTGGATTAAGGCCGAGGCGTGACACTACCTTTAGCGCATGCTCGTCGGCGAGATATTCTTGTTTCCTGCTATAGTGAGTATTCAAATAGTTACTGGTAATCGGCCCTATAACTTTTGAGGTCATGAATGCGGTGCGTGGAAATGGTGCCCCTTCAATAAAAAACTTAACAGCTTCGAGTCCGACTGCATAGCGATAGCTTTTTAAAGCGTCATGATGCACTACGTGTCCCATTTCATGTCCAATAATTGCAGTTAACTCATCATCATTAAGAATATCCATTAGAGCAGAAAATACCCTTATTGTGCCATCAGGCCAAGCATGCGCATTTATTTCGTCGGATACAAAAACAGTAACATTGTATTTTCCCTCTTGAAATCCTTTTATTCTATTGACAATCCTTTGAATTCTCTGCTCATATTTACCATGATCCACCTCGTTTTCCGCTAATTCTAATGCAGTACTCTCCTTCACGCCATCTAGAATAAACTCATCATCAGCCAATAAAGCGGATAAAGCAGAATCTTTTGCCATTGATAATTTCTCCTTATCCCAATTTCCAGATATAGCCGTTACTAGGATATTCTTTATTTTGTCGTTCATAATTATTCGAATGGTTATTAGTTAAGTTGAGACATTATTCCGGAGGTTGTTTATCGGCTTCTGACTTCAAGGACCAAGTCACCATCCCCGTCAATGTGGTAGCCGGTGATGTCGTAGAAATCGTAATCATTGTCTTCATCACAATACATTACGCACAGATCATCATCGTAATCGAACCAATCCAGACAATGTTGGATGTATGCAATGGTCGGAGAATACTCCTGGGAGTCTTCTATCTCGTTGGACTGGAGGACTATTTCACCCTCTCTGTAATACACACAATCAATGGTGGCAGAGTCAAAATTATACCCGTCATCGATGTACAGGCATCCTCCGACATTCTCGACGTTGCTCAGGATTTCCGCCAGTTCGCTAAGTTGCATAGGTTATTAGAGTTATGATTGGTGTGTTACTATTGACAAAGATAATAAAAATATCGAAAAATTCATTCGACGAGGCGTTTTTGAACAACACGGTCGCCAATCTGCTGCTACTCATTTCTAAGAATTATTTGAATTGCGAAGGGTTTAAGATTTCCAGAATAGCCGCTCTGACGGTGTCAAAACACAAAAGGAACGGCGTGTTGGTTCCGCGCGGGAGATGGCCGCGTTCGATATAATCGTCCTCATAGATCTCTCCCAAGAAGTATTCATCGTAGGAATCCGGGGCCTCCGGCTCACCGGGGAAATACAACGTAGTGTGCTCATAGAGGTTGAGAAATACTGGGTTGTTCTCAGGCTCCGATTCGGGCACACAGTCCAGCATCCCTTTAGGGACGAGGAGTCGCATTTCCAACTTGGGTATTACCATCGGCGGAGTGGTACGTATTTCCGGTTTGAGATTGCGGGAGACCAGTCCGAAGATGATGCCCTTTGCGAACAAGTCCTTCCAGAACATCACCTGTATGCGGATAAAGTACCAGTTCACCTGACGCATAGCCTTATCCCGGTCCTCACCGATAATCTTCCCTCTGCGCACACGGAACTCCCCATTCAGTCGCACTCTACCATCTTCCAGCCGTTCCCGGAACCCTTCCGGCACCGGCCATTCTTTCGGGGGTACCATATATAGAACCGCTTTCCGTCTCCAGGGCAACTCGTGACCTTGAGGAAGGAGTTCACCGACAACCCGGATGCAAGGGTGAACCTCAAAAGTGATCTCGTCATTCATAAGGCCACCTCCCTTTGTGGTTCGGCAATCAGCTGACGGTACTGCCAGGATTTCTTCCAACGGTCAATCTCCAAAGCCCTATGGCACATCTGGGGATGGGTATAGAACATAATGCGCATTTCCTGCTGGATGCGGTTCCACCAGGATGCGTTCTGCATGGACTCGTATTCTCTAGCCTGCTCCACCAACTGGTAAGGACTGCCGTGGACTTCGCCCAGCCCGCATGTGAGTTTGAGCATCTGCATCTGGAAGACTTTCTCTCCAACAACCGCAGCGGCGCAACGATCGGCCGACAATTCACCGCAGCGTCTCCAGTACCTGAGCCCGGCAAGAAGAGGAAGCAATAACGCCTCAGACACAATCTGGAGTGCAAATCCCAAGTTCTCAAGGATGGCCAGCATCGTAAGATACAGGGTGTGGTGGCATATGATATGTCCGCATTCGTGGGCGATGACGCACTTCAGCTCGTCGCGGGACATCTTCTCCACCATGGATGAGCTGATGGCAATGAAGGGATTGTTATCTCCGTAAGTGAAGGCATTCATTATGGGATCGTTGTAGATGAACATTTCCGGCTCGTCGATGCCGACGGCTTTGACGACTTCCAGGAATGGATAGTACACCTGCGGGAAATTCTCACTGTTCACCTGGACCATTTCGCCGAGATTCTCTCCACGGTACAACCGTTCGTAGCCGTAGTCCATGGCCGCTCTGGCCACTTTATCGAATCCTTTGATGGACCGCAAGACCTCAATGGCTTTTGCATCGTCTGGATGCATGATCATCATCGCATCCATCACGCAACCCTCCTGTCCTCAATGAGCGGCGTGCTCGTGTACCGCATAATCGCAACCTGCAAAACGGCAGGAATGACCACCCGGTAGGCTGGAGA
>ODAI013433164.1_pt1 | contig 12159 bp, 5 predicted proteins | sample 1539321 | NCBI WGS metagenome assembly ODAI01 (sample SAMN02144231, study PRJEB22623) | gut metagenome | biome: sheep rumen | host: Ovis aries | place: New Zealand
ATGTTACCTGGACAGCAGGCGCAACCGAACCACTTCTGGCGCTCGTGCTCGCCGTCGCTCTCCAGCGGGTTGTCGTAGAAGAACTTGTCGCCTGAGAGTGACACGCCGCTCAACACATTATTATATAGTGCACGCTCGCACACGTCGATATACTTCGACTCGCCCGTAGCGAGGAACATGCGGTAGTTCCAATACACGTTGGCGATGGCGGCACAGGTCTCGCAGTAGGCGGTATGGTTGTTCAGCTCGTAGTCGGGACCGAAGCCCTCGCCCTGCGGACGGCTTCCGATACCGCCCGTGATGAAGAGTTTCTTCGACGACATGTTCTCCCAGATACGCTCCAGGGCCTTCTGATAAGCCTTGTCGCCAGTGAGGGCAGCCACGTCGGCAACGCCCGAATAGAGATAGCCGGCACGCACTGCGTGGCCCACAATCTCATCCTGCCTGAGGATGGGCATGTGGTCCTGCGAATACTCGCTGGGCTTGTGCCCGTCAGTACAACGACCTGTCTCATCGACAAAATACTTGGCGCCTTCGAGGTACTTCTTGTTGCCCGTCACCTTGTAGAGCTTGCAGAGCGCCATCTCGATGATGGGATGCCCGCCCGGACGGTGAATCTGCCCCTCGTTGGGGCCGAAGGTCTTGCAGACGAGGTCTGCGTTCTTGATGGCCACGTTGAGGAAGGTCTTCTTGCCCGTCGCACGATAGTGGGCAACGGCGCTCTCGATCAGGTGGCCTGAGTTGTAGAGCTCGTGCGAGTTGATCTTCTCCCACTTACGGGTGCCCCACCAGCCGCTCAGGCGCGTACATTTATTAGTAACGCAAGTGGTCAGGTAGCCGTCGGGCTCCTGGGCCTGGGCGATGATGTTGATCACGGAGTCGAGATAGTGGTCGAGCTTCGCATCGTAGTGGACGGCCAGCGAGTAGGAGGCTCCCTCGATCACCTTGTAGGGGTCGGTATCGTCGAACGAGAAGTCGCCGCGATGCTCACCCTTGATCAGTCCGGCGGCAATCGCGAAGTTGTCGAAACGGCCGTTCACCTCGCACTCATGGAAGGCGGAGGGGATAGAGACCGTACGATTGATCTCGATGCGGGGCGACCAGAAGCCATCGTTCAGATGCACCTGTGTAAACGCCACTTCCTGAATCGGAGCCGTAGGCGACTCTTTGGCAGCACTGGCGGTCAGCGTCAGCGCGGTCATGCCTATCAGTAAGAATGCTCTTTTTTCCATATTGTCTTTTTGGTTTGGTTTTGTTCGTTACGTTAGTGTTTTGGAATTACGCTGCAAAATAATAAAATAATGTTGAGAACGGATGCCACTATCGTCCAAGATAATGCAAATATCGTCCAAAGTTGCGTAAAAAGGGCATATTTGGACGATTTTTACAGCGAGTTTGGACGATATTTTTATCTCGTTTGCAGGATTGTTGCTATCTTTGCAGCAGAAATAAAAAACAATACGAAAATGAACCTGAAGAAGCTACTAGCAGTCGCCACCTTATTTATAATGTACGGCAGCCACCTGTCGGCCAAAAGCTATACAGTGAGCTCGCCCAACGGCAAGAATGTGGTCACAGTAGATGACGGTCTTAACATCACGGTATCCCACGCAGGGAAGCAGGTGGTGAGCGTCAAGACAGACCAGACCTACTGTTTAGTCCCACACTGGGACGCAAAAATTCCCACACTGGGACACAAACTGTCCCACACTGGGACTATCAAGGGCACCCGTACCTCCCGTATCGCCGAGTCCATTCAGGCGCCATTCTACAGGCAAGCCAGTTTCCAGCACCATGCCAACCAGCTCGACCTCCGTCTGAGTGACGGCTTCGGCCTGCAGGTACAGGCCAGTGACGAGGGTGTGGCCTACCGCTTCTATACGACCACCAAAAAGACGGTAATCATCGCCGACGAGACCGATGATTTCCGTTTCCCCGACGACGCCAAGGCCTGGCTCGCCTACTCCACCAACGACGAGAAGCCCTTCGCGATGGCCTTCCAGAACTACTACGACGAGACCCTGCTCTCCAAGGCGAAGGACAAATACGTCTTCCTGCCTGCCACCATCGAGAGCGCCGGCGTGAAGGTGACCATCCTCGAAAGCGACCTGCGCGCCTATCCTGGCATGTTCGTCAAGGCTGACGGCCTGAAGCTCAAGGCGGCCTTTGCCCGTTATCCCAAGAAGATGGGATACTATAAGTGGAGGGGCATGAGCTATGTGGAGGAGACGGAAGACTTCATCGCCAAGTCGTCAGGCGCAAGAACCTTCCCCTGGCGCGTGATGGCTATCACGGAGCACGATACAGAGATGCCCGTGAACAACCTCGTATATGCTCTCGCCTCGCCCAACCAAATCGGTCAGACAGACTGGATCAGACCTGGCAAGGTGGCTTGGGACTGGTGGAACGACTGGAACCTCCGAGGCGTGGACTTCGAGGCTGGCATCAACACGCGTACCTATCAGTACTATATCGACTTCGCCGCCAAGAACCATATCCCCTACGTGGTGCTCGACGAGGGCTGGTACGACTCTTCGAAAGGCGACATCATGAACCCCATCGCCGCCATCGACCTGCAGCAGCTCATCGACTATGGCAGGGACAGAGGCGTCGGCATCGTGCTCTGGACAGTGTTCAACGTGCTCGACGAACATCTTGCCGAAGCCTGCGAGAAATACGCCCGGATGGGCATCAAGGGCTGGAAGGTGGACTTCATGGATCGCAACGACCAGACGGCGGTGGAGATGGCAGAACGGCTGGCTAAGACCTGTGCCCAGCATCAGTTCCTGCTCGACTATCACGGATTCTACGCCCCCACTGGCATGAGCCGCACCTACCCGAACATCCTCAACTACGAGGGCGTGTTCGGCATGGAGGAGGCCCGCTGGGCGAAAAAAGAGACAGACATGCCGCGCTACGACGTCACCTTCCCCTTCATCCGCATGATGGCCGGACAGGTAGACTTCACCCCTGGTGCGATGCACAACGGCACCCGCGAGAACTGGGTGGAGTGCTATCAGAACCCCGTGTCGATGGGCACCCGCTGCCACCAGCTGGCATGCTACATCGTCCACGACTCGCCCTTCACGATGCTCTGCGACGCCCCCACGAACTACGAGCGGGAACAGGCCTGCGTGGACTTCATCACCAGCCTCCCCGACACATTCGACGAGACAAGAATCATACAAGGTAAGTTAGGTAGTTATATTATTGTAGCCCGACGGAACGGTAGCGACTGGTATCTGGGCGGGCAGACGAACTGGGAAGGGCGGGATGTCGAACTCTCTCTCGACATCCTGCCACCTGGCACTTACCAGGCTACTATCGTCACCGACGGCATCAATGCCAACCACAATGCCGAGGACTACCGCATCGAACAAAAGACACTCACTGCCAGTGACCGCCTGAGTCTGAAAATGGCCAGTGGAGGAGGATTCGTGGTAAAACTGATCAAACAGCAATAAGACACATGAAGCGACTATCCATCATCACCTTGTTGGCTGTCTGGGCACTCGGCATGAATGCTCAGAGCAAGACCTATCATGCCCCATCAGCGGGGAATCCCGTCATTCCGGGCTATTTCGCCGACCCCACCATCAGGAAGTTCGGCGACACCTATTATATATATGCCACCACCGACGGCACGGGCAACGGTTACGGCCCGGCGCAGGCATGGGTGAGCAAGGACTTCCAGAACTGGAAAAACATCGTCATGAACTGGCCGACCACCGAAGTGGTGTGGGCGCCCGACGTGGTGCAGCAGCCCGACGGCACCTTCCGCTACTACTACTGCGAGCCCTGCGCCGTCAGCATCGGTGAGAGCACGTCGCCCATCGGCCCGTGGAAGAACATCCTGGGCAAGGAAGATGCCGTGATGGTGCCCGACCGCTACGTACACAATGTCATCACCCTCGACCCACAGCTGTTCCGCGATGACGACGGGACGGAGTATCTGTATTTTACCACGTGGGGCATCTATGAGGGTTTCGGCTGCGGGGTGGCAAAGCTCAATCCGCAGTTCTCCGTCGCCAAGGTCCCTTCGGGCGATGCACGCCAATGGCATGAGAACGCACCGTTCCCCATTGCTGCCGACAGTTTCTTCTCAGAGAAGCGACTTATTCCAAATACCGAGCTGAAGGACATCTTCGAGGCGCCGTATGTCTTCAAGCGTAACGGCGTGTATTATTTCACCTACTCATCAGGCTCCTGCCACGACCACACCTATCGTGTGCAATACGCCACATCCACCAAAGGTCCCATGGGGCCGTTTGTATATCGCGGCTGCATCCTGAAGACCAATGCCGACAGTACCGTTCACGGCCCAGGCCACCACTCCATCCTCGAAGAGAACGGCAAATACTATATCGTCTATCACCGCCACAACCTGCCGCGTAGCGTACACGGCTTCAACCGTCAGGTGTGCATCGACGAGATGAAGTTTGATGCCAATGGCAACATTCTGCCCGTCGTTCCGACACACAATGCGCAGGGCGTAACGCTCTTCAAGCCTCAGCCTGTAAACCTCGCACTTGGCGCCAAGGTCACGGCCTCTTCCTATTACGACGACAACTTCCGTCCAGAGTATGCCGTTGACGACAACAATGCCACGCTGTGGAAGGCCGCCAAGTGCAATTGGGGCACAGACAGTCACCGCGACGAGTGGCTCCAGATCGACCTGGGTCAGCCTATCACCTTCAACGAAATCTGGACCCAGTTCGAATACGCCACCTTCTTCTACCAGTACCGCATTGAGACATCGCCCGACGGCCAGCAATGGACCCTGTACGCCGACCGTACCAGCAACACCATGCAGGGCTCGCCGATGATTGACAAAGGTGCCGCCAAGGCCCGCTATCTGCGCATCACCATCACCGACACCCAGAAGAACGGCCACATGCCTGCCATCTGGAACGTGAAGGTGTGGCAGCAGGCACCCGAACTGCCCTACCCCGAGGTGAAGTCGAGCGACGGCTATCCAGACATGCACCAGAAAGATGTAGAGCCTATGGAGCGCCATCAATCCACAGCCATCATAGACTTCAACGCAGCTGCCATAGCAGCAGCAAAAGGTGCCGTCCAGCCATTCGACATCACCGAGGCAGGCCCGCTGAAGGCTAACAAGCCTATCCGCATGAGAGTGAAGGATGGTCGATGGGCCATGTTCCTCAACGGCACTCAGCGTCTTGAGAGCGAGAAACCTATAGCAGAAGATTTCCGCTATAATGCGCCATACACCATCTCCGCCCTTGTCTGTCAGACAAAAGCAGGTCCAGTCTCGACGGTTGCCTCACTGTCGACGTCACAGGCCGATCTGGCTACCACGGAATTCCGCCTCGGCACCGACCCCAGGACAGGCATCCTCAACCACAACGGTTCGTTTGAGAGCTGTGGGGCTCCCGAGGCTGTCAAGGCCGCCGAGGGACGATGGACGCTCTGGACCGTCACCTTCGACGGCTGGATGGAACGCGTGTATCAGGACGGCAAGCTCGTGCATGAGCAGAACAACTTCCTGATGATCCGTCCGGAAGGGCACGTCACCATCGGTGCCGACGGCATGGGATTCAACAATTTCATGGGCTATATCAGCATGGTGGATATCGTGCCGCAGGCGATGACGCCACAGGAGGTCAGCGACCTCTATGCCGCCTGCTGCAAGGCCGCACCCGTGGCCTCGCTGGGCGACGACTTCGAGGAAATCGACCCCTACAGCAAGTTCACCCTGCCCGCCACCATGAAGCCCGTTTACCAGCAAGGCGGCGAACTGACCCTAAAGGACGGCAAAGCTGCCTTCAACGACGATCCGCTGAACAACGGTGCCAATATCTATAAGGAGGTGGAGGGCGACTTCGTGGTAATGGCACGTTTCTCTGACATGGAAGGTCTGACTGGGAAGAGCATCACCCCCTACAACGAGGGCGGACTGCTCGTCAGCGATGCCCAGGGCACATACTACCAGTTGGGCGTCTTCCCGCTCTACGGCTGCGGCAATATGCTGACCATCCTCAGCAATATGGGCCGTCAGCAGTTCCCCAACTCCAAGGGCTACGACTTTGACCCCATCCTGCAGTTTGAGCGGCAGGGTAATCAGCTCTTCGCCCGCACCAGCCGTGATGGCATGACGTGGACCAACATGCCCGGCTCGCCCATCGAGATCAGTACGCCCCGACTCAGCATCGGCACCTACCAGACCACCTACAGTGACAATCCGTCGTGGGTGAAGCTGCGCGACCTCGTCGTCTATCAATAGCCCCCCTTAGGCTCCCTAGGACACCCTAGATTATCCTATCCCCCTAAACGAAACCTCAAAAACCAAATAACAGAAAAAAGATGAAGAAACTCATGACAATCGCGCTGACGGCAGCAATGCTCCTACCCGCCTCAGCAGCCAAGCAGAAAGAACAGGCTCACGGATACCCCATCAACCCCGTGCCCTTTACCGCAGTGAAAGTAACGCCCGGCACCTTCTGGGGCCAGCGGCTGGAGGCCAGTCGCAAGGTAACCATCCCCCTTGCCTTCTCAAAGTGTGAGGAGACAGGACGCTACACCAACTTCTCGAACGCCGCCCAGCACCTGAAGGATCCCTCGAAGGTGTTCCCCGTAGGCGGACTCTCCTTCGACGACACCGACCCCTACAAGACCATCGAGGGTGCCTCGTATATCCTGCAGACCTATCCCGACAAGAAACTGGTGCAGTATATCGACTCGGTGCTCGACGTGATTGCCTCGGCCCAGGAACCCGACGGCTACCTTTACACCTCGCGCACACAGAACCCGCAGCATCCCCACGAGTGGGCTGGCGACAAGCGCTGGAGCAAGGAGGAGGACCTGAGCCACGAGCTCTATAACCTCGGACACATGGTGGAAGGTGCCATCGCCCACTATCAGGCCACGGGCAGCCGCAAGTTCCTCGACATCGCCATCCGCTATGCCGACGTCGTGTGTAAAGAGGTTGGTCCGAACCCGGGACAGGCCTGTGTGGTACCCGGTCACCAGATTGCCGAGATGGCACTCGCCAAGCTCTATCTCGTCACCGGCGACAAGAAATATCTCGACGAGGCCAAATTCTTCCTCGACTATCGCGGCAAGACCACCATCACGCACGACTACTCACAGGCCCACAAGCCTGTCATCGAGCAGGACGAGGCCGTAGGCCACGCCGTGCGTGCTGCCTATATGTATGCCGGTATGGCTGATGTCGCTGCCCTCACGGGCGACAAAGACTATATCAAGGCCATCGACGCCATCTGGGACAATATCGTATCGAAGAAACTCTACATCACGGGCGGTATCGGTGCCACCTCGAATGGCGAAGCCTTCGGCAAGAACTACGAACTGCCGAATATGAGTGCTTACTGCGAGACATGTGCCGCTATTGGTAATGTGTATGTGAACTACCGCCTCTTCCTGCTCCACGGCGACTCGAAATACTACGACGTGCTGGAGCGTACGCTCTATAACGGCCTCATCAGCGGTGTCTCGCTCGAAGGCAACGGCTTCTTCTATCCCAACCCCTTGGAGTCGATGGGGCAGCACCAGCGTCAGCCGTGGTTCGGCTGTGCCTGCTGCCCGAGCAATATCTGCCGTTTCATCCCCTCCCTGCCCGGCTACATCTACGCCGTGAAGGACCGCAGCGTCTACGTGAACCTCTTCCTCTCCAACAAGAGCAACCTCACCGTGGACGGCAAGAAGGTGGCCCTAAGCCAGACGACGGAATACCCCTGGAACGGCGATATCACCATCAGTGTTGATCAGAACGCCGCAGGTCAGTTTGCCATGAAGATCCGCATCCCTGGATGGGTACGCAACCAGGTCGTGCCCTCCAACCTCTACCAATACACCGACGGCAAGCGCCTCTCCGCCACTTGTTCCGTAAACGGCAACAGTGTTGCCGTCACCCCCTCCCCCGACGGCTACCTTACCATCGACCGCCGTTGGAAGAAGGGCGACAAGATCCAAATCCATTTCGACATGGAACCCCGTACCGTCCGTGCTAATAATAAGGTGGAAGCAGACCGTGGTATGGTGAGCATCGAGCGTGGCCCGATCGTCTATTGCGCTGAGCACCCCGATAACTACTTCGACATCATGGGAGCCCTCATCAACCAAAACCCCCAGTTCACCCTCGGCAAGGGCGAGATAGCTGACACCCCAATACAGACCCTCACCACCAGCGCACAGACCCTGAACTTCAACAAACAAGGTAAGTTGGAGGCACAAGACCAGACCTTGACGCTCATCCCCTATTACGCCTGGTGTCATCGCGGTTCTGGCAAGATGCGCGTCTGGTTGCCTCAGGATCTCAACGCGACCAATCCCTCACAGCCTGAAACCCTTGCCTCTCAGAGCAAAGTCAGCAGTTCGACGGAGCAAATGCCTGCCCTCTCGGCCATCAACGACCGTCTGGTACCGAAGGACGAGAACGACCGCTCAGTGCCCTACACTCACTGGTGGCCAAAAAAGAACTGCACCGAGTGGCTCAGCTATGAGTTTCCACAGGAGGCCACCGTACAGAGTGCCACCGTCTATTGGTACGATGACGGCCCTTGGGGCGGATGTCGTGTGCCACAGTCATGGCGTATCCTCTACCAGGATCAGAAGGGACAGTGGCAGCCCGTCAGCGGTGCTGATGCCTATCCGACGGACAAAGGCAGTGCCTGCACCGTGAATTTCGACCCTGTGAAGACCAAAGGCCTCCGTCTGGAAGTCACCCTACCCACCGATAATGCAGCGGGCCTCTTTGAATGGAACGTACGATAAACGGGTTACGGATAAGAGACCGTTCTAATCTCCTTGTTCTACTATGAATTGCCTAAAAGAACACCCGATGATGAGCCACCAGCCGTTTTTGTGACTCGCCATCGGGTGCAATGGTAAAACAATTCTCTGACAGTTGTCCCAAAGCTGGGAATGTGATAGTCCCAAGCTGGGAATGTGATAGTCCCAAGCTGGGAATGTAATAGTCCCAAGCTGGGAATGTAGGTCAGGGCTTTCGAGGTATGTAGCTTGAGGCTGTTGAGCTACGTAGGTCGTGGGTGTCGAGGTACGGAGGGATACTTGTCTACGAGAATCATGCCGAGAAGAATGAGGACGGTGCCGAGAAGGAAATAGACGGTAATCTGCTCGGAGAGGACAGCCCAGGCGAAGAGGATAGTGGTGACGGGATTGAAATAGACATAGTTGGTGGCGATGACGGCCCCCAGCTTCTTCAGCACCCAGTTCCACGCCAGGAAGCAAAGCATCGAGGCGACGCAACCCAGAAAGAGCAGGTTAAGAAGCACAGGCAGGTCGAGGACGGAGAGAACCGACGCCGTGAAAATGACCGTCTCTTCAGGCTTCCATAAATAATAAGGTATCATCGAGAGAAGTCCGTAGACAAACACCTTACGGGTGATGAACAACGTATCGTAACGCAGGTTGGCAGGAATCATCAGCAACGAGTAGAAGCCCCAGCAGAGGGCGGCACTAAAAGCCAAAGAGTCGCCTATGGGGGAGAGGTGAAGCACGAAACGCCCATTGAGCACAACAATCACCACCCCCAGTGCCGCCATCAGGGAGCCTGCGCTCTGAACGCGGTTCAGGCGCTGAGACTGATAGAACAATGATATCAAGAAGGTGGCGATGAGCGGCGACAGGCTCACGATCAGCGAGGTATTGGTGGTCGTCGTATAGTTCATCGCTGAGTTTTCCGTCAGGAAATACAACGAGCCGCCAGTAACGCCCAAGGCTAACATCAGCAATTCGTCACGCCACGAAGACGAGAAGAGCAAGAAGCGATGAGTGAAAAGCGAATAGCCCAACAAGAGCACGTAGGCGATGATGAAGCGGAGGGTAAATATCTGTGCAGGGGTGAGGCCAGCAAGAAGCAGCATCTTCGTAAAGACGAAGGTGCTGCCCCATATAGCCACTACCACAAACGCTACGAGGTGATAGAACAGCCTATTGCTTGATCTCGATGTCACGTTTTACGTTGTTACGGATTTTCGTCAGATAGCCCTTCATACCGTCAGCATCCTTGTTGTCGATAATCTCGAGCAGCTCTTTCAGCTCCGTGCGGATTTGCGACACCTGGTCGTGGGTATAGGGATTGAAGAGGATTTCCTGAAGCAGATAGTCGTCTTCGTTGAGCACCCCCTTGGCGATACGCATGTGGCGCTTGAAGGTGGTACCTGGCGCATCCTGATGCTTCATGACAGCAGCAAACACAAAGGTAGACACAAACGGGATTGACAATGAATAAGCCACCGTCTTGTCGTGCTCCTCGAAAGTGTACTCGTAGATGTTAAGTCCCAGTTTCTGATAGAGATCCTTGAAGAAGATGCGCCCCATATAGTCGCCTTCGCTGATGATGATGGCATTCTCCTCAGAGAGCTGCTGCAGATTAGCAAACGTAGGTCCAAACATCGGGTGAGTCGATACATAGCGCATGCCCGTACTCTCATAGAACTCCTTCAAGTCTGTCTTCACAGAGGCAATATCGCTGATGATGCACTCCTTGGGCAGATGGGGGATCACCTCCCTGAACACTGGGATGGTGTACTTCAGCGTGACAGCATTGATGAGCAACTCGGGCTTGAATGTCTCGATCTCATCGTACGTGGTAAAACGCTGACAATTATAGGTGAAGCGCATGCGCTTGGGGTCGCGCTCAAAGACTGCCACCTCGTGGTCGAAACTCAGCAGGTCGATGAAGAAGCTTCCCATCTTGCCTGCTCCTAATACTAATATTTTCATAGGATTGAAGAATTCAAGGATTGAAGAATTGAAGTTTTTGAGAGCCACGTGGACTTCAATCTTTCAATTCTTCAATCTTTCAATTTTTATTTATTAATGATCTCTATCTGTTGGCGGACACTTTCCTCGTGGATATTCTCAAAGACGTGGGCGACGAACTCAGGATCCATGCCACAGAGGGCTCCCTGAGCACCACGCTTGTTCAGAATCTCGTTGTAACGGTTGGCCTGTAGCACCGTCATATTGTGCTCCTTCTTGTAATGGCCGATCTCACGGCATACCTTCATGCGCTTGGCGAGCAGATCCATCAACTGATTGTCGAGCTCGTCGATCTGCTTACGCAGCTGACTGATACCCTCGGTAGTGGTCTTCTCATCACGGATCACGAGCAGTGAGAGGATATAGTCGAGCACATCAGGTGTCACCTGCTGCTTGGCATCGCTCCAAGCCTTATCCGGATCGCAGTGGCTCTCAATGATCAGTCCGTCGAAGCCCAGGTCCATTGCCTGCTGGCAAAGAGGCGCAATCAGCTCGCGACGGCCTCCGATATGTGAGGGATCGCTAATCAGCGGCAGTTCAGGAATACGGCGACGCAGTTCGATGGGAATTTGCCACATCGGGGCATTACGATATATCTTCTGCTCATAGCTGGAGAACCCACGATGGATGGCTCCCAGACGCTTCACGCCAGCCTGATTCAGACGCTCCAAGGCACCAATCCAAAGTTCCAGGTCAGGGTTGACAGGATTCTTCACGAACACAGGCACATCGACACCTTTCAGGGAGTCGGCAATAGCCTGCATGGCAAAGGGGTTAGCCGAGGTACGGGCACCAATCCAGAGAATATCGATGCCATACTTCAGGCACAGCTCAACGTGCTCTGGGGTAGCCACTTCGGTAGAGACGAGCATCTTGGTATCTTCCTTCACCTGCTTCATCCAGACGAGGGCAGGCTCACCATGACCTTCGAAGCCACCTGGCTTCGTGCGGGGCTTCCAGACACCTGCACGGAAGTTGTGGCAGCCTTTCATGGCCAGCTCACGGGCTGTGGTCATCACTTGTTCCTCAGTCTCTGCAGAGCAAGGGCCTGCAATCACGAAGGGACGTTCATTGTCACTCGGTAAATTCAGTGGTGCTAATTCTAGTTCCATAACCTTTTTAAAGTTGAAGAATTGAAGAATTGAAGAATTGAAATTCCTCAAATCAACTATCCTATTATTCTTTTGTTTTCTTTATTGTGTTAACTAATGTTCCTATAATAATACGCAAATCTTTTGATATCGACTCGAATTCTTTTGCTGTCATATAATCAGCTTTCTCAAGTAAAGTCAGCCAATATTTCGTTTCATTTGCTTCTTTTAATGCTATATAGAGCTTTGTTATGAAGTCTGCAGTACTTTGAGCATGTTCACTTTCGGCAATATTTGC
>ODAI010935647.1_pt1 | contig 12157 bp, 9 predicted proteins | sample 1539321 | NCBI WGS metagenome assembly ODAI01 (sample SAMN02144231, study PRJEB22623) | gut metagenome | biome: sheep rumen | host: Ovis aries | place: New Zealand
AAAAGAGACGAAGACTGTAGCACCTATCTCTTCGGCAGATTCGCCGATATGATCAAGATTAACGGTACCAGGGTGGAGCCGGTAGAAATAGAGAATCATATTAAGAAGATTACAGGACTTAAGCAGGTCGTGGCAAAGGGCTTCAAGATAGATAACAGGACATTTATCTGTGCATACTATATAGAGGACGAGGCAAAGAGCCTTGGCATATACAGTAACGGAGAGCTTACTGTTGATATGAAGGTGCTAGAGGATCTCCTCCCGGATTATATGATTCCGACTTATTATATTCCTATGGAAGCTTTTCCGCTTCTTCCTAATGGCAAGATTGCAAGGAAGAGCTTTATGCCACCTGATACGGATGATATAGCGAGTGAGTATATTCCGCCATCCAACGAACTGGAGGAGAAGATTTGTAACGTATATTCTCAGGTGCTTAAGCTGGAAAAGGTTGGCGTGGCAGACGATTTCTATACAATCGGCGGAGATTCTATGTCAGCTATTGTGGCTGCGGCAAGATTTAGTGATATTGGTCTTAATATAGACACCAAGGCAATATATAATAGCAGGACACCGGGAGCTTTGGCTGCTTTTTACAGCGCCAATAAAGAGAAGCTATCGAAGAAGCCAAGACGCTATGATAACAAAAGAGCGCTTGAAATCCCTAACTATTCCGGCAAGGCATTTCTCAGACCGACGAAAGAAGGTAGGGGCGGAATATTTAAGTATCACATGAAAAGTCCTGTTGACAGTAATTGTCTTAGCGCAGCTTATGAGAAGGTTATTAAGGATTATCCTTTCTTCGGACTCACATTTGAGGAAAGAGGCGATAATGTATACTATAAAGAGCTAGGATATATTCCCAAGGTTCGCCCGATTTCCGAGTATAAAATGGAAGACCACGAAGGGAAACCTCTTATAGAGATATTCTATCAGGACAATGCTATAATCATCAGCTATTTTCACGTACTTACAGACGGAGAAGGATTCTTCTTCTTTGCAAGGACGCTGCTTCACGAATATGTCAACGAAATGAAGGGGATAGAAGAAGAGAGTGTGATTCGCGACTTCGATTATTCCTATGATGTTATGGCACACAAACTGGATGTAGAAGGAGAGTACAAGGTGTACGATTTACCGGACACCTTTGAACCGCCTGAATATGATAAGGCAAATGAGAAGCTTAAGACATACAAGATAAGTCTCAGCAGAAAAGACTGGCTATCTGTAGTAAGCAGATTCATTAATGAATACTCTCTTGAAGGAATCAGGAAGCTTCAGGTAATAGGAGGAGAAGATGCTTTTGTTGCCGGACATACTTTCCTTAAAGCGTTTGCCAAGGTACATCCTGATGCCGAACTGCCACTTATGTGTCGCTTTCCAATGAATATGAGACCCGCACTTGACAGAGAGAATACATTGCGTAATTGTGCGATGCCACAGGCATTTTACAATGTCTTGGCAGGAGATCTTTTGAATGACAGGATGGCTGTAGTTAATACTTATGAAAGAATTGCAGCTCAGACTTCGGCGGATAATGTCAAGATGGAAGTTAACAGACTGATTGAGTTTATGGAATCTAAGACACAGACAATTGAGGATGATCCTGTATATAATTATATCAAGGAGGCCACGGTACTTGCGACTAATCTTGGCAATATAGCCTCTGTAAGAGATGCAGAATATATAACTGATTTTTCTATTGGTTTTAAACCTACATGTTATGCAAGTATCCAGTCTTGTGTCAAAGGTAGTGAACAGGTTCTTATTGTCAATCAGTTATTCGAGGATGATGTGTATGTTAGAGAGCTTGTGTCCGACCTAAGCTGTGAAGGCAGGTTTGATATTAAGTTGTCTGAGGTGTGATAGCGGAGCATGTGTAATGAATGCAAGGTTTAAAAGGATTTATGGAACAATTACGTCGGATGATGGTGGTATAGATAATGCCAATCGCTTCGTGTCAATTGTATTTGCACTGGTAATGTTGGTGGACGAAGGATTGCTGATATATACGTTTTTCACCAATGACTATCATGGGGTAGACCTTTACACGGAGTTGCTAAGCTCTAGCATAACAGACTATATACTATGCCTGGCTCTTGTGTTTTTCGGTGGAGTATTATGGCTACGTAATCTTGAACAGGGCAACGCAACTCATACCGCAATAATATTTGCTGTAATGATATCTGTGGTACAGGTTCTGTCCTTAGGTGTGGGCATATATGTATTCGCAGCGTACTATGTCGTTATTATTCTTACAGTTGTATATGCTAAGCCCTTATTTACACTGATTATATCTGCCATTATATATATTATTGCTTTTTTGAATTATTGGACTACTACAAGGCAGATGAAACAATTATTTGGTGCGAATGAGAATGGGTTAAAGGAGTATTCTGATATGACATCCGGATTCTTCTTTGACTCCATATACTTCTTCTTGCCGACTATCATTATAGTTACCCTTGTATTGTGTATCTTCCTTAAGAGTCTTCGCAAGTATTTAAGAGAGTACGCGGCAAAACAATCCATGGTTGAAGCCAGCAACATGGCAGCGGCACAGATTCAGAGTCAGATTATAGATTCGTCTCATATAGATGAGACTGCCATTGACAATGTCAGCGTGTATCCCTTCCTTGAGACAGCAGATTACGTTGCGGGAGATTTCTACGATTATTATAATATAGACAGGTTTCATATATGCTTTATGATTGCCGACGTCTCAGGCAAGGGTATTGCTGCCGGACTTTTTATGGTAAGAGCAAAAGAGGTGCTAAAGGTAATTGTCAAGGATCATTTTGAGCCTTCCAATATAATGGAGAGAGCCAATAAACTCCTGTGTGAGAACAATGTCGAGTGCATGTTCGCTACTGCGTGGGTGGGAATACTCGACATAAGAAGCGGACATATCAAGTATTCCAATGCGGGACATACATCACCTGTGCTGATAAGCAATGGCAGAGTAGTTACACTCAATGAGGTGTCAGGACCCATGCTGGGGGTGTTTCCAAATAAGAAATATAAGTCTCATAGCGTAACCATAGGTGAAGGAGACAGAATTCTTCTTTATACGGACGGCGTTACAGAGCAACCGATTGGTGATGATATCAGATATGACGAGAAGAAACTTATCAAGTGCATTAAAGATAACTTAGATAGAGATAATCTGTGCCAATGTGTGTATGAAGATATTGCAAAGTATAATCAGAAACAGTTCGACGATATAACAATGCTACAGATGAATCTTTGCAAGCTTAAGAAATCAACTGCCAAAATCGGCAAATCTATTAGAACGAGCTGTTATATGGCGGCAAGTCCTTCAGCCATTCGTATATTTAGAAAGAGGCTATATGATGAATTAGAGAGCTCCGATGTCAGTAAGGATTTTATTAGTACCTTTTATGTGGCGTGTGAAGAGATGCTCACTAACGTTGTCAGATACGCATATGGCTCGACCGACAATAACGGTGGAATTGTTGTCGACTTACTTGCAGAGGACGATTATATGGCTGTTGTAATTAAAGACAGTGGAGTAGAATTCAATCCATTTCTGTATGACAACTCGGTGATTGCTAATCAGTCTGATAGTCTTTCGGAGGGTGGAAGAGGAATTAAGATATTTACGGAGATTATGGATGAATATTCATATATGAGAAAGTCAGATACCAATATTGTCACTGGAAGAAAATATATATAAGAATCAGTATTATGAGACGGAACAGAGAAATGTTGACTTACTAAAGGAGGAAGCTTTATGGCAACAATTTACTATTTGAAGGGAGCGATAGATTCATTCAACGCGAAGGAATTTGAGGAGGATTTGCTTGGGTTCTACGAGCAAAAAGGCGAGTTGTTGCTCGATGCATCGGAGCTTGAATATATGTCAAGTAGTGGGATAAGAGCACTTGTTAAGCTGTCCAAGATGCAAAACGGAGTGCGTATTGACAATGTGAACGATGCTATGTTCTCGATATTCTATTCGTCGGGGCTTACCGAGATATTCGAGATTAACAGACAGATGCTAGAGCTTACCAACGATAATTGGGAAGTTGCCGGAGTCGGTGCGTCGGGAACGGTATACAAGATAAACAACGACACAGCAATCAAGGTATATGCAGAAGGAACTAAGTTCGAATATGTGAACCAGGAGAGAGAGCTGGCAAGACAGGCATTTATATGTGGCGTCCCAACGATTATTCCCAACAGGAATGCCAAGGTGGGAAATCAGTACGCAACAATTTTTGAGCTGGTTAACTCGTCTTCTTTGGGAGAGATGCTTGTCAAAAATCCTGACAGATTCGACGAGCTTATGGACGATTATGTTAAGATGATTAAGGATTTGCATGCTATAGAAGATACCAAGGATTATTTTCCGTATCTGCAGGATCTGTGGCTTAAGTCTGAGCACATGGTGCGTGAAGGACTGTCACCTGAAGATGCAGACCTTGTGGTGGACATATATAAGAATTCCAAAAAGAGCAAGAATCTGCTTCATGGCGATATTCATCCCGGCAATGTAATGATAAGTGACGGGGAGATGGTTCTTGTAGATATGGCAAGTATGTCTACGGGGCCGGAGCTGTTAGACGCTATCACAGTCTATAGATTGTCAATGTATGCAAAGGACGTCGGTTTGCTAAAAGCGGCTGAGGAATCAATGGGTATTCCCGAGAGTATGTTTGTCACATTCTGGGAGGCGTTTGCAAGGCGTTATTACGAAGTGGAAGATCAGGATGTGATAGATAAGATAACGAAGGACATGTACGCCATAACAGCACTTGATATGATGTTTTCAATCAACACTATTCCTCCGGAGAATGCGCGTAATTATTACAAGATTGTAGGTAAGAAGATTATGGACAAGATAATAAGGCCGCATCAGGATGTGATTAGGAAAGCATTTGCTGAAGGAAAGTTATCATACTAGAAAAAGTGGAGAGATAGACTATGATTAGAATTGTAGAAGAAGACAAGAGACACCCTATCACGAAGAAAATTATGTCCCATAATAAGGACATATTTACACAGGCGAGAGACTTCTATTTTTCCCATGAGGATTACAGAGGAGAACAGATAAGTGTAGTTGATGATGAAGGCAAGGTGTTGTATACATTAGAGTGGCAGCCTAATAAGATTACATATCCGAAGCTTAGCAAGGATGTGGTGCTTAATCTGTATGTCTCTGATTTTTGGAACTACGAGATTGACAGTCCCCGCATGGATTTTGAATATATAAGAGATATTGATATATTTGCCTTCAAGGAGATAGAAGAGTACAGTGTTGCCGCTACCAAGGTTATACTTAAGTATTTCCCCGACAAGGAAGTGTGCTTTGTTGATGAGAGGGCGAGGCTGTTCTTCGGGGATGATGTAACCATAATTAAAGAGGTGCCAAAAGACGACAACAAGACTATCCTGAAGGTGGGTTCTGATATGATATATTCAATTCATTTTGGAGCAGAGGTATTAGCTAAAAGGCATGCTAACAGCATTAACCTGATGTCGTCTGTATATTGGCTTAGCGATGCACGTACCTTTGGAGAGAAGAATCCGGATAAGGTGTTCTATGTAATAAAGTCACCTATTGCCTCTTCCGGACTTGTAAAGTTCATATCATTCCTTCTGTTCTTTACATCAGTTGCCTATAACAAGAAGGATATGAAGGTTATACCTGTTATTGACACAGCAATTCCCGGAGATGATAATCAGTTCAATAACGCTACGACTAAAGATGTATGGGGTATGTTCTTCAAGCCTGTATCGGAGTATTCCCTTGAGGATGTATACAATAGCAGGAATGTTATAATAGGAATGGAAGGTAAGATGGGAGCCAATCCATATCTGATGTATGTAGAATATCATTCCAACATAGGTTCTTTAATGAAGGAGTATCTAAGATTAAATGAAGAGCTTAATAATTATTGTGAGAAAGTAAGAAAAGGGCTTGGTATTGAGACAGGCTCTAAAGTGTTAGGTGTTGTGGGACGAGGGACAGATTTTAACAATCCCGGTGTTGCAGCCCTTCATACATTGCCTCTTGATGCGGCAGGTATTGTTGATAAGGCAAGAGAAATATATACGAGTGGAGGATATGATTATATATTCCTTGCAACAGAGGATCAGAAGGTATTCGATACATTTATGGCGTCTGATTTAGGCAAGGTTACGAAGCATATCGAGCAGAACAGATATTCCATAGATCCTAAGAAGGAGCTGCTTCATACGAAGTATCTTGAGGAAAGCAAGTCAGGTAAGCGCGATGGATACGAAGAAGCCAGAGTATACATCTCTATACTGGAGATGCTTAGACGGTGTGATGGAATAGTGGCAAGCACAGATTGCGGAGCAGTTGACTACGCAATGGCTATGACCGACAACGAATTGCAGGATTTATATATACATGGCGAGGATAGCAACGTATTCTTGAAGAACAAGTAGCATGTACCAATAATAGGACACAAATGACGATTGGGAGGAAACAACAATGAATCTGTCAGGAAGAAATTTTCTTAAACTTGTGGATTTTGAACCTGATGAAATCAGGTATCTTATAGATGTGGCTGCAAAGCTGAAAGAGGAGAAGAAGAAGGGAATACCACATGATGATTGCCTTAAGGGCAAGAATATAGCCTTGATATTCGAGAAGACATCTACCAGAACAAGGTGTTCTTTTGAGGTGGCAGCCCATGATCTGGGTATGCATACAACATATCTTGACCCGGACAGTTCTCAGATAGGCAAAAAAGAGTCTATGAGAGATACGGCAAGAGTATTGGGCAGAATGTTCGATGGTATAGAGTATAGGGGCTTCGAACAGGAGAGAGTAGAGGCACTTGCCAAGTATTCAGGCGTTGTTGTATGGAACGGATTAACCAATGAATTTCATCCTACACAAATGATAGCGGATATGTTGACTATTAAGGAGAAATTCGGACACATAGAAGGCTTGAAGTTCGTATACATGGGTGATGCCAGATATAATATGGGCAATTCCTTAATGGTGACGTGTGCTAAGCTGGGAATGGATTTTGTTGCATGCACGAATGAGAAATACTTTCCTGAAGAGGAACTGGTTAATTATTGTCAAAAGGAAGCACAAAAATCCGGAGCAACCATAACACTTACAGAGTCTGTAGAAGAAGGCTGCAAGGATGCTGATATTATCTATACTGATGTGTGGGTATCCATGGGAGAGCCGACGGAGGTTTGGAGAGAGAGGCTGGATGACCTTATGCCTTATCAGGTTAACAGCAAGGCTATGTCTTATGCGAAGGACACATGTATTTTTATGCATTGTCTTCCTGCATATCATAATCTTGAGACTCAGGTTGGAAGAGATGTTCACGATAAGTTCGGCTATGATGAATTAGAGGTTACGGAGGAAGTATTCGAAGGGCCGCAGTCTGTTGTATTTGATGAGGCTGAGAATAGAATGCATTCTATCAAGGCAATAATGTATACTACACTTAAGAAATAAGATTGGACGGCAATGATTGATTATATATACAAAGAATACGAGAGTGTGACATCAACCAATGATGTCGCGAAACAATTAATTAATGAGTATTGTCCGGAAGGGACAATTATATATACCAAGGAGCAGACAGACGGGAGAGGACGAAGAGGACGAATGTGGCAGGATAAGAAGGGCGAGACCCTTGCCACTTCGCTGGTGTTATATCCTACCCTCCCACAGGAGTATATCCCGTGTATAACTCTTGTTGCTGCCCTTAGTGTACGAGCGGCGATTAAGAATTTCTCATCACTGGAATGTAAGATTAAGTGGCCTAATGATGTCATCTGTTCGGATAAGAAGATTTGCGGAATCCTGACTGAGAGAATCTTTATTGATGGCAAGAGCGCGGTTATTGTCGGAATTGGCGTCAATGTCAAGAATCAGGAATTTCCGGAAGAATTAGAAGATAAGGCGACATCAATAATCAATGAAGTGGCGGCAGAGAAAGAAGAGATGCGCCGCGTCTTAGGTGAAGAGAATGATGAGAACTATAACAGCGACGTGATTCGTAAGCTCATGGAAGAAGACAACAACGAACTACTCTATCTTATATGGGACAGGTTCAATGAGTACTACGATATATTTATTAAGTCCGGCAGTATGGCAGGACTTGTTGATGAATACAACAATTGTCTTATCAACGTAGGTCGGGTTGTTACAGCTACCGACCCTATTGAAGAGATTAGGGGAGTTGCACTTGGAATTAATGAAAAGGGTGAGCTGGTTATATCAACAGGTCATGGCAAGAAAAATGTATCATCCGGTGAAGTCAGCGTTCGTGGGCTGTATAGTTACACGAAGTAGGAGTATATATTATGTATTATGATGAAGAATTAGTATTATGTGGAGCAAGTTCCTACAATAAGAAATATTATTTTAACGAAGACTTTAATCTTATTCCACCCAAGGTAAAGGACGAGCTCAAGATAATGTGTGTTCTGTTTACGGAAGATGTTGGAGGAACCATCCAGTTGGTATACGAAGAGGATGGTACCTTAGAGATTATAACAGATAAGGAAGAAGACGACATTCTCTATGATGAAATTGGAAGTGTGCTTAAGGTTAAGCAGCTGCAGCGGGAGAAGAAGGAATTGTTTGAATCCTTAGAGACATTTTACAGGGTTATGATTGACCCTCAGGAATAATTAAGAATGACACTATAGTTAGGAGAGATTATATGTTACTGTGTATTGATGTTGGAAATACTAATATTACCCTTGGAGTGTTCGATAAGAAGAAGCTTCTGGGAACATTTCGTATGACGACCAAGATAGATAGAACCAGTGATGAATACGGAATGACTATAAGGAAGATATTCGATTATAACGGGATAGATTCTGACAAGATTAGTCATACAATTATTACGTCGGTTGTGCCGAAGGGTATGTATTCTCTGAACAGCGGAATTATTAAATATTTCAATAACAAGCCGATTGTTGTGGGGCCCGGGATAAAGACGGGGATGAAGATAGTTGCACCGTTTCCGGAGCAGATTGGAGCCGACAGAATAGTAGATGCTGTTGCAGGATATGAGCTATATGGTAAGGGCAACCCCGTTCTTGTAGTGGATTATGGCACGGCTACGACTTATGACTTAGTAAATAAGGATGGTGCATATATAGCAGGTGTCACAGCACCGGGAATCAGGCTTTCGGCAAGTGCGTTATGGGAAGGTGCGGCAAGACTACCTGAGATTGAGATTAGAAAACCGGATACAATTCTACCTAACGAGACGGTTCCGTCAATGCAGGCTGGACTGGTATTCGGACAGATTGGGCAGACAGAATATATTGTTGAGAATATGATTAAGGAATCCGGTTATGAAAATGTCAAGGTGATAGCAACAGGAGGTCTTGGCAAGATTATTTTCCCTGAGACAGATGTGTTCGAGGTGTACGATCAGGAGTTGACGTTGCAGGGAATGAGGATTATATTCGAGAGACAGAAGAAGAGAAGATAAGATGGCAATAATTCATCCTATAGATATTGGAAATGTTCATTTAGACAACAACATAATTCTGGCACCGATGGCAGGAGTGGGAGACCTGCCATTTCGTGTGTTGTGCTCTAGGATGGGTGTGGGAATGACATGTAGCGAGATGGTGAGTGCCAAGGCTATATTCTATAACAACAAGAAGACCTATACACTTATGGAGAGAAGCGAAGAAGAGCCGGTCGTATCTGTCCAATTATTCGGACATGAACCTGTCTGCATAAGCGAGATGGCTGCTAGGCTGGAAGAGGAAGGGATAGATTATGACGTCCTTGATATTAATATGGGATGTCCTGTACCAAAGGTTGTAAATAACGAGGATGGTTCTGCCCTTATGAAAAATCCGGCGCTTGCAGGACGAATTGTAGAAGAGACAGTTAGAGCAACCACGCGACCCGTTACGGCAAAGATAAGAATTGGATTTGACTGTGACAATATCAATGCTGTCGAGATGGCACACGTATTGGAAGAATCAGGCGCAAGTGCCGTTACAGTTCATGGAAGAACCAGGTCGCAGTATTATTCGGGAAAGGCTAATTGGGATGTAATAGGGCAGGTCAAATCAAGGGTCAATATACCTGTCATTGGTAATGGGGATATAACCTGTTACCGGGACATCATCAAGATGCATAAGCTGACTGGGGTAGACGGATTTATGATTGGAAGAGCGTCGCAAGGTAATCCGTGGATATTCAGAGGTGTCCTGCAGGAGGCAGAGATGTACGATAATACGGACACATTATCCGAGGAGTCACTCGCATCAAACGGCAACGATTACAAGCCGGACTGGGACGAGATTAGGAAGATGATTATGACCCATGCGAAGATGCTAATAGAATACAAGGGTGAGTATATTGGCATTCGCGAGATGCGAAAGCATTCTGCCTGGTATATGAGTGGCATGCATAACGCAAGTACATTTCGAGGAAAGATTAATGAGGTAGAGAGCATAGAGGAACTGGAAGAGTTGCTTGATACAATATAGAATATACGAATCTCCTTGCCAAAATATACATTTATTGCTATAATACATTAGTTGTAAAATAGATTATTTAAGAAAGGTCTGATGGTGATATGGAAGATAAGAAGATCTTAACTAAAGAAGGACTTAAAGAATTAGAAGATGAATTAGAGTACCTTAAGGTTGTAAAGCGTAAAGAACTGTCTGCGATTATTAAGGAAGCCAGAGAACAAGGAGACTTGTCAGAGAATGCTGAGTATGACGCAGCAAGAGACGAGCAGGCAAAGGTTGAGGCAAGAATTGAGCAGATACAGTTACTTCTTAAGGATGTAGAGGTTCACTCCGATGAGGATGTTGATAGCGATAAAGTCAATATTGGCTGCACTGTCAAGATTCGTGACATGGAATTCAAAGAAGACGCTACATATAAAATTGTTGGCTCAACAGAAGCTAATTCCCTCAAGAACAAGATTTCCAATGAGTCTCCAATCGGCAAGGCAATTATAGGTGCCAAGGTAGGTCAGACTGTTAAGGTTGAGACACCATCAGGAATACTTAAGTTCAAGGTGTTAGAGATAGAGAAATCTAACTAGACTAGTAATAACAAGCCAGGTGTTGAGACATCTGGCTTTTTGTATGTATTTAACCGGTATAGAAAGAGAGTTATAAATGGCTAAGAAGAATAATAATGAACAGGTACAGGATATAGGACAGCTTCTCAAGGTTCGTCGTGAGAAGCTTGCTGCGTTGCAGGAAAAGGGAGAAGATCCGTTTCAGATAACAAGCTACGACCAGACACATCATTCAGATGAGGTTAAATCTCTATATGAAGAATATGAGGCTGAGGCTTTAAAGGATTATGTGGAGCCCGAACTTCCGCCTGAGCCTGAAGAGGGAGCAGACAACGAGGTTGTTGCTGCATATCGTAAGGCAAAGAAGGAGGCTTACAACGCCAGAAGAGAAATTCTTGATGCAAATGCACCAAAGGTGTCAGTCGCTGGGCGTATGATGTTTAAGCGTGTAATGGGTAAAGCAAGCTTTGCCAATATAAGAGACCTGAAGGGTGATGTTCAGATATATGCATCTAAAGACGCATTGGGTGACGACTTATATTCTGTATTCAAGAAATGTGATATAGGTGATATCTGGGGCGTTAAGGGATTCGTATTTCGTACAATGACAGGAGAGATAAGTATTCACGCTGAAGAGATGGTACTACTCTCTAAATCACTTCAGATACTCCCTGAGAAGTACCACGGACTTACTGATACAGATATGAGATATCGTCAGAGATATGTGGACCTTATAATGAATCAGGAGTCAAGAGAAGTATTTGTTAAGCGTTCTAAGATAATAGCTGAGATTAGAAGCTTCCTTGCAGACCGTAACTTCATGGAGGTGGAGACACCTATGCTTGTAAGCAATGCAGGCGGTGCGGCGGCAAGACCATTTGACACACACTACAATGCACTTGATGAAGATGTTAAGCTTCGTATATCCCTTGAACTATATCTTAAGAGATTGATAGTAGGTGGATTAGAGAGAGTATTCGAGATTGGAAGAGTATTTCGTAACGAGGGAGTTGATACCCGTCACAATCCGGAATTCACTCTTATGGAGCTCTATCAGGCATACACCGATTACAACGGAATGATGGAGCTTACTGAGTCTATGTTTCGTTATCTTG
>ODAI011631111.1_pt1 | contig 12157 bp, 12 predicted proteins | sample 1539321 | NCBI WGS metagenome assembly ODAI01 (sample SAMN02144231, study PRJEB22623) | gut metagenome | biome: sheep rumen | host: Ovis aries | place: New Zealand
CACGGGAGCGCTGGCAGGAAGAAAGCCTGGGGCGAGCCTATAAGGAGCAGGGGGATAAAAAAGCCCGCGGGTTGCTTATTGAGGCCTATCAGCCCTTGGTATTCAAGCAGGCACTGCCTTATCGCAGTCTGCAAAACATAATGGATGTGGTGCAGGAAGGGACAATCGGCCTTATCGAAGCTGTGGAGCGCTATGATCCTGAACGTGGTGTAGCGTTCAGTCTCTTTGCCATTCATCGCATACGGGGCCGGATGCTGGATTATCTGCAAAAGGAAGGTGCCTCCGACAGTCCCTGTATGGATGCCATGCTGGATGAAGGAGGAGCGTCCTATAAGGAGAATTTGATGGATATGTCGCCTACGGTGGCGGAACAGGCAGAATGCCATGAATTGGCAGGACAGCTCCATCGTGCGATGGAGCGTCTTCCAGCCAAAGAAAAGGCTGTGCTGGAAAATGTTTATCTGGCAAGTCGTGATGTGGCAACGGTGGCCGAGGATATGGATCTTAGTCCGGGACATATATATCGGTTGCAAAAAATGGGGATTCGCCGTATACGGGGAATGTTGTCCCGTTTTATGCAAAATTGGTAAATAATCAGCTAAATCAGTAAAAACAGGCAGAATAACGAAGATAAATCCGGCTGATGGCCTGTGATGTACTGCCAAGGCGGAATATGTCAGGTGAAGAATCCTGCATTTGTGGCGATTGTATTTCTAAGAGAATTTTAGGAATTTTAGGCAATACGGAGGGACGCAAATGAACAGGCGTTCACAAACGGAACATATCCGGGCTGCTCGCGAATGGCTGGGGAGAGCAGAAGATTCGCTAGCCCAGGAAAATGATGTGCAGGGAGATTTGAAGCTGATGCTGGCCAAGGCGGAATTGGCTCATGTGGGGCATTGTCCTGCCAGCCGCCGGCTAATCATCTGGGGGCGCAGGGCGCTGGCTTTTTTGGCTGCTGCAGGATTGGCGGCGGTTATTTTGTGGAAACAGGATGCAAGCATATCCGGGGAAGAACGCTCGATTGAGTACACGCCGGCTGTCAGCGCACAGTTGCCGGCGAAAAATACTGCTCCGGCAAAAGAAGTTATTCCTGAACCGCAGCCGGAACAAGCGATGGCAGCGCCAGCGGCAAGCAGCCTGCCGCAGCCTTTGGCACCAGAACCTGCTCCGGAAAAAAGTAATGTGGTTAAGGAACCGACTCCTGTCGTTCCGCCAATAGAAAAAAATGCGCCGCCAGATGCGGCTAAGCAGCAGCTTATGCAGTCTGCAGGTAAAATTCTGCGGCAATAATGAATATTTTTGGGAGGTTTGACCTTTGAAGAAGACGAATAGACGATTTTTAGCTTATGCAGTGGCTTTGGCTGCCAGTTTTGCAGCAGTGCCAGGCGTTACGCAGGCAGCACCGGCGGAAACGCCGCAGGCTCAAGCTACGGCAGATAATGAAACTGCACCGAAGGCCGCAGCAGCTCCGACAGCTGCGACAGAGGCGAATACAGCCAATACTGCTAATGCGGCGTCTGCTGCGCCTGGCAGTAAGACACCTGCTGCAGCTAGCAGTGAGCCCTCCGCTGCACAAAAGGACGAACAGAAAGATGTAGATCCACGCACCGCAGAATGGGCCAAGAATCGTCCTCAGGAAGATATGATTGAAAAGTACAGCAAGGAGTACGAAGGGCAGACCATCGTAGATACAGTTTTCGAGGGCACTACAGCGCTGACGGAAAACACCGCCAAGGCAGCACTTTCCATGAAAACAGGCGATATGTTTACGGTTAAGGGCATGAATGCGGACCGTGAGGCTGTGTACAATACAGGCTATTTTTATGATCTCTTTCCAACCTTCAAGAAGGTCCCGGAAGGTGTGGTAATCACCTATCATGTATTGGAAAATCCGGTTTTGAAAAGCGTCCATATTACCGGCAATACGGTGATTAAGACCAAGACCTTGCGTAATGCGATAACGGTGAAGAACGGCGAAATTCTCAATAGCCGTGACTTGCAGCAGAATATTCAGGCTATCAAGGAAATTTATCGTAATGACGGCTATATTCTGGCAAAAGTTACCGATATGAATATCGACAAAGAGGGCAATCTCTTCCTGAAAATAAATGAAGGCATTTTGGAGGATTACAAAGTCAAGGGCAATACCAAGACCAAGGATTATGTTATCCTGCGGGAAATGCGTCAAAAGATTGGTGAACCCTTCAACTCCAAGCTGGCCCGTCGTTCCATGCAGCGCGTCTATAATCTGGGCTTTTTCGAGGATGTAAACATCAAGATGAATCCCGGCGTTGAACCCAATGCGGTTATTATGGAACTGGATGTAAAGGAGAAAAACACAGGCTCCTTTGGTATCGGTGCCGGTTACAGTACCGCTGATGGTGTCCTGGGTATGATAAGCATCGGTGATTCGAATATCGGTGGTACCGGCGATTCGGTAAGTCTTACCTATGAAAAGAGCGGCAGTGCAACGGATGCTAAAGGCTATACGTTCTCCTGGCGCCATCCCTATCTGGATAAAAAGGAAACTGCAGGCACCTTGCGGATTTATAACCGTACGTATGAATACAGCGATTACGATACGGATGGTAACCTCAAGGAAAGCTATATGCGTAAATACTCCGGCGGCGAAATTACATTAAGTCGTCCGGTAAGTGAGTATTCGACAAATTATATTACGCTTAAGAATCGTGAGGATAAGTATGTACGCCATACGGAGAACGGTAATTTGCCGACCGGCCGCCAAGACCGCAGCACCGATTACTATAAATCCTGGCGTGATTATAACTTTGGCACGACGCGCAGTGTGACATTGTCGCATGTCACCGATACCCGTGATAACATCTATAATCCTACTGAAGGCGGCAGAGTCAGCCTGTCGGCAGAAGTAGCCGGCTTGGGCGGTGACTTTGATTTTCAGAAGGGCACGATTGAAGACCAGCGGTATATCAAGGTCGGTCATGCACAGGTTATTGCCCTGCGTGCCGAGGCAGGTGCTGGTCATGGACATATCTCCGAGTACAATCAGTTTAAAATCGGTGGTCAGAACACCCTGCGCGGTTATCGCGAAGATCAGTTCCGTGGCACCCGTATGCTGCTGGGCACGGTGGAATATCGTTTCCCGATTGTCAGCAAGGTACAGGGCGCACTCTTTACGGACTGGGGCTCTGTGTGGTCTGAAGGTTGGAATCCGAATGGCGGAGATGTACACGGCAGCGTAGGTGTCGGCTTATCCTTTAATACGCCGCTTGGTCCGCTGCGCTTGGACTACGGCCGGGGAGACAAAGGCGGCCGCGTGCATTTCTCCGTGGGTGGTTCGTTCTAAATGTTAAGAGCAGCACTGGTTGTTCTTTTTATGCTGTTGGTGCCGCTGACAGCGAATGCTCAGTCCGGAGTACGGGTGGAAAGCGTCACAGCATCCACTACTGCCCAAAGCAACCTGCCGCCACTGGTTGCAGAGCGTATGAATCATAGCATAGCGGCGATTGCCGGCCAGTTGATGGAAGGCAAGGAAATTGCTGCTGTGCAGGCCGAGCGGGCGTCTTATGAAAATTTAATTCATGAGGTTTTTGACAAGGTGCTGGTGGGCTATACTGTCCGGTCAGTATCGCTGGAACCAGCGGCTGTTACGCAGGTAAAGGTCGAGCTTATGCCCTGGGCAGAGACCATCCGTCAGGTGCGGGTGGAAACCACGGTAGAAGGAATGTCTCCGCGCATTGAAACCTTGGTGCGACAGGATTTAAGCGGTGTGGATACGGTTTTTCAGGCTGCCTTGACGGGGCTGCCAACGGCTGCTGCTGATTGGACAAACGGGGTGCTGAAACAGCATTTGAAAGCGTATTTGCAGGAGCATCTGCCGGAATTCCGGGCGGATTTTGATTTGACGCCGGAACCGGATACCACCATAAAGCTTATGGTGTATCCTCGTTTGCCGGTGGTGCGGACCGTAGATTTGTCCATGCGTTCGGATACGATCCCCAATAGTGCTCTGCTGACCCGTCGGGATATCATGCAGGCGCAGGTAGAAGATATTGTGGGCGTGCCCGTGGGCTTTGTGCAGCGTCATCGGGCAGAACTGGAACAGGATTTTGCCCAGACTTTGGACAAGCGCAAGGATTTTCAGGCTTTGCGCCTGCAAACAAAGGTTATGATTGAACCGGCTGAACGGGCAAGCGTGATGAGCCGTACAGATTCTTCACGCTACCATTTTCGCTTGTCCGGCTGGCTGGATATCGGCAGAGACCGGGGACAGGGGCATGCCAGGCAGGACAATGAATTGCTTTTCCGGCTGCATCTGGGCCGTGTGCTGGGCAAGTGGGACGAGCTTTTCATACAGACCGATTTTATGCCGGCTGATGTGGATTGGAACTATCAGCTGGGCTGGGGCCATACATTCCGAGGCGGACGCTATGCGGCGTTGCGTTATGATTTGAGCCGTCATGGATGGGTCTATGAACTCCGACAGAAATTGGCCGCGCGCTGGCTCCTTCGCTATGAATTCCGGGAACCGGACAGTATGGGCGAAGCTGCACTGCGTTATCAGCTGCATGATTTTTTGAGTTTGGAGTATATCTTTGACAACGAACAAAATTGGCTGCGGATGGTTGGTCATTTTTGACGTTGCAAAATCCGTTGTTTGGCGTTATAATGTCTATCGTATATGACTTATCGAATAAAATTCCTCGACAGGAAAAGGAGATTTTGAAATGGTTAAATTACAGAAAAAACAGGTTAAAATTGTCAGCGTGCTTATCGCTTTGGCTTTCGTTGGTTCCGTAGTGGCTATGGCTCTTACGCAGTTTGGCCCGAATATGGCCAGCGCTGCCAGCTCCAATGTGGGTGTTGTGGATTACAGCCAGATTATGAGCCAGCATCCGAAGGTTCAGGCTGCATCCAATGAAATGCAGACGGCTGTGCAGGAAGCACAGAAGGAATTCGAAGAAAAATCTGCCAACATGAACGATAATGAGAAACGTGATTATTACACGCAGACTCAGCAGCGTTTGCAGCAGAAAAATCAGGAACTCATGGAACCCATCACCAAGAATGTGGAAGAGTCTGTGAAGAAGGTTGCTGAACAGAAAGGCCTGTCCGTAGTTCTCGATAAGGGTGCTGTGGTTTACGGCGGTGTAGATATCACGCAGGATGTATTGAAACAGGTTAGCAAATAATCCGCAGATAATATAGCCTCCCCCATGGGGGGAGGCTTTTTTCTAAGTTTCCATAGAAGAAGGCGGGGGTGAGCCATGACGGAACCAGGCAAGGAGGAAGGAAAGACAAAAGGGCAGCGAGGCCGTAATATCATTATCGGAGTAATTGTTGCTTTGGTGTTCATTTTTTCAGGTGCCTGGCTTGCCAGGGAGTTTATCATTCCCAAGGCACCTTCGCCGGCTGGGCAGGAACTGGCCGATACAGGGCTGATTGACTGGCAGCAGGTACTGCAGGCTCACCCGGATTATGATAAGCTGACGGCCCTGCAGGCTGAATGTGAACTGCTGGAACTAGAAATAAATGATGTAGGCGATATTTTGTCCGTGAAACCGCCGCAGCTTATGGAAGAAACCTTTAAGGAATCCGTTTGGCAAAAAAATGCCGCGGATGTTATTGGCGGCCGGGCAGAATTAGAGCGCAAGATGAAAAAACTTCGGGATGAATACAAGAAAAATACCGAAGAGGATTATAAGGCCCGGCGGCAGGCGATTGATGAAGAATATTTAAACGCCATTTTAAATCTCAACATCAAGCTGGACAACCAGGAGTCTATGCATAATCCGTTGGATTCCAAGGCCAGCATTGCGGAAGAACGCGAGGCCTGGCTGCAGGAGCGCAGCCGACTGCAGGCTGAACGGGGAAAACGCCAGTATGAGCTTTGGCAGACATATAAAGCGGAAATCGAAGCCTATGTGCAAAAGGAAATGGGGCCGGAACTGGCTGCATGGAGGGCCCAGCTGCCACAGCTGCGAGAACAGGAAATGGCTGCGGCATTGAAGACCAAGACTGATGCCGATAAACGCAATGCCGAGGCCTTGCAAAAGCAGCAGGAACTGGCACTGCAGGTGCAGGAGCGTCTGGCCAAACGGCAGATGCTGGTCGAGAAAAAGGCGGACTTGGCAGCCTTACAGGCACATATATTCAATGATGTGGCAGGAAAAGCGGCCAAGGTTGCCATTATGCATCATTTTACATTGATATTGGTACATCATCCCCAGACACTGGCTTCGTTTATGCCGGAGGCTGCAAAAGCAGATCCGCTTTTGCCGAAGGACAGCATTGCCATTGGCATAACAACGCAGGATGTTACCGGGGAAATTGTGCAGGAAATGAAAAATCTGTAAATAACCTATGATAAAGAAAGAAGCGAAGTTAGGATGAAATTACGTAAGAAAACAGCAGCTGCTATGATTATGGCTCTACTTTGTGCCACTTTAGCCAGTGGCTGCGGTCAGACGAAAATTGGCTATATTGACGGAGAACGGGTTTCCAAAGAGGCTCCGCAGATTAACAGCCTGATTGAAGAGGGCAATAAGAAGATTGAAGAGGCACAGGCTCAGGCTGGGGAAGAACTGCAGAAGAAATTACAGGAAAATCCCAACATGAGTCAGGAGGACATGCAGAAGGCACAGATGGACAGCCAGCGTAAGATACAGGGAATCAATCAGTCCTATGCGTTACAGCTCCGTCAGAAGATGGATGTCGCTTTGGCGGCTGTTACCAAGGAAAAGAAACTCGATGCGGTAGTGAACAACAGCACGGATCAGCCTACGGCTGTTACCGGTGCGGTGGATGTGACCGATGATGTCATTGCGCAGCTGCAGTAAGATGGGAGCAGTGAAATGAAAAAGACATTGCAAGAGATTGCCGATATTGTAGGCGGACGCATTGCAGGCGATGCTGCCATTGAAATCGAGGGCCTGGATAATATTGCTGGTGCCGGTGTCGGTGATTTGACCTTTGCCGTGGACCCGCATATTGAAGAGGCGAAAACCTGTAAGGCGGCAGCGGTGATGTTGCCGGAAGGCGTGGAAGATTTCCCGAAGACGGCACTTTATGTAGAAGACCCCAGAGCTGCTTTTGCCAAGCTGCTCGACATCTTTACGCCGAAATTGGAACGGCCCGTGGAAGTCAGCGACAAGGCATATGTGGGCAAGGATGTAAAACTGGGACAGAATGTTACCATTATGCCCTTTGCCATGGTTGATGACCATGCTGTAATCGGCGACAATGTCGTCCTTTATCCGCATACTTATATTGGCCAATATGCGGAAATCGGTGATGACACCGTGGTTTATTCCAATGCAACTGTACGCGAGCATTGCCGTGTGGGCAAACGCTGCGTGATTCATAGTTCTGCTGTAATCGGCTCGGATGGCTTCGGCTTTACCACCAAAGACGGCGTACATACCAAAGTGCCGCAGGTTGGCATTGTGGTCCTGGAAGATGATGTGGAAATCGGTGCGCATGATGGCATCGACCGGGCTGCGATGGGCGCAACCGTTATTGGCAAGGGAACGAAAATCGACAACCTTGTACATATCGGGCATAATTGCAAAATCGGCGCCAACTGCCTGATTGTCGCACAGACGGGGATTTCCGGGTCGACGACTGTAGGGCATAATGTTACCTTTGGCGGCCAGGTGGGTACCGTCGGCCATATCAATATTGGTGCCAATTCAGTCTATGCGGCACGCTCCGGCATTATCGGTGATATGCCGGAAGGCGTATTCTGTGCAGGCTTCCCCGTGCAGAGCCATACGGAATGGCTGCGCATGCAAGCGGCCATGAAGAGATTGCCGGAAATGATGAAGAAAATGAAACAGCTGGAAAAGAAATTAGCAAAGTACGAGGGCTAAGAAGTTGTTGTACTATGTTTTGCGCGCGATAAGCGCATTGGCTTGCGCTATGCCGCGTCAATTGTGTGAGTTTTTTGGCCGCCTGCTGGGAAATCTTGCCTGGCTGTTGGTGCCGCCGAAACGCAAGGCTTTGGCCAGAGGTCAGATAAAAATGTGTCTGCAGGTAGATGATGCCGCAGCTGATCGCATTGCCAAGGCGAGCACCGTGCGCTTCGGCCCTATGCTCTTTGAGGTGCTGCGCTTTCCGGTGATTCGCAAGAACCCGGAACAATATGTCCGCATTGAAGGACTGGAAAAACTTCAGCAGGGAATGGCCGCTGGCAAAGGTGCGGTTATTGCGGCTGCGCACAGCGGCAACTGGGAGCTTATGGGCGGAGCTTTTGCGATGGCGGGAATTCCTTTGGTGGGGGTAGCCATGAAGCAGAAGGATTCAGCGGCGGATCAGTTTATCAACGAGTACCGTACGCTGATTGGCATGCATATTACCTATAAGACCGGGGTGCGGGAAATGTTCGCCATGCTCAAAAAAGGCTGGGCAATTGGTCTGATTATGGATCAGGATACCAACCGCCGTGATGGCATCATATTGGATTTTTTCGGGCGTCCGACCAATTGTACTCCGGGGGCTGCCTCGATGGCACGGTTTCAAGGTGTTCCCATTTTTACTTCCTTTATGCACAGGGATGATTACGGCAATCACACCCTGGTGGTGGATGGTCCGTTCTATGTTGAGAAAACGGATGACAAGCGGGAAGATATAAGGCGAACTACACAGAAAATCAACGATGCGATTGAATGTCATGTGAAAAAATATCCGGAAGAATGGTTTTGGCTTCATGACCGCTGGAAGTCCGTTCGGGATGACTTTTCCGAGGCGGATTACAGGCATTATGAATGAGTATTTCAGGAGGAATAGATTTGCAACAGACTACATTGGCAGCAGAGGCCGTTTATAATGGCATTGGCCTGCATTCCGGGCGCGAGGTGCATTTGGTGATGAAACCTGCTCCTGCGAATGCCGGTCTGGTATTTGTACGGACAGATATAGAGGGGCGGCCGCAGATTCATGCTGCAGCTGCTAACGTGACCTCCACCATGCGGGCTACTACTGTCGAAGAAAATGGCTGCAAGGTATTTACGATTGAGCACTTGATGAGTGCGTTTCATGCAATGGGCATTGATAACTGTTACATTGAAATTGATGCTGAGGAGCCGCCCGTGGCTGATGGTTCTTCGCTAGCGTTTTTTCAGGTGATGAAGGCAGCAGGTGTTGTGGAATTACCGGCAGAACGCAAGGAAATTGTGATTGACAAGGTTTATCGTATTGATGATGAACAGCACAATCGCTTTGTTATGGTTGTGCCCTATGACGGATTCCGGGTGAGCTTTACCTCGGTAAATCCGCATAAACTCATTGGCATTCAGTATGAAAATTTTGAGATAACACCGGAACTTTATGAGACGGAAATCGCGCCGGCTCGCACCATTGCCTACGAAAAGGAAATTGAAGCCCTGCGCAGCATGGGACTGGGTCTTGGGGGGACACTGGCGAGCGTCATTGTTTACAATGATGAAGGCTGGATTAATCCCCTGCATTTTGAGGACGAGCTGGTACGGCATAAGATTTTGGATGTAATTGGTGACCTGCGGTTGGCAGGCCCCATTCGCGGTCATGTTATTGCTGTTGCTTCTGGCCATGCGTTGAATACCAGTTTGGCCAAAAAGCTGCAGGCAAGTTTAGGTTGATAGAGAATTTTTCAGGAAGAGGGAATAAAAATGGTTTTGGAAATTACGGATATTATGAAGATTTTGCCTCATCGCCCGCCGATGCTTTTGGTGGATCGCATTATCGAAATAGACCCGTTCAAATCGGCTACGGGCATCAAGAATGTGACCATGAATGAGCCGTTCTTCGTAGGACACTTCCCGGAACATCCCATCATGCCTGGCGTGCTTATTTTGGAAGCTATGGCACAGGTCGGCGGCGTGGCTATGCTGTATCCGGAAGAAAACCGGGGCAAGATTGCTATGTTCGGCGGTATGGAAAACATTAAGTTCAAGCGTCCGGTAGTTCCTGGCGACCAGTTGGTGACGAAGGCACATATTGTGAAAGTGCGCGGCGAATTTGGCCTGTTGCACTGCGATGGCTATGTTGGTGACCAACTGGCCGCATCGGCAGACTTTAAGTTTGCTATGAGAAAAGAAGAAAATATGTGATTCCTGCCTAAAAATGGAAGATAATCTTTGTTCAACTCGGATAACGCCTAAATTTGCAGTCAGATGATGTGAGAAGATTAGCGCTTGGTTTGGGAGTATATAGAAAAGACAGAGCAAAGAGTAGGAAATAGCTGCTTGGCAGACCTTGTTGAGCAGAGTTATAAGGAGTTGTAGCAAATGAGTGCGGAAAATATTAGTGCAGAGGCACAGATACATCCCACAGCGATTATTGAAGATGGTGCAAAAGTTGCGGCTGGTGTTAAAATTGGCCCCTATAGCGTAATCGGCAGCAATGTGGAAATTGGTGAAAATACCATTGTTGGCCCGCATGTGGTAATTACCGGCTGGACGAAAATTGGCCGGGAGTGCCATATTTTTCAGGGTGCCTCCATTGGTGAGGAACCGCAGGATTTGAAGTTCAAGGGTGAAAAAAGTTACACCAGTATTGGCGACCGGACGGTTATCCGTGAAGGCACGACCATTCATCGAGCTACCGGTGAAGGCGAAGAAACGCGTATTGGCAACGATTGTCTTTTGATGGCGCTGACCCATGTGGCCCATAACTGCGTGATTGGTAACCGGGTCATCATGTCCAATGTGGCCAGCCTTGCCGGTCATGCTGTGGTAGAAGATCGGGCTGTAATCGGCGGCATGACCGGCGTTCACCAGTTCGTGAAGATTGGCCGCAATGCGATGATTGGCGGTATGAGTCGTCTCACGCAGGATGTTGTGCCCTTTACCATTGTGGCAGGCCAGCCGGCTAAAGTGGCTGGGCTTAATGCTGTAGGCATGTCCCGCGCAGGGATTGAACCGGCAGCCCGCCGCAGCATCAAACAGGCCTATAAGATTCTCTATCGTTCCGGCCTGACTTTGCAACAGGCGGTCAGCGTTATTGAGCAGGAAGTGCCTTCCTGTGAGGAAGTTGACCATATGCTGCGTTTCCTGCGCAATGCCGACAGAGGTATTTGCCGTGAACGCCGGGATGACAGAGACTAACAGAGTATATTATTTGTACGGAGGATGTTCATGGAGCGCATAGGACTTTTGGCAGGGATTGGAACCCTGCCGGTGGAGATTGCCCGGGCGGCCAAGGAGCTGGGGTATGAGGTCTACGCTGTAGCACTCCTGCCGGACACGGATTCCCGCCTGAAAGATTATGCTGATGACTATCAGGAAATCAATGTCCTGAAGGTGGGTAAGATTTTAAAACACCTGAAAAAAAGCGATATTCATAAGGTCACGATGATTGGCAAGGTGACGAAGGAAGTGCTCTTTGCCAAGAAGACCCTGCCGGATTTGAAAGCCATGCAGATACTCATGCGGGTGCCGGACAGAAAAGACGACACCATTATGCTGGCCATTATCGATGAACTGAAGAAAATCGATGTGGAGGTCTTTGACCAGACAGAACTTATCCGCAAACTGATGCCGAGCAAGGGGGTGCTGACCAAACGTCAGCCTACGGCAGAGGAATTGAAGGATATGGAGTTCGGCTTCCAAATGGCCAAGGAAATTGGCCGCATGGATGTCGGACAGACCGTAGTGGTCAAAGATATGGCCGTCATGGCGCTGGAGGCTATTGAGGGGACTGATGCTTGCATCCTGCGGGGCGGGAAGCTCGCTGGCAGCGGCGCTGTGGTGGCTAAGGTAGCCAAGCCTGCGCAGGACAGCCGCTTTGATGTGCCGACTGTGGGCTTGAAAACCTTGCAGATGATGGTGGAGGTTAAGGCTAAGGCCTTGGCCATTGAAGCCGATGCGACACTTTTGGCAGAACGGGCCGATGTTATCGCCTTAGCCGAAGCGCATGATATTACCATTGTTGCACTGTGATGAATAAGACGCCGGGGAGGAAAAATTCCCGGCGTCTTTCGCTTTATATAAGTGGCATTTAATGGTATAATGTAATTTGGTTTAATGTTGTTAAAAGGAGGGGCGTCCATGAAAATCATGCTTTCCGCTGGCGAAGCTTCTGGTGATGTGCATGGCGAAAATATCGCCCGGGCAATACTTTCCATGGCACCGGAAACAGAGCTTATCGGTTTCGGCGGCACCCGTATGGAAAATGCCGGTGTCCGGCTGCGGCAAAA
>ODAI012470258.1_pt1 | contig 12157 bp, 12 predicted proteins | sample 1539321 | NCBI WGS metagenome assembly ODAI01 (sample SAMN02144231, study PRJEB22623) | gut metagenome | biome: sheep rumen | host: Ovis aries | place: New Zealand
AGTTATGTCCTTCTCTTTCCTATCGCTAAGAAAGATGCTCGACTTTGTCTATTGTCCGTTCATTCTTTTTCTAGAATTAACAAGTTTCTTTTTCTTGCATAGTTTCTTCTATGCTGCGCTATTCTATTGTCAAAGTTCAAACACTCAGTGATTGTTTTCACTATATAATTTCTAACCTGATTGCTATTTATCAAAGTTTAAAATTTCGGGTTTTAATTCGTGCCGATTCTTGAATACTTCATACTTCCTCAAGATGCGCCTTAAACATTGGGGACCTCGGAATTCTTTAAAGCAATAACTGCTCTTTGACCCTTCTGCACCCTTTGGCGCTCATCTGCACCGGCGGTTTCCTCACCGACAAAACTTATCATATAACATCAAAAATTAATGTCAACACTTTTTTTTAATTTTGTTGTTACAATTCTTAAAAATACTATTTTTTTTGATTCAGTTTCATTCTATACCCGCTAATTTTATTACCTTTTGCATTATTCCAAGCTTCTTGCAAGAATGTTTATTCCCAATTTTTATCACCAATTTTTGGATTCTTTTTCTTTCTTTTGGCATGCCTTGTTCTCAAATCTTTACAGACTTTTTTATAGTACGGTTCAACTGCTGCCATGACTTTTTTTCTGTCTTTTGAAGATAAATCTTGCATGCCTGATATTACTCTGTATATATTTCTTTCTTTAAGGTTCGTTGATAAGCTTTCTCTGGTGGTATGCGCAAGAGCACTCAAATAACGTTTATTTTCCAAATCGCTTTTTACTTGTTTTGTATATTTGTTAAAATACGGTGTTAAAAAACCATCCCAAATACCTTTATTGTAGGAAATATCCATAATGGTGCTTTGAACAGAAGGCGGCGCATTCAGATAATTTTCTTTACCCAAATATGCCATGACTCTTGCTCTGTGTTCCAAAATATCATTAGCAAGAAGTTCACATGCTTCTGCATAAGTAATATTAATAGGAGCATCAGTAGAAAGTGCTTTGCCTCGGACTTTCCCTGTATGTCCAAACCCAATTGTAGGAGTTCCGAGACCGTCGTCATATGTTTTTAGATCCGGCTGTCCCGGATGTTTTGGATGAGTTTCTATTACAGTCAAAAAATCTTTTAAAAAATTCTGAGAAATACCTGTTACCTTTGTTACATCAGATAAAGTTTTTACACTTCCGGGTTTAACTTTATATCTTGGAGGGATATTAAGTTTTTGTCCGGGGGTGATTTTAACATCCAGTTTTGCCAGTTCTCCTTTGGGTGAATATGTAACCCTATAATCTACACCTTCTTTTAGCTGAGGATTAGCTTTTATTATCGGATATGTGTCAAAGTTATTATGTCTTGCTATATCAAGAAAGGAATCACCCCCTTTTACTGTATAGACGTATCCTTTTTCAAAAATCACATTCGGATTGCCATTGAATAAATTTTCCTTCATTAAAGAAGATGTAACGGGTTCAGAAGTTGTTGACGGATCCTGCTTTTTTGGGGCTGAATTCTGTTTGACACTTGACAGCTTTACATCTTCTTTTTTTACATTTTACTTTTTACAATTGGTTACTATACATCGGTATTAATCAAAAATATTTTTTTGAGCCGGGCATAGAGAATTATACAGTTAAAATAAAACTCTTATAGAATTTATGATAAAATTATAGAAAGCGAGGGGTTAAAAATGAGAAGTGACAACATAAAAAAAGGAATTGCAAAAACACCGCACAGAAGTCTGTTAATGGCAACAGGTGTTTCAAAAAAGAATATCAATTCACCATACATAGGTATAGCAAGTTCCTTTTCCGATTTAGTTCCAGGACATATCGGAATGCGTGATTTGGAACGCCAAATAGAAAAAGGAATACACAGTGCAGGCGGACAAGCTTTTATTTTTGGAGTTCCTGCCGTTTGTGACGGGATTGCAATGGGACACGACGGAATGAGATATTCACTCCCGTCAAGAGATTTGATTGCCGATTGTGTTGAAACTGTAGCTAACGCTCATCAGCTTGACGGACTTGTTTTGCTCTCAAATTGCGACAAAATAACCCCTGGAATGCTTATTGCGGCAGCAAGAATCAATATTCCGTCAATTATTGTTACCGCAGGACCAATGCTCGACGGAGAAAGCAAATGCGAAAAACTTACTATGATTAAAGGAGCTTTTGAAGCAATCGGGAAATACAGAAACGGAGAAATAACAGAAGAAAGATTAATTGAATTAGAAGAAGCTTCCTGCCCTTCATCAGGAGCTTGTCAGGGACTTTATACCGCAAACACAATGGCGTGTTTAACGGAAATTATGGGAATGAGTCTACCGCATTGTGCAACAGCAGCTGCAGTGTCATCCGAAAAAAGAAGAATAGCATTTGAAAGCGGAATGCAAGCGGTAGAACTTGTAAGGCAAAATAAATGCCCATTGGATATAATAAGCAGAGATTCTTTAAGGAACGCAATCATTGCAGATTTAGGCATGGGGGGATCTACAAATTCATTCTTACATATATTAGCAATCGCTAATGCAGCAAGTTCATCATTTACTAACACGTCAGAAGAGAGTAAGAAAGAAGAGGAAATTATTACTCTCAAAGATTTTGAAGAACTCTCATATAAAATTCATCAGTTTGTAAAACTTGAACCGTCAAACAATATTACAATGACGCAATTCCATAATGCGGGCGGTGTGAATGCTGTATTAAAAGAGCTGTTGAATAATGTTCCTGAATTTAAAGATTTAGAAGGAGTTGCACTCAAAAAAGCGAGTGAAATTGTTAAAAATGCTTATTCCGATAAAAACATAATTCATCCTTATAATGAGCCTTTTACAACAAAACCCGGATTAGGAATTTTATACGGAAATATCGCTCCCGAAGGCTCGGTTATAAAAATATCCGCTGTTGATGAAAGTTGTTATGAATTTGAAGGAATAGCAAAAACTTTTGATTCAGAGGAAGATGCTATGGATGCTCTGGAAAATGACAGAATCAAAGAAGGTGACGTTGTTGTTATAAGATATGAAGGCCCGAAAGGCGGCCCCGGAATGCGTGAAATGCTGGCACCCACATCACTTATTGCAGGGAAAGGGCTTGGAACAAAAACAGCATTAATTACCGATGGTCGATTTTCAGGAGGAACAAGAGGAATATGTGTCGGACATATTTGTCCGGAAGCTGCTAACGGAGGAATTATAGCTCTTATAGAAGACGGCGACAGAATAAAAATTGACATTAATAAAAGAACTCTTGATTTATTGGTAGATAACAAAATCCTCGACGAAAGAAGAAATAATTTAAAACCTTATAGAATTAAATCAAACGGTTATTTGGGAAAATATGCAAGAACAGTCAGCGATGCTTCTCATGGTGCTATCGTCTAAAAGGAATCATTTTGGATAAAAATTCATTAAGAAAATGGGCAAAAGAAAAACGAAAAAATTTAGATATGGCAAAAATTAGTGCCATATTATCGTCGAAACTTGTTCAAACTAACGAATACAAAAGTTCTAAAAATATAATGATTTTCTACCCGCTTGAAAATGAAGTAAATTTATTGTCTTTACTTAGTGACCATTCAAAACAGTTTTACTTACCAAGAATTGTCAATTCAGAACTTGAATGTTGTGCATATGATTTAGGAGATGAACTTTGTCAATCTAAATTTCATACCAAAGAACCCACCTGCAAAGCATGTTCAAAAACAAATATTGATACAGTAATTGTTCCGGCCCTTGCTGTCGATACAAATAAGTACAGGTTAGGTTATGGAGGAGGCTTTTACGACAGATTTCTCAAAGATTTTTCAGGGCAGAAAATTGTATGCATACCTGATGAATTAATTGTAGATTCTGTCTATCCGGAATCTCACGATATCAAAATGGATTTGATTATAAATAGCAAATAATTTTTTTTTAGTGTTTAATATCTATAAATGAGAATTTTACCAATTTCTACATCGAACATATTTTATAATCCGCGTGTATCGCAAAATAAAAGTACATACAACCAAGAAGAACAGTTTAATGTATCAAAAATATCTGCTTATTACATGCCTATTTTTGGTGCTAAAAAAACAAAACCGGAAAATCTGAAAAAACTGGCAGAATACGGATTACCTGATATGTACTCAGGTAAACGAATGCTAAGCAACAAAGAATTAACAGGTTTGCTAAGCAGAGGAGTCTTTGATTTTCCTTTAAAAAAATTAATTCCTATATTAAATCAGTATTCAGATACGCTATATGAAAATGAATACAGTATTTTCAAAATTTTGTCAAAGATTTCAAAAACATCGCCTAATATAAAAATAGATGAAGCATTAAAACAGATATATCCTGAACACTTACAAAAATTAATAACAGTTCAAAGGTCAATATTGTATGACATAATTTTAAAAGCTAACAAGCTGCCTGAGGATTATTTTGATGACATAATGACCCTAATCAGATATTCGAATCCGAAACTTGAAAAAAAAGAAACAACAGCTCACTTTAGTGAAAAAGAATTTATTTACAGGCTTCAACAAATAGCCAAACAGATTAACACTAAAAAGCATTTTACTGAAATCAGAGCAATAAATAGACTTATTAGTGAAGCTAAAACTTTATTTTTACCTCAAATTGCAGAAAAGAAAAAATTTGGCAGAGGGATAAAAGCTAAAAAATTGAAAATGGAATACCAAATGCAGCCGGAAGTTTTCACAAGAAATACCCAAAAGATGAAGTATCTTAGAGCGCTTCTTGATATTACTCCTCTTAGGAATAACATCGAGATTATAAACCTTTTCAATATTACGGATGCAAAAGTATGCGGGACACCTACTGTAGAACCCTTTAAAAGGCAGGAATTTATATATGATTTAAAAAACATTATAAAAGACCTTAAAGACAAAAAAACTGAAGCTGAAATAATAGCTCGAGCTCATGATTTACCGACATCAACAGAAAACGTATCAGCATTTGTAGTAAAACACGTTAATGATACTCCTGAAACAATAGGATATTACTTATTTAAAGATTCATTATGCTCAATTGAACATATCGACGCAAGAATCGACCCTAACGCAAAAAAAGCGAAAGCTAAAAAAGGTTCTAAAAAAGGTTCAAAGCCAAGAAATAATACAGCAGGGAAAAATAGTATTAAAAACTATGGTCTTAGTGCCGTACGAGTTAACGGAGGACGTTCAAATGAGAGATTTGATGACTGGGTTAGAAAACATCCGGAATCATACAAAAACTGCCAAAAATTTATAGATAGGCTTATAGAACTATATAACGAAGGCTTTTTTAAAAAATTGAATATAGAAAAGAATTATATATATTATTTTAGAGATGCCGTACTTAAACATTCGCCGTCAGAAAAACCAATGATACTTGATATCTCAAAACTTAAGGAATAAACATTGAAGAATAAAAAAGAGAGCCATAAAATGGCTCTCTTTTTTTAACTTTTTTAAACAAATCGTTATTTTTGTCCGTAACGTTTTTTAAATCTTTCAACACGTCCTTCAGAGTCAAGAATTTTTTGTTGACCTGTATAGAACGGGTGACAGTTAGAACAAATTTCAACTGTAAGATTATCTACAACTGAACCTGTTTCAATTTCGTTACCACATACACATTTAATAACAGTTTTCTTATAATCAGGATGAATTCCGTCTTTCATGTTAACCTTCTTTCTATTTTCAAGATTCCAAACTTGAATATCTATTTCGACCTTTTCTATTCTATTCCGCTAAATATTTTATTTCAAGTATAGAATTAATATTATTGAAGAATATTTAATTTTCGGATAAACTTTTATATTAAAGAGGAGATTACTTATTATGGAAAAGCAAACAGCAATAATAATACCGGCAAGATATGGTTCATCCAGACTTGAAGGGAAACCGCTCTTGAAAGCCGGCAATAAATACATTATTCAATGGGTTTGGGAGAAGTGCAGTAAATGTAAAGGAATTGACAGAATTATTATAGCAACTGATGATAACCGTATTTTTGATGCCTGCAAAAGTTTTGGAGCAGAAGCAGAAATGACTTCGTCAGAGCATAAAAGCGGGAGTGACAGAATTGCTGAAGTTGCAAAAAGACATCCTGAAATCGGATACATTATAAATGTTCAAGGCGATGAACCTCTTATAGAACCGGAAAATATAGAGCTTGTCAGACGAGGTGTCGTTGAAGATAATTCCGCAGATATTTCAACACTTGTAAGAGAAATTACTGATAAAGAAGAAGTTAATAATCCAAATCTGGTTAAATGTATTTTTGATGTAAATAATTATGCAATGTATTTTTCACGTTCAAAAATCCCATATGAACGCAACGAAGAAAAATCAAAATTCTACGGACATTTGGGAATCTACGGGTATAAAAAAGAAGCTTTGTTTAAAATGACATCACTGCCACAAACTAATTATGAAATGGCTGAAAGTCTTGAACAACTAAGAGCTTTGCAAAACGGAATGAAAATTAAAATTGCAATCGTAAAAAATATTCCAGTGGGGATTGATACAATAGAAGATTTTGAAAAATTTAAAAAAATGGTCGAGAAAAAAATTGACTAGAGTTATTCCAATAAGGATATAATTATTTGTGTAACGGAACAGCCGGTTTGAGAAGAAAGAACAGAGAATTTGAGAATTATTTTGGTGCAAAAAATTGCACCCTACACACTAGAGTTATTCAATTAAGGATAAAATTATTTGAATGTAAATTTTGATACATATAACTTCATAAAATAGAGTTTATAGGTCGGGTTTTAACACGACAAAACTTTATTTATTATTCTAAGTAGGTAGGGTGCAATTTTTTGCACCATTTTTTCAAATTATCTATTTTTGTCCTTTTGTAAGATTTAAATTTTGTTGGTATTTGAGGTAAATATTTACTCCTTCAAAAATCTTTTTGCGGACATTTTTGTTACCGAAATTGGACATTTCGGACTTTTTTAGTCAACCAACTTCCGACCTTTATAAATCGGTAAAAGCTGGATTGCTTCGCCTTTGCAGGCTCGCAATGACATGAAACACTTCCGACCAAATGTCCTGTAAAAAGGTAGTCCTGTTAAAAGTGTAAAAGAACACATGAAACGAGAAAACGGAACGGATGGTACGAGAAATTTCCGCAACTTAACTTCAAAAAAACTTCAATAATCAGCTGATTTCTATTTCAAAATTTCATCTAGCAAATTTCTTATTTACAAGTTTTATTATCTATATGAAAGTAGATTTATATACATATAATAGACCCCTCGTACAGTACCATCAACCCACTTTTATGGCAAGACCAATCAAAGTAGATTGGAATAGTGACTCCGGCAAGAAGCTTGAGAAAGTTCTCGTTTGGATGGGTGCTTCTGCTATGGCAAGTATTATGGCATATAAAAAAGACAAAGATGGTGTAAATTTAAGTGATGAAGAAAAAGCTGTTATGGATGAGTATCTCGATTTTGACGAAGATGCTGCACTCCTGCAAGCAAAAGCATTGCTGAGTTCAAGTTATCTGAATACAAAAGATGAAAAGATTATGGATAAGCATTGGCAGTTATATAAAGATGCTTATAAAAATAAAACGTTATTAAGAGGCGGTTACTCGGAACTAGATGATTATACTTTTACATACACATTTATGGACTCAAAAGTAATACATGCGTTAGATTTACTAGGTAAAGGGGTTCTTGAATCTGCTTTTAGTCTTGATATACAGGGATTTGAAAATTTTTGCGAAAATATATCCGATATGAAGAAGAATATTTCAAACCAAAATATAGAACTTTTAAAAAAGAAAATTAATCCCGAAAGCAGTAATGAATACAAAAATCTGGAAGATGAAATAAGAAAATCAAAAAAAGAAATCGGTAAACTGCTCGGAGAAGGGAACTCTCAAAAAAGGAAAGAACTTCTAGCACAAATTGATTCAATGAAGGGCGATAAAACAAAAGTAAAAGAAATAAAAGATTTAAAACGACAAATCCAAGACTTGTATAAAAACTGCGAAAATGCTGAACAAATTTCCGCTTTAATGACAGGAATAAATGAAAAACAAAGAGAAAAGAAAGAACTGGTTAATAATAAAGTTAAACTTTCTCCGCAGGAGATTATAAACAAAGTATGGACAATTGCATCTATATCAACAAGTCCGCATTATTATACTAATATAGTAACACTTCCTGATAATTATCGTGAAGATAAAAAACAGACAATTGCATCTATTGGTAAAGGAACAGAAAATGACGGATACATTATAGAAACAGAAAAAATTATGGAAATAATAGGTGATGACTACACACAATATATTGGAAAAAATAAAAGGAAGCTAAACAGAGATATTAAAGAACTAATAGATTTAATTCAGCCGTCATCTCCTGAAAACGACAAGGCTTGGAATAATAATATTAATAAAAAATTATATGAGTATGCAAATCTTAAATACAGCACAAAATATGCCGATAAAATTGACTTGGCAAATTGTAAATACTTGAATGAATTGATTGTGTCAGATGAAGATTTTTGGTCTTATATGACAGAGTTTTTACAAGCAATTGCCGAATACCTCTACGTTAACCCGAATAAGAGTATTGATGATGCATTAGAGGAAATGGAACATAATAAAGAAACAAAACAAATCTTTACTGAAAGAAAAATCGATTATGACAAGTGGTCGCATTATGATAAAGACTCGTTTATAGAAAGTCCTGTTGTAATTAAAGCAGAAGATGCAAAACGTAAAGCCGTAAAAAATATGTGTGATGATATTACGAGCAAGAATTTAAAAATTATTCCTGCAAAAGTTCGCAAAAGTTTGTATAAAGCATTGAGCGAAGTCGGAGTAACTGTTAATAAAAACGAAGTAAAAATAAACGGCAGAGATGTTAAGTTTGAAGATTTGGATTTGATAATGTCTGCAATAAAAACAGAACTGAGTAACAATGAATTTTGGTCAGTTGAAAGCAGCAATGAAGTCGTTGATAAGGCAAGAGATACAATATACTGCCACTTTATGCTCCAAAGAAAGCAGGAAATCGACTGTGCTAAAAAATTAAAAGATAGTGAAACAGTTAATGTAAAAGTTCAAAAAGTTAATATGGCAGATATAAAACATTCATTATGTTTGGGAAATCATTCTCATTGCTGCACAGGATTAGGAAGTCAATCAAATGAATATTCCGCACCTCTTTATATATTGAATCGATGCATAAGTGCGATAGAAGTTCTTGCAGACGGAGAGCCGGTTGGTAATACAATGATTTATTTGGCAGATATTCATCAAGATGGCGAAAAGCATTTGGCTTTAGTTCTCGATGACATTGAACTGCAAACAAAATTCCAAAATAACGAAAAAATAAAAGATATGATTATAGAGTATGCGAAAAAAGTTTGTTCAGAGATAGGGCAACCCAACATCCCAATTTATGCGGGTCCGGGTATGCATAAAGTTGAGATGTCAAACTATCCGCTAATGCTTTCTAATATGGAAATCCTCGGAAAATCTCCCGAAGATTACGGTGTTTATCTAGACTGCAACGGAGAGCAAAACGATATCGCAAAAGATATTATTGAAGTAACTGATTTATATAAAATAGCATAATTATTTAGTACAACCCAAATGTAAATGTTTTATCGCCTATCATTTTTATTTTTTGAGAACCGCTTGGAGCAAATCCGGGTGCTGTCATTTTGGGTACATAAATATATTTGATGCCGTTATATTCTGTTTCTGCAAAATCTCTCTTCATTAAGCTGATAATAAGTTTGTCGGCTTTTTTAGTATCAAGAGATTTTGTGTTTTTGAATTTTTTATAAATTTGTTTTAATTCTTTTACATCTTTGTCATTATCAAGTTGCATTAGTGCTGCCCAACCGATAATATTTGATAATAGTTTGTCATATACTTCATTTTTTCTCCATCAGTCCATTTTGCATTAACTTTCCATTCATTTTCTTCTTTTATATGAGTTAAAATGCTTTTATCTTCTCCACTATTTTCTAAAATCTTTTGCATAAAACCATACATTGTTTCCGGAGTTTGTTTTTTTATAAGGGTAATTGCTTCCTCTTTTTCTTCTTCATTTGTAGAATACATTAAATTCCATGCTGTATGATTTCCCTCCTTAACAGCTGTATCATACATTTTTACATAATTATCAAAGAATGCTTTTTGTTCTTTTTGTTTTTGCAAATAATCTTGAGTTCTTTTTTCTTTACTGCCTTCAGTTTGTAGCGTGCATTTTAATGCACGAAATATTTCAAATTACCTATTTTTGTCCTTTTGTGTAATTTAAATTTTGTCTATATTTGAGCCAAATATTTACTCCTTCAAGAGTCTTTTTGAGGACATTTTTGTTACCCAAACCGGACATTTCGGACATTTTGAGTCAACCGTTTTCCGACCTCAATAAATCGGCAAAGGCTGGATTGCTTCGGGCTTTTACCCTCGCAATGACAAAAACCACTTTGTAAAACAACAGTCGGTTTGAGAAGAAAGAACAAGGAATTTGATAACTATGATGCTTTTAAATCCAAACTAAGTGTATAACCAAGTCCGTCTAAAATTTTTGAAATTGTAGGCAAAGTTGGAGCTTTGGTTCTACCATGCAGAATATCAACTAGATTTGCTCTGTGCATACCTATTTGCTCTGCAAATTCTTTTACGGTTGTTCTTGCTTTTATAACTTGTTCCAATGCTCGATAAAAAGCACAATAATCCCCATCTTCTGCATATGCTAATATGCTTTCTTTTAAATATAATTGTTGAAATTCACTATCTTGTAATCTTTGGTTTATATAATCTTCATGTTTAATTGTCATTTTTATCATTCCTTTCTATATAGTCTTGATAATATTCATTTGCTTTCTTTATGGTCTGTTTTTGGTTTGATTTATCACTTCCTGCAACAATTAGAACAATTACATTATCAAGTTCTTTAAAATATATTCTGTAACCACTGCTAAAATTTAGTCTTAATTCGGAAAGTTTACTATTTTGTAACGGTTTCCAATCCCCCTTGTTGCCTTCCGCTAGTCTATCAAGTCTGGTTAAAACTTTAACTTGATTTACAGGGCTAAGTTTTTCAAGCCATTCGGTATATGGACACTTACCATTATCAGTTGTGTAATATTCTAACTGTTTCATAATTATAGTGTAGCAAATTTACCACACAAAAACAAGTGTCGTTGTAAACTTTTGTAAATTGTTTTCAGAAATTGGGCAATTTTGAAAGTTCGCTGAACTTTTAGAAAGTAACTGTAGTGTAGAATTAAGTTGGCAAATGCCGAGAAAGGTAAAAAATGAATAGTATTCCCAGTGTTAATATGGCAAATAATAATGTTAACTTTGGACATAAAGTTAAATATAGTCCAGAAGCAAAGGCAGAATTTGCAAGGCAAATGGATAAATGGGTAGAATTTACTACACAGCCGGATATAAAAATGAATGGTAATGATTTTCTTATGGTAAGAACAATTGGTAATTACTTTGGCAATATTCTTCGTACTGCACCTAGATGTATTGTTAATCTATTCTTTAAGTAAGCTTTTTGCAGGATGCAATTTTTTGTGACAACAATTCAAATTACCTATTTTTGTCCTTTTGTGTGATTTAGGTTTTGTCGGCATTTGAGGCGAAAATTTACCCTTTCAAAATTCAAAAAATGGAATTTTGAGGACTGAAAATGTACTTTTGGGGTAATTTGAAACTTTTATTTCCGACCATACAAAATCGCTAAAACTTACTAAACTTGGCACTTTTGCCGATTAAATATATTTACCACTTCCGAGCAAATGTCCTGTTAAAAGGTAGTATTACCTATTAAAAGGTAAGCAACAATAATAAAAGGGGCTCAGACATATTGCCTGAAACCCTTTAAAATCCGGAGACACTGGGATTCGAACCCAGGATGCAGGTTGCCCCACATAACACCTTAGCAGGGTGCCGCCTTCAGCCTACTCGGCCACGTCTCCATGACAACATCATCATAATAACATAAATATATTTTTTTTTAAAGATTATTTTTAATTCTGCAAAAAACCCTAACTCTTTTTAGAATCAGGGTCTTTTCATACTCTCAACTTAATATAAACAGACAGCTCTTTTATTTGATAGCTTGCAGTTTAGTCTGAAGACCTGTTTCTGCATTAATCGTAGCTGCATTTGAAACTGCCATAT
>ODAI012746735.1_pt1 | contig 12157 bp, 12 predicted proteins | sample 1539321 | NCBI WGS metagenome assembly ODAI01 (sample SAMN02144231, study PRJEB22623) | gut metagenome | biome: sheep rumen | host: Ovis aries | place: New Zealand
CGATGAAATTGATCGTCAATTCTTAGAGACAAGTCAATTCGCGCGTATGATACTTAAATCCAATGTATCAATGACGACAAAATAAATCTTTACAGAACAATATCGTATGCATGCCCAAATCAATGATGTCATAAAACAATTTTATAAGGATGATGAGGGTGGACTAACTTGTGGTCTTAATCCCTCGAAAGTTGACGAACCAAATCTTTCTGAGCCAGAGAGTAGATATCATGGTTTCTTCCATCCTGGCTTCATCTCTCCTGATGTACATGTCTTATGGGTAAAAGTTGATGAACCAGAACAAAGGTCAGATTCAAAGGCCCTCTACAACGATAAAGAGGTAGAAGCTGTCAAAAGGGTATTACAATACCTTAAACACTCAGAGGGCTACAGTGAATACATGAAGTATTGGGATGATAACATTAAAAATGAGGAACGTCGAAATCAAGAAAAAGAAATCGGTGTTATAAGTTTCTATAGCCAGCAGGTTAAATGTCTTCGTGAAGTTAAAGCCTATGCTAACAAGAATGGCATGAGGGTAAAACTGAATACGGTTGACAAATTCCAGGGCATGGAAAGAAATATCATAATTGTATCAACTGTTCGCAGTAACAAATATAAAACGGGAAATTCAATCATCCCTAACAACAATCCGGGATTTGCTAAATCTCCTGAACGACTAAATGTTGCACTTTCGCGTGCAAGAAGACTTCTTGTAGTGGTCGGTAATAGCGACTTCTTCAATCAGGTTAAGAACCCCAATGATGGAAGTTTGTTATATCATAATGTTATTGAGGAGATGCAAAAGCATCATGAGATTATTGATTACAAGACATTAACAAAATACGCGAGACAATGAATAATATAAGTGCTTACAATACAGTGTGCAAGAACAAGAAGGTAAGTGAATTGTTCTTGGGTACGATTGAGGTTAAATGGAAGTTCCTAAAAGTCAACTACGTGGCAACCTGCACAGAAGCGGTACCTCTGACTTTCCTGGAAAAAATGATCTGCGGGATAATTGACATTGATGGTAAAACAGATGTTAGTAATCTTGCAAAAATTATGGGTCTTAATGTTGAGGACGATGTCCAGAACTTAAAGTTCCAAGATAAGGCTGAAACCGAAATCCTTTATGAAACACTCAGAACTCTTAAACAATTTGGAGTTATATCTGCACCAGACGATTCATTTTCATGTGTTGAAATGACTGATCTTGGAAAGGAATACTTTTCCCAAGGAAGAAAATTCAAACAAGGCGAACAGAAGGGATTTACAATGTACTTTGACCTGACTGCAGGAGATCATAATAAGGCAAAGACTTTATTTCATAAGATTTCTGTGGATGGGTACTTAGAGCAAGAACCTGAAAATAATGTGCAGTATTCTGACGAGAATTATGTTAAGCTGTATGCGGAGAGTCAAATACCTCAGTATTACAGCCGTGAAACTGGCAATTCTTTTACGGACATGTCTGTAAAATCCAAGGAGTGTCTTTTCAAACAAATCATTTTGGGAGTTATTATAGATACTTTTACGGGTAATTATCGATTCGAAGTAGTTGATGATGGTGGAATAAATGCAGACTATATTACAGAATTCGTCAATATGGAGAATAATATTGAACAATATATTAATCTCTATTCTGCAAAACAGGTACAAGCAACTGAGTCTGAGTCCAAGTCTGAGTCTCAATTGGATTTTGAAGAAAGAATAATGCAAGTTCAACGTGACGCAGAATACGCATTATTTAAGAAAAGACCACAAGACGCAGTTCTGTTAGTTGAGGAATACTCGAAGTCTCCGTTATTTATGGAAAAAGAAAACCTATACAATTATGTTAAGGTTAGAATGAAATATGGAACAGTTAATAATATATATATACATATCCCTTCTTTAACAAATGAAGATGAGACGGAAATACGTACAATAGCGAAAAACGAAAGTATCCAAATTATGCTGACATGTGGCAACTTAGATGATTTCGATACAAGTTTTGGAGCAAATGTACTAGTATTAAAAGGCGATTACAGTTCTTCTCCTATCCTGATTGTTGATAATTGTTCCTATCGTTGCGAGAATCTCATTTTCACTACAGGAAACTCAAATTATTATGTTGATTTTTTGCACAGGCAGGACGATGAAACCTCGGAATCTATAGATAAAATCCGTGAAGTATTTGCCAAGAGATATATTCCATATGAGTTAGATCAATTCGAAAAAGTTCTTAAAGATGAAATACAACAAAATGATGTAGAAAGAATCCGTGAACTTAATAACACTGAAGAACTTATCACATTCGAGGATTCTTATTTTGTTTCAACGGGAAATATAGAAAGATTGACAACTCTTCGTAGTTCAAGAGATAATCTATTGTTAGAACTTGTGCAGAATTATTCTGGTTCCTTAATGGAGGAACTGGAAAACATCCGGATTAACACTGTATTAGAGGAAATTATGACCTTGGATGATATGGAAAAGACGAAAGCTGTATTTTCTTCATTCAAAGAAAAACTCATACCGGAACAATCCAAGGATGATAATGAAAAATATGGGAGAAATGGTTATGTTATAGCATTGTGGAACGTAATTGATTCTTATGAGGATCAATTAGATAAAAGGGAAAAGTTTCTACGCCAAGAACTATTACCTAAAAACTATGTTATAGATACTAACGTTTTTGTACTATGCCCTCAGATAATGGATTATATCAGTAAGGAAGATAGGATTATTCTGTCAGGAAAAGTTCTTGATGAACTTGATAAATTAAAGGGAACAACCTCTGGTAAGGACAAGCGTAATGTTAGAACTGCAATTCGAGAGATTAATCACAAAATCAATATGAAAACAGATAATGTGCGTTTTGAGTTTGCAGATACGAAGTTATTACCTGAAGATTTTGAAAAGAGCAATGCTGACAACATGATATTAAGTGTTGCCTTGAAATTCCGTGAGAAGAATCCTTTCGTTATTTCAAACGACATTAACTTTCAGAATAGAGCAGCTTCTTTAGGAATACCATTTAAAAGTCTTGAAGACATTGTTCCTGCGGAAGTTTTCGATACAATAAAACAGAATTTGTCAAATCAATGCACACTAATGGAGACAAATGAAGAGGGTACTAATATAGTATCAGGCGATTCTACGACTAACATGCCCCAAGAATTGCTAAATATTATCTCTGCAGCATATATCAAGTGCAAAGAGAATGTCAAGGATGTATTAGTAGCAAATCTTGTTCTTGAAATAAAAAAGGCAAACCCGTCATTTGATACAAATGCCTATGGGTATTCAAGATTCAAATTACTTTGTGAAGCATACCCGTCTGTTATAAAACTGTACGAAAATGATTCTACAGCATTGTGTATTAAACTTATAAGTAAGGAGAGCAAGACTTCTGTGTTAAAGAGTACAAGAGAATCCAACGATAATGTTGGGAAAAGGAAAGTAGATACTCCAAATCTCAGATCAAAGGATTGGAAGGCAAAAGACCGGCTAGACCCAGCAAAACAGATTATCCTCAATGAACTTGTTTCAAAGATGATTTCAGAGGAAGACCCTTCCGCCCCAATACAAGATGGTGACATACGAAATGAATTTGTCAAAATAACAAAAGTACCAATTAAGCTTAATCTTGTACGGCAAGCTCGTGAAGACCAAGGAATTCCATCGACAAAGGAAAGAAAAGATAATTATAATAATAAAAATAAGTAACATTATGTCAAGGTATGAAAGTTCGCGATTTGTGAAAGACCCCAACACTATGAATAGGGAAATTCTAAAAGTCGCATGTGACAAGTTAGGTTGGACATATAAAGTCCAAGGTGAAGATCTTATCGTAACGGATGCCAAACAAAAAGAACGGGTATACGGTGAGTATGTATTAAAAGTTTCTGGATCGACAGTAACCTACAACAGCTACTACTTAAATAATGGTGGGCAACTTGTAGCAGAATTGCAGTCAGTATTTTTCCCCCTGAATGTTGAATATGCAAAAAAAACAGTAATCTCTGCATTCAAGAAAAAGGGATTCTCCTTACAAAAGATTTACAACTTTGTTCCAACTGATGAAGAAGTTGACAGATTCTGTATGGTTGGCTATACAAAACTTGAAGATGAGAAAGAAAAACGTTATGAAATACAGTTCTCAATTCTGAGAGATGGCACAGTAATAACAGATTCAAATTATCTGCCTGATGATGTTAATGAGTTGGCTCATTCTGCGATGGATGACCTCCAAGAGGCATTCGGCAACAAGCGTATCATGACAAAAAAACCAGAGTATGACATTATGATTGCCCGTTTGAAAGAACATAAGAAAGTAACAAATAAGAACACTCAAAAAATTAAGTAATATGGAAGATACTTTTAGAGACATTAGGTGCATGTTAAATGCAAAATTTCCATTGCTATATCTTGTTACCTCTGAGTATAGCAGAGTCACACAGAAACTTAGGAAAATTGCATTTGAAGAGGATTATGAATTCCATACATGGGATTGCGTTGACTTCCTTAGGACACACAAGAAAAATCAAAGTAATCGCCTGGAGGCTGTTGTAGCTCACGATGAAAGCGATTCAACTGAAGATTGTGAGAGCTTGCTCAAATATCTTCATGAGGGTCTTGCAAAATCAGAGGACAATAGAAAGGAAATTTTCGTCGTCGAAGATTTTCATAAGTATTTCGATAGGGAAAAAGTAGTGGTTGGGCTTCGAAAACTTTCTTCAGAAATGAAGAAGTTAAATAAACATATTATTTTTCTTTCTCCATCTTATCAGCTACCAGAAGAGATTGAGAAATATGTGACAGTAGTCTCTATGCCACTTCCCGACAGGAAAGATTTGGAACTCAGGCTTCGTAGTATCTATGATGGAGAATTAGATGAGGACTTGAAAAAATACATCATTGATGCTGCTTTAGGATTGACTGATACAGAAGCAGAACTGGCTTTTAGACTCGCTAATGAAAAGGTTGGGCTCAACACTCGAGAGGCATCCCAGATAATTGCTAATGAAAAAGAACAGATTATCAAGAAAAGTGGCATCCTCGACTATATTCAAGTAAACCTTGATATGAAGAAGAATGTTGGTGGCCTAGACAACCTCAAAGCCTGGTTAAAACAGAGGAGTAAAGCTTTTGAAAGAAAGGCGAAAGAATTCGGACTCCAAGAGCCGAAAGGCATAATGTTACTCGGTGTTCCAGGATGTGGTAAAAGCTTAACTGCAAAATGTGTTGCGACTGAATGGAAGCAGCCTCTATTAAGGCTTGACGTTGGTAAAGTTTTCCAAGCAGAGGTAGGAAGTAGCGAGAATAACATTCGTCGGGCTATTGCTACAGCAGAAGCCGTTGCGCCATGTGTTCTATGGATTGATGAGATTGAAAAAGGCTTGAATGTAGGTGGAGAAAGAGATGGAGGAACAAATTCTAGAGTATTTTCCACAATCCTAACGTGGATGCAGGAAAAAACTAAACCTGTGTTTGTTGTTGCAACGGCCAATGATATAAGCCAACTACCACCAGAGTTCCTCCGTAAGGGACGTTTTGATGAAATATTCTTTGTTGATCTTCCTACTGAAGAGGAGAGAAAAGAAATATTTCGCATACATCTCCATAAATCAAATCAAACAGAAATACAAGATCTTGATGATATTGCCAAAGCTACCACCTTATTCAATGGTGCCGAAATAGAAGAAGCAGTAAAAGAGGCTATGTTCCTGGCGTACATTGAAAATCCTGATAATCCTAAGATTAATCTTGGACATTTGAATCAAGCAAGGCAGCAAATCATTCCTCTGGCGAAAACAATGTCTGAGAAAATTAGAGGCCTGCGAGGATGGGCAGATGACCGTGCAAGAAGAGCAAGTCGCGCCAAAAATGACGAAACGTTACCAGAACCACAGGCAAACATCAAGAAAACGAAACGTGAAAAGGATGAAGATACGTTTGGATGATACGATATTATCTTCATAATTTCATCAAACTAACCCCCAAAATGGTATGACGTCTTTGTTTTCAGGACAAGGGCGTCATATTTCAATTAAGAGACATCTAATAGTATTAAATCGGGTCTTTGCGTCAGATTTACACATAATAATTGTTAAAAGAGACACTATCTTTAAAAAAAGTAGATAATAAATTTGGAATAATAAAGAATAATCACTATCTTTGCGTCAAATTTACGCTAAAACATTAAGTTATGACAGATATTGAGATCAAAGCAATCAAAGGTATTTCTCTATTAAAGCAAGGGAAGAGTGAGGAAGCATATAATGAACTCCTCGATGCGTATCTTTCACTAAAACGTGATGTTCCACAATTAAAGTTAGTAAAGAACTATGAAGAAGTAGGAGTTTCTCTGTTTTTGTTACTTACATATGGAACTATAGATGATATTGATATAAAACAGAGAATCTCCAGTATATCATATATGTTTTTGTCTAAAGCTTTAAATGAAGCCCCAGATAATGCTAATTGTGCAAAAAATAGAGTAATGCTTCTTGACTATTGCAAAGATTCTATTCAATATACTGCAATGTCAGCTTTGAATTTGTGTGGTGGATTTGGTCTTATGTCACTCGGAGCAATGCCAGAAATCAGATCAAGAGACGCGCTATATATGATGAAGTATTATGATTTAAAGTCTTTCCCAATCTTAAGGATGCATGACGAGTTCTTTTCGAAAATGGAAGATGACTTAGATGCAAAAATTGCCCAAAGTTTCTTTGGGCCAAAGACTAAGGATGACGTGTTGGAGAAGGGCCGTCAAAATCATGCAAAGATGCTTGAATATATTGAGAATCAGGTTTTAGAAGATGAAGATATTGATTTTTAAAAGATAAGACAATGATTGATTTAACACCCCCATTAAGCGAAGCAATGAACAACATTGCTGCATGGAGAAACCGATACAGCAGGTCGGAATATCCACACAAGATCGTAGTAAACATGATGTATCGTGCTTACAGTACTAGATTAGTTTTTCAGGCATTCTCAAAAGGAGAACTCCCTGATGGATTCAGTGATTTCCAAGAAGCCATCCAGTATGTTATGCAGTTTTATAGCACGACAGCTACAACACAGGTTTTTCATAATCTTCTTTATTGGATGCAGTCTCGCCCCACAGAACAAGTTGGTACCATCTGCACGCAAAATTATGAGAATTTGGCAACCAAAGCAGAATACGATAGTAAAGCCAAAGAAGAAATAGAATTCTCATATGCTTTTGAAATGATAAATGACATGTGCGTTTTGTACTGGATTGCATTTAGACTTTCAGGGAAGTCCTCTGTTGATGCCATATCAGCTATGACAGGGGTGATTATCGAAGAGATACCTGGGATGGATTACACTATTACAAAACAAGTGTTTCAGCAACTGTTAGTTGCAAGATTTATGAATTTCCATTATCATCCTCTACCATAGTTTTATGAATCGACCAAGTTGGGCTGTAAATCTACCTGATAATATATATCAGCAAATTCTGCGAATAATCAAGGTTATTCCAGGATTTGCTACATATATTGAACAAGAAGGAAGGAATAATATGATAGACATGGCTCAGAATTATATTCGGTGTTTATCGTATGAAGAAATGTTAACCATCGGAATACAGACCAATCTTGAACTTATTTGTGATATAATAAGAAGACAGGGGAGTATAAGCCCAGTTCCCATTGAGAAATGGGATCCCCAACCATTGTGGGCATCAAATTTAAATCATGAAGAACTAGATTATTTAAACACTTTCATAATTCAAGTTAGTGAACTGTCTTCCTTCTTGAAAGAGAGATACGGAGAAAAGAATCTGATTAAATTGATTCTGGAATTTCAAGATAGCCACAAAATCCCCTATGATAGGAGTACTGCTGAAAGTGAAGTCATTGGCGTTATCAAAGAAAGGTATAACCGAATCATTGCAGAAAAGACAGAGGCCATTCATTTGGTTGATAATAACCTAATTATAGATGATCATTCCATAATTATGGATTATGTTATGGATGCTAAGGAGAATTTTTACAATAAGAATCTTGATTCAAATCCTTGTGAAGATTTCCTTAACAAATATATCTCTAATTTCAACCTTTATGCTGCTTTTGAAATCACAGATCGTCTTTTGCGATTTGAGAAAGTCCCCCTTGCATTGCCGTTTCTCAAAAAAGCTTGTTCTTACATTTTTTCTTCTCCAAATATGTATTGGCATAACAAGGAAGATATTTATGGATGTGCGATACTGTCATATGAATTAATGGAATTGATAGGAATAAGACGCTTGCTGAAAATCCAAGAAGATAGTCCGGAAGTACTTAAGAAAATAACTCAAAGTATTTATCTTTTGTTGTCTCGCGTTATATACTGGGAAGATGTTCAAAGTAAAGAAAAAGAATCATATGATGACAAACTATTGCCAATTAATGTCCAGCATAAACTAAGAGCATACCAGTTAAGAGCAGAGTTAACTCAGTGTTATTATCCTTTTTTACAATCGGATGTCTCGCAGGAAGATTTTAACCTTATGTGTATTGCCGACATGATGTCAGCTCATTATCTTTCGTATGCATTCCACTTAGTTGGCGAAGACTCTCTATTTAAACAGAAAGTGAATAAGATGTTTGAGACATTAAGGATTCCTCATTACGATAATAGAAATGAAGCAATAAAGAAAGGTTGGCTCGAACTCGATAAGCTATCGCAAAAATACTATAAAAACTACCAAGAAGGAAAGTATTTTCTTGATTCTTGGGATATTGAAGATTTTTTCAAAAAGAATAGACTTATTAATAGAACAAAAGACATTCATCTTACTCAAATTATTAATGTAGATATATCAAAAACACCAGAATTCTCGATTAATCACTCATTTAAAAAAGATAGTAAAGAGATAAAAGATTATCTCGAGAGTAAAGGTATCCGATATTTCTATCATTTTACAGAGATAAGCAGAATTGAGTCCATAATCAGATACGGGGGTATTCTGTCATACAAACAGTGTTTCGATAAAAACGTAGTAATACCGGTGACAGAAGATATGGCTAAAACGCGAGATATTGATGCCAAGAAGGGCCTGGAAGATTTTGCAAGACTTAGTTTCTGTAAGTATCTTCCCAAGATAGAGATAAGAAAAAAGAAATACTCAGACGTGGTTCTTCTTAAAATAAGTACAGATGTGGCTTTGTTTGAGAATACTGAATTTTCAAATATGGAAGCGACGCAAGATGGTATGGAACATGGCCCAACTCTGAATGATCTGAAAAAGGTCAATTTAGAACTAACCCAGCAAGATTATTGTTCTCCCAATGATCCTAATTATTGGGCTTATCAAGCGGAGATACTTGTAAAAGGTAAAATCCCCATAAATTGCATCTTAAACATAGATAATCCAGAAATATTGTAGCTATGCGTAAAAAATACGCATAAAACCTTGGAGATAACAAATTATTTTTGTAATTTTGCAGCGTAAATTTTACACAAAGAGATAAGATATGAAAAAGAATTCTAAAACAGGCTTGTATGAGTCACAATACTGGCATCCAGCTGTAACAACTGATGCCGTTGTTTTTGGATTTGATGATACAAATCTAAATGTTTTGCTCATCAAAAGAGACAATGATCCATATCGAGACACATGGGCATTGCCTGGTGGTTTTATCAGAGAAGAAGATGAAACTGCAATGGAAGGCGTTTTTAGAGAATTGCACGAGGAAACGAACGTCAAAGATATATATCTTGAGGAATTAAAGACATTCTCAAATAAGAATCGAGATCCGCGTGAACGTGTAATCACTATTGTCTATTTCGCATTGGTAAAAATGAAGAAATATGAAATTAAAGGAGGTGATGATGCTAAAGAAGCCAAATGGTTCCCCATAGAAGACCTTCCTGCCCTTGCATTTGACCATGCTGAAATAATTCAGACTGCTATAAATCGTCTTAGAGAAAGAATTCATTTTACACCAATAGGTTTTGACCTGTTAGACGATCTTTTCACAATGCAACAGTTGCAGGCTATTTATATTGCGATATTAAATCCTCCTAAAGATGACAAGAAACTTAGAGATCGTCGCAATTTCCCTAGAAAGATGTTAAAGCTTGGATATATCAAGGAAACTGAGCAAAAGGTAACGGGCACTCCTTATAAACAACCAAAGCTTTATACTTTTGACAAAGAAGCGTATGATAATGCTAAAAAAATAGGAATGAGATTGGAATTCTGAGAATATAGAACCTCCCCTTTGTGGGAGGTTTAAAAAGCCCTTAAAATCTTTGCGTAACAATGACGCACACAGGATTATGGGGGCAAAATCTGGCAAATCTCAGTTTAGTATAACAAATCAAGCGTTAGAGATGAAAAACGAATTAGAATGGCATAATATAGCCGATGTTAATGTACAAAGAGTATGTGACAATTCAATTGTTGCATTAACTCTTTACGTCAAAATTATAAATGGCGAGAGATTCTACAAGGTCAATGGCGAACATGTTAGATTGCTGCCATATACAGAGTATGTAAATGGCTTTGGATACAATGCAGTTACGTCATCTTATCGCCTTTATCTTTAGATACATCCTGCTAATTATCCATAAATTCAACAAATTGATGACATATTGTTATAAAAACATAAGAATTTAATTTGTTTCCCTGTTTTTTTGTATCTTTGCTGTGATTTTATTCAATGATGTGTCTAGTCTAAACAATTAATATTTATCTTAAATTATTAGCTTATGCAATTCTCAGGACTTGAATTATCGGCTATTGTAAAACTTGCAGTAGCAATTGCAGCATCTGATGGCAATGTTGCAGAACAAGAAAAAGCAGCCATTTCGTTGGAATTACTCAAATTTGGTGTAGATGAGAATTCTGTAAATACACTTGTATTAGGTGCACAGGCCATTGAGTATAAAGACGCACTAACCATCGTTACCCTTATGAATGATACTCAAAAGAAATATGTTGCAGCTTTCCTGGCCGTAATTATTGCTGCTGACGGGGAAATACTTGAAGCAGAAGTGCGTGTTTGGTCGTTAATATCAGTGCTTTGTGGACTTCCTAATATGACAATTGGTGAAGGTATTCAATTCTGGGCAAATCACTAACATTATTGTCAATTAATAAACTTCCCCAACAATAGAATTGATTGGGGAAGTTTGTTTTTTATGGTTGTATTACCTTTCCTTTTTATTTAGCATTTTCAAATACAACAAAGCAATATCCATCTTAATATTGTCTATTTGAGATTGGTCATCTTCAAAATACTCCTTTGCTATTTCAGTCAATAAGTCCCAATCAACCCACTCATAATAGGATCTACACAAATCTTCTTTTTTATTGTACCAAGGCTTTCTTTCCAATGTCTTTTCCAGGAAGAAATCTGCACAATCATTACCATATTTGGGTTCAATATATTCTATAAAAGATTTCATGTCTAAGGTTCCGCTTAACACGCATTCGCCTGAACCTACCTGGCCATATGCTTTCTTTATTATATTGTTATTACGTCGAACGTATACGTAATATTCTGTGTACTCGTCATCTCTCTTATTTTGGGCCCTTTGATTTAGTATGAAACAATTATATGTTTCTTTAATCAGACGAGTTGGAAAACTATCATTAGTTTTCTCCAATTCTTCCTTAGTTATTCCAGTAATCTTTCGAGGTAATTTCTCTTTGTCAAATAAGATGTCATCCATCATCTCACAATACTTTGGCGAATTATAAAGATGTTCAAGATAACTTATCTGTTCTCCGGTAAGAAGGGGATACATTAAACCTATTTCCAACAATTTTTGGGTAACAGCTTTAGAATCTTGAGACATTTCCCAAAGGCAAAAAGAATATTTCTCTAATACTTTATTTAATGTGTCAACATCCTTGGCTCTACCATATAAATATGCCAACCCCGGTATCACATATTCATTTGTTGCTTGGCAACCATGATAAAAGAAGAATGTATAAAAGAGCGCAGACAAGAGCCAGTGCAAGTATGGCAAGAACATCCGTTGCTAAAAGCTTTGCCTCTTTCCCTTTAACAGCCAGAAGCACAATTGAATCAATCAAAAAAATTGAAGTTGCGAATCTTGTGAAAAGTAAAATCAGTGTATTAAGTTTTTCTCTCATAATAATCCTCTCAGTCAAAAAGTGGCTGCTTTTAAAGGCCCAGAA
>ODAI012950200.1_pt1 | contig 12157 bp, 3 predicted proteins | sample 1539321 | NCBI WGS metagenome assembly ODAI01 (sample SAMN02144231, study PRJEB22623) | gut metagenome | biome: sheep rumen | host: Ovis aries | place: New Zealand
ATAGGAATCAGAGGGGATTTCTTTTGCACTTATACGCTCAAATTTATCGCCGCTCTCAGCATACTCCCAGGCGTAGAGCTTAACACCGGTTAGCTTCACCGTATCGCTGTAATCCACACTGTGTACGTACTGATTACTCAGTTCCACAGGAAGATATTTGAGCATGAAGACCATGTCATCAGCTGTTATGGATTGCGGTGTATCATCACCCAAATCTACAGGAATAGTGGTTTCGTCGTTATCAATAATCTTTGCGTAATTAGTGGAATCATATACTTTCTTTGAAGATGCGCCATAGTGGATCACTTCGTGGCCGTTGTACCACTTTCCGCCCTGGCGCTCATAGAGCATATCATTATAGAATGCGGTAAAAAGGGACTGATCGCCCTCTTGCGAACCGGTGAGATAGTCCTTGTAAATGCCGTCATCGCCAACATAATTATCAAGTTCATTCTTATCCACAGCCTGGGCTGCTCCAGTGACATAGTAGTCCCCTTCAAGCGTAATCAAGCCGCCACTGCCAAAAAGGCTGTTCTTATCAATTGTATCAACAGAAGGCCCTTCTTCTAACTCATCCTCTAAAATCTCTTCCACCGGAGTCTCTTCGTCAGATGCATCATCCGAAGCTTCCTCATTCTCAGGATCAGTCTCATCTTCAGAATCAGTCCCGTCCTCAGACGTTGCATCATCATTATAAGCGGTTTCTTCGGAACCATCCGTTCCTGTTCCTTCACCCTCTGATGTTTCTTCTTTAGATCCCTCAGAACTGCTATCTTCGCTTTCAGAACCGGCATTTGAGGATTCATCTGTTCCGGCCATCAGTTCTTCATCAGAATCAGGCTGCGAAGCAGACGCAATAGAAGAAATGCTGCTCTGCATAAAAAGGGCAGACGCCAGCATAACAGACAGAAGCTTACGGGTTGCAGGTCTTCTCTTGATCATTATTCAGTTCCTCCTTTATATCTTCATGATGACTTAGTGCATACTAACCCACTATGAAAATTTCCGGACTATAACAACATATTAATTATAAGTTTCATATAAGACTCATTCAAATTAAATTACTCTAAACCGTGCAGTTCTATCTAACAGATTTGTGCAATTTTATTTAACTGATTTGTGGTAAAACAGTTAACACATTAGTCATTCTCTATTTTACATGGGTTGAGGGACTACCCTTTTTCGGATAAAATGGTTTAGATGGCGATAAGCCGGGGGGAGTTTATCTATGATTGCATTTCTTACCATGATCGTAAATGCCGTAACTACGGCGTTATTATATACCGTTAAGGCCTTCTTTTCTGCTTTGCTGTGGTTTTTGAAGCTTCTTTTCAAGGCAGTGAAGATGCTCTTTGTTTTTCTTCCGGTTACAGCCACAGTGTTTTTTGCCCTGTTTGTATTTAATTCCTATCTTCTGGTTGCAGGCAGTGTTTCATCAGGTGCCTCTGATCCTGCTTCTTCCGACGCTTTCCTTGATGCGCCACTGGAGGCTATATCATCTGCAAACGACAATGCCGGGGCACTTTTGCGGTCCATGTTTTCGAAGAACGCGAAAGCCCTCCCAAATCTGTTCTCATCCCTTTGGAGCTGGTGGGGACTGTTTACCGCCCCCTACAGGGGTTCTGCTGCTTTCGTTCTACTGATTCTTCTTGCCGTGCTGATGTTTGTTCCGATACACTGCGTATTTCTGGTGTTGTCTGTATTTTCATCTTTCCTGCCTCTTATTTTCGGAGCCATTTTGGCGGATGCTGTCCTGTACGTTGTAAGAGCGCTCTTTGGCAATCATTTCATCGCTCAGATAAGGGGACGTATGCATCGACTTTTCCCTATGACCGGTGTGAAATACGAGGAGAAGGAATACGCAAGGAATCTTAAGCAGCGCAACCGAAAGTTCCGTGAGGAGGAGCGGGAAAAGAGACGTCATAAGTGGGACGCTTACTATGAGGACGATAACGAGGAAGCTGAAGACGACTACTACGAAGATGACCGGGAAGATTGGGACGAGGAGTATGATTCTGAGGATGAATACTACGACCGAAGATACCGTGGCGATGACTACGATTCAGAAGATGAGGAATTCGACGAAGAACACGATTCTGACGATGATGTAGACGACGAAGATTACGAAGATGAAGACTACGAAGACGAGGCTGACTACGAATCCCGCCGCAGAAGCACCCGCCACGACGACCGCGAGCCCTCTCCCACCACTTCCTTTGATTTCTTTGCGGGATGCAACAGCATGGAGAGCGTAGACCGCAAATACAAGTCACTGGTCAAGCTCTACCATCCCGACAATATGGACGGCGACACCGCCGCCCTTCAGGAAATAAACGTTCAATACACTGAGGCCAAGAAACGCTTCAGGTAAGTCGCCTCTTTATATGACTGCCGGCAGATATTTTTCATTCTGCTTCTTAATAAGTTCGTTAATCCACTCTTTGTCCATGATGTCGTCGTAGGCTCCGGCCACGGCGGACTCATTGGCAAAGCTCTCAAAGCTTATCTGCTTCTCCTCAAGCCGTAGCATCATATCTTCATCAATGGTATCCGGGCAGAGCAAATGGTAAACAGTAACACTTCTTACCTGTCCCATTCTGTACACTCTGGACAAGGCCTGCCAGGTAAGGGATGGCTTGATCTGGGGCTCGCAGAAGATCACCATGCTGGCCGCCTGGATATTAAGTCCCACACCACCTGCCTGTATCTGGCAAAGGAGAACACTGCCTTCTTTCGCATCAGAGAAGGCATCTATGATACTCTGTCTGTTCTCAATTCCCGTATCACCACTGATAACACCGATAGCTCTTTTCCCAAGAAGTTCTCCAACCTTGGCTATGGTCTCTCTGTAGAAGGAATAAACCACCACCTTGCGGCCCTCAACAACTGCTTCGTCACACAGTTCCAGGAGCCTTGCTCCTTTCGAAGACCCTGATAATTCATCCTGCAGGAAGGAGACCCTGCGCATGGTCTGAAAATTCTTTGTTCCAATGGCCGCCACATAAGCTAATGTATCCTCCGGCGTCATGCTGCACCACTCCTCCTTCTCATCGATGGGAGGAAGCTCTGTGAGGACCTGGCTTCTGGTTCGCCTGAGGTATACCGGAGAAAGCTTCTCTTTAAACTCGGGAAGATTGGAAATGTGGGCCACAGACCTGATCTCTTCAGTCATGTCAGGGCGCACAAAATCAAGGAGGTTACACATCTCCTCAACCCTGTTCTCCAAAGGCGTTCCCGTCATCAGAAGTATCCTTTCAGATTCGTTATCAAGCCTTCTTATATAGCGGGTGCGCTGTGCATCCGGATTCTTGATGTAATGGGCCTCGTCGATCACCAGCATTTCCAGTTTCATCCGGTTATCTATGCCACCGACAATCTTACCCATGGATTCATAGTTGGTTATGGCTGCGCCGCCCTGCTCCTTCCATTTGGAAAAAGAGTCTTCAATGGCCGCGCCGTGCAGCGTAAAAGTCCTGATATTACTGAATTTTCCAATTTCTCTTCCCCAGTTCACAAGAACGCTGGCGGGACACACCACAAGGAAATGACAGACGCCTTCTGCCTTTGCACTTATGTGCGCCATGGCAGCAATGGCCTGAACAGTCTTTCCAAGGCCCATCTCATCACCAAGGAGTACGTCCCTTTGATGGAGAATGTACTTGGCGCCAAAGGCCTGGTATGCTCTAAGGTTCCCAAAAAAGCCGGAAAGGTCAAGCTCAAGGCTGTCTATCTCCTCCGCCAGCTGAACGGGAATGCTCTCATAAATAAAGGGCCTGTTGCCGCGGGTATGTCCAAGGCTCTCCAAAAGCGCGTAGAAATCCGCGCCGTTTTTCTTATATACTCTCAGCGCTTCTTCTGCAGGAGCGTTCTTGGCCTGCTGATACAGATCAAAGAATCCCAGCACATTTTGAAAGAACTCACTCCGGCTGAAGGTATATATGAATTCCACCATCTCAAGGGTATGAGCCTTTAGCTCTTTTCCGGAAAAGATCCAGTGAACCCCGTTTCTGATAAAGGGATCCTCCGCGATCTTTTTTGCCTGATTTTCAAGCCCTTTGGCTGTAATCTCCGCCTCTTTTCTCAGTTTCTCACACTTCATATACCGGAAAAGAGCTGTGATCAGTTCGCCGTTATTCTCATCAGGCTTTATGGAAATACCCGACGAGAGGCTGTTGGCAAATTCCGTGACAATGCGGCGGATTGCTTCAGTCTGCTTCTCTCCTATACCTTCCACGGACCGCATCTCATAATCCGTTGCTCTTGCTATATCTCCAAGTGTGTTGTACCCCGCAGAAATAAGGGCAGACACTCTGATGCCTGCCTTCGACTTCTTAAGTTCCTCCACGGAAAAAGCGTCCAGCTTATCCCTGGCCTCATCTGCTGCAATCTGCCCGCAAAGCCCTTTTATCTGCTCCTTTTGAACATCCTTTTCGGCGTACATGGCCTTGAACGCAATATCCGCATCGCTGATGGCTTTTATAAGTTGTTTTAATTCTCTGAAATTCGGTTTCTGCATAGATTGATTATAGCACTATAAAAGCTGCCGCTCGGAATATTTATCCGAAGCGGCAGCTTATTTTTATTGAAAAATATTCATTTTAAGTTATGGAGCAGCCGGTTTTGAAACTCTCACAACCTTACTGTAAGGACTATAATATGGTTCACCGGTAGAATCTATCATTCCATATCTTACGCGAACATAGTATTCTTTTCCTGCTGTCACTACTGCTTCAGCCCTATTTACAGTGACAGGATTTTCAGGTATCACATAATCTTCGGGTAACGCCACTGCCTTCTTAACTCCATACAGGAATGTTGGAGTTGGTGAATACTCGAACATAACCTGGCTGAATCCGGGATACGCACCAATATTGGCCTCCATTTCCAAGGTTGTAGTAGATCCATCTGTAACAGTATGTGCACCTGTGACTTCCGGTGTAAGCGGATTCACCTTTTTCCAGATCGGATATACGGTGACATCATAATAACCATACCTATTCTTTTTACCGAGCGCTGTGACAGGTTTGCTCAGGTCTATTTTTCCTTTATCATTCTTAGTAACAGACAAACACTGAACTGTATATCCCTTCCTGTATACTTCTTTGCTGTACTTTTCCAGTTTTGCTGAAATATCTTCCTTAAACGTTGGATACATCAGCATTTGCGCAATCTCACTATCATATTCTCCATCATAGCTTCCACCGTTATGATTAACATAAACGCCATAGCCAGTATAATCAAAGACTGCCTGAAGTGTAAGATCGCATCGGTTGTCCTTGCACACTTTATAAACATATAGATAAAATAGCAGATCACTATTATGGGTGCGCATAAGTACTCTTAAATTCTCATTACCCCAATGATCACTGTCAGGAGAAATCAACATCCACCCTTTGAATTCAAACCCCTCCAGAGATACTGTTTTGGGCTTAAACTCCTTACCATACGTAAGTTGTTCTTCGCCTCCAAATTCTTTATGCTCTATGTACTGCAAGGCGCCTACGGTATTAATGAAATATACGTCTGAATAAGTCAGAGTATAGGTTTCCGGCTCCCAAACGGCATAAAGCTTGATGGTAGCACTCTTGCCATTCCCAAGACCTCCAAGGGACGTAACAATCTCTTTTCCCTTTGCTGATGTTGCAAAACCTTTTAACGTGTATCCCGTTCTGGTCCATGACGGAAGTGACAAAGCAAGCTCTGAATCATACGAAAACTCAGTAACTTCTCCAGACTCATAAACAACTCCGGTATTTTTGTTTACAGGGATATTCTGGTCATAAACATCCCCTGCATTTGGCATAAGCACCACTGAATATCTGAATGGTTCATATTCAGCCGTAAGTTTTATATCAGCTGCAACGCCCGCCTTGATTGCTACAGCATAGCCATTTACAAGTTCCAGCTTTTCCTCATCCTCATTCTTTGGCTTCCAGCCCAGGAATTTATATCCCTTCCTCTGTGCGGTGGTCTTAATTCTGACAGACCCGGAAGAAGCTTTATATGTATTAATGGGTCTCACCACAGCTCCTTCGCCGGTTTCATAGGTTATGCGGTAAAGCTTTGGAGTTGTAACGACATATAGAGTCAAAATGTCATTGGATTTTTTTGCTCCAAGTTTTTTGTAGTTTTTATAAAGCGCATACTTTGCGGTATTGGTCTTTTCCTTAATAGCAAAGCCCTTCACACTGTATTCAGTTGTCCCCCAGGCTGCTTCTATTATTCTTGCCGCCTCTGTAAAATCAACAGAATCCGTGTATAGCTTTCCCTTGTAAATATCCAGGGCTTCATTATTTATTACTGTTCCGTCATTTTCGCAGAATATCACATCATATTTGTATGGTCTCCAATTGGCCGTAAGTTCAACTTTCCCATAGATGCCTGTCCTGATCTTATTATTCTCATCTATGAGACTGCTGATATCACTGTGCTCCTGGTCATATCTTGCAATCTCTGTGCCGCCATCCGTAACAACAGCTGTCCATCCTACAAATTCGTATCCATCCTTCTTAGGATTTGGAATAACCTTGGTGGAGCCTGTAGCTGTCTTATAGCTTGTGGGTTTTGCACCAATCTTCCCACCTGCAAGATCATAGGTTATCTTGTAGCTGTTGGAGGTAAAGTTTGCCACAAGGACATATTTTTTATCTTGAGGAAGGTCCAGGTTCTTCAGTGTAAACTTACTCTTCAAATTGAAAAGCTTATCCTTGCCCTTTACCTTACCTGTCCACCCCTTGAAGGTGTAGCCGGGCATTGTAGCCACATAGTCTTTTATTGCAAAAGCGTCATCAAAGGTAACGTTGGAAACAGGGTTTGGCTCCGGAAGGATTGCCCCACCGTCAGGATACGTAAATTCGATGGAATATGTATTGATGGGTGTCCACTGCGCAGTAAGTGTCAGATTCTCAAAAACATCGTCACCATAGTGATCATATTTTTTATCATTAGCCAACCACCCGGCAAAGGTATAACCTGTCCTTTTTACCTCCTGCTCAGTCTCAGCTTTAAGATCATACTTTGTCCCTGATTTCTCATAATTATACAGAGCAAGTCCATCATTAAACGCCGCCCCTGCTTTATAGATAACAGTAGTCTTACTTTTGCCCGCAGTTCCACCATTCAATTTATAGATAATCTTATAGGAGCTTACTTTTTTCCACTGTGCAACAAAAGTGAAATCCGTCTCGGTTGTCCCATCTGTTATATTCATGACGGTGGCAGTTGGTTTTACTAAGATGGTCTTTCCATTCTTCTCATACTTCCAGCCTGTAAAGGCGAATCCACTCAATACATATTCACTTCCCGCAAGTATAAAAGCCTCTCCTTCATTAAAGCTTTCTTTTACCCAGGGATTGGTTGTGCTATTTGATGTAGCAGCGCTGCCATATATTCCCTTAAGATTTTCCCATTTCGCCTCAGCAGGCAGATTAGCTTCAAATCTTACAGTATATAGCTGATGTGGTTTCCACTGTGCATATAATTCAAGCTGGATCGGCCCTGAATACAGATCATATCTTCCCTGTATGTCACTAAACAATTCCTCCGCAGTCCGATCTGCACTATACTCCATGCCATCATTTGAACTCCACTCCAGGAAGGAGGACGTATCTTCAATATCATCAAACAGATTATTTAGAGTGAGTTTTCTGCTCTTCTCATCCGCGGAATCAATAGCGGTATAATTCTTCGTTACAGTCTCATCAGGTGTTCTGTTTGTATGGAATATAATCCGGCACGATAACGGATCCCACTTTGCATACAAAGTTATATCTGACTTAACGGCAGTCTTTCCAAAGGTAAATAACTTTGAAGGCGAATAGCTGCTGTCTGTGTACCAACCGGATAAATAATATCCCTCTAAATTCAATTCAACATCGGGAGCCTTTAATGTTTTTCCATCTCCAACCCATATATCTTCAATAGGTTTCTCTGCAACTCCGGTGACAAAAGAAACCTTGTGAGAAGAAGTATTCCCACCGTAAATGCTTATTTCGAAGCGCGGGTTGCCGTCATTGTACATGGTATTGTAAGTTATTTTTTCATCAAATATTGTTACATTCGGAATGATCTCTATGCACTCGTCCGTGCTGCTGCCATAGATATTATTATAGTATCGCGTATAGTAATAATCCTTAAAGCTCGGAAAGGTTTGCCCGTACGTAATCTTATAGTTGGTATCCTCACCATTGATCTTTATGTCTGCTTCCATAAGGTTCCATTTGGCATATACATGTAAAACCCCATCGGTAAGCATTTCATAGCTTATCTGAGTTCCTCTGCCGGCACTTGTTCTGTACAGGAGATGATCTTCTGTCATATCGGGTTTATAGTAAAGTCCTTCAAGAACGTACCCGTCTTCCGGCTTATAATAGAGAGAACCTGAGTATTCAATCAATCCGGAATTTTTATAAAACACATCTGTAAAGAAGAAGTCATCAATAGCATATTCTTTGGGAACATTATTTCCAAAGAAATGCATTCCATGTCCTTCGTCATGGAACTTCAGCTCCAGGAAAGGTTTCAACCAATAGTCGATCAATAATCCTTCAGACAGATCCATTTCTGAGATTATATATGTATATCTGTAGAACTTACCACCATTTACTATTGTACCGGGGAAATAGTCTATATTCGGAAAGCTGGTATGGATCGATGCACCTGTACACCCCATGTATTGAAACTGATATCCCTCCGGAATATTAGTGGGAAACGGAACCATAAAATATACTGTTTCGCCCACACGTCCCTCAACATATTCAGGAACCTCTACACCTTCGGGGAAAGTTGCCGGTATGTATGTAAAGGGATCTGTGGACATATCACAATCAATATAAGCATAATGGATATCAATCCTTATCTGCTCTCCGGAACCTACAAGGTTCGTATCCTCTGCTTCAGAGACAATAACATCTTCAGATGCAGCTAAAGCCCCACTGTCATCCGCAATTTCATCAGCAAGGATTATTCCCTTATCTTCCGGATTCTCATTCTCACCTGTAATATTTTCTTCGGATGATGCCTGTGCAGCTGATGTCTCTTTTCCATGTTCACCTTCCTGCGATGAACTCTCTTCACCGGCAGATGCCTCTATATCCGCCTCATCTGATACCTCTGTAGCTGCAACATTCGAAATAGGATTCGAATAATCTGTAGCATAAGTTGGCGCACTGAATGAAACCACCATTGTTACAGTCAGTATCAAACTCAAAGTTTTTATGATACATTTCTTAGTCATAAGCATATCTCCTCATGCCGCAAATACACATATATGCTTATGATATCGTAAACTTCTTAAGATTTTCCGTAGTACTCCTTAAGATTTTATAAATACATCTTAAGTTTTCTGCATGTGTGAGGCCTTCTTTAAAGACGCTTCTTGGCAAAATACAAAAAGTGTGTAAGTTCGCATCTTGAACTTACACACTTTTATCATTGTCACAAATCGGGATTTCTTAGATCGAAGAAATCATTTAGAACTGTACGCGCTGTCCTTGGCTACAATTTTGAATGTCAATTTTCTTGTTCCACCAAGATCATATTCACCGCCGATACCACGGATGTAAACAATTGCGGTACCTTTCTTTATGTTCTTGTCATATGACACTATAGCAAAATCCTTGTCCAGTACAAGAGTTTTGGTCACGTTCTTTCCGTTTTCCTTAACAGCAAGCGTTGCTGTCGTGAAGTCTTCCTCTTCAAGACTGATATTCATACCGCTGTACATCTGATCGGCAATCTTAAACTTTGCTTTGCTTATGTTATTGGCAAAAATGTAATACGATGTTCTTAAAGTTCCGCTATAGTTGCCCTTGCCTGTAACAACCACCGTCACCCTGGTTCCGGGCTCAGGAACAGCGTTCCAGTTCTTGTCGAAATAAACATAATCATCAGCATTCAGTTTCTCATAATCGACTCCGGCCTTTAGCGTCTTACCGTCAAGATCCGTGATAACAGGAGCAGACATCCATGCATTTGCCTTTGTGCTGTACGCCTTGTCTGACGCTGATATGTTAAGCGTTTCAATAGATTGACCCACTATACTGTATTGGATAATCTTTTTACCTGTATAATTACCCTTAAACTTGATCGTCATCTCAGGCTTGTTCTTTACAGCATCCGTTGTAAGTACTTTGTTATATTTGTAGCTTACCGTGAAGTCCTTAGATGATATAAGTTCCTTTCCGTTATATGTCACTGTCGGAATCGGCTTTGCTCCGCCCTTGACATAAGGAACACTCGAAACAGGATCTACTGTAATATCAGCATCCGAAACTTTATTGATCTTAAATGTCTTCTTAAGAATTCCGGTGAATCTGCCAATTCCCTTATATGTCACGGTAGCTGTGCCGGCATTTATGTTCTTAGAGTAGGATACAGTATAATCCTTATCCTTTGTCAGCTCCTTACTCGGGTCTGCTTTAAGAGTAAGCTTTGCTGTATCCTGCGTGATTTCTTCCCCGGTAAAGGACTTGTTGGTTATGCCACTGACATCTGCTGCTTTGCTTAATGCTGTTCCGGTAATTTTAAAGGTAACACGCTTTTCACCGACGAATTGATATTCATCAAATTCATCTGATGACCTGAATATCATGGTTGCCGTTCCAACGCGTTTATTACTGTCATTCAAATATGAAACAGTATACATCTTCTCATCAACCGGATTGCCTTTATATGTAACGGTATATGTAGGTGTCACACCTTCAGCGTTGTATTCATAGCTGGAAGGATTCAACTTGACACTGATATTGCTTATCGGAACATAATCACCGCCTTTAGCCAACGCATCGCAGTATACTTTCTTCTTGCCGGTATAGTTACCTTTAGCGTTGATCTCTATCTCGTAATGACCGGCTTCTGTAATCTTATCTACAGGAGTTCCTTCAAACAGATATACATAATCAAAATCCTTACCGGCCTTAAGCTTCTTACCATTACGGTTAAGTACGGGAACAGGCTTATATGTCTTTCCGGTCTTAAAATCTATTGTGATCTCAGGCGCATCAAAGAAATTATTCTCAGTATCTGTCTCAATGTTAAGCGGTACTATATTGAAAGACCTGCTAAGTGCTATTCCACTGTAATTGCCCTTAAACTTAACTATTGCCTTAGGTGCAATATCCTTATTCTTTGAATCCTTATCACCGATATGACCGACATTTGTGTTATTGCTGTAAGTAACGGTATAATCTGTGCCTTTTATGAGCTCGGTATGACCGTCATATACGTGGAAAACCGGTGTGATTTTACTTCCAGTGTAAGACTGATCCGGAACGGTGCTGATCCAGATATCATGATATTCACCATCATCAGAGACAGTCCTGGTATCTCCGTTAGCAGCTGAATCATCACTAAGGACAGTAACTTTACATCTTGCCGAATAACCGTCTTCATGATTTATAACAATATACGCTTCTCCGGTTCCGACCGGATTTACTAAAGCAGAAAGTCCATTAAGTGACGGGGTTACCGTTGCTACTTCAGTGTCTGTACTGCTCCAGCTAACAGTCTTAACATCTGCATCTAAAGGATCAACAGTCGCATGAAGAGTATATGTTGATACTGCTCTTAAAGTAATCTCTTTGTGATCTAATCTTACGGCGGTCGCCTTCACAGGAACCTTTGTAACAGTAACTTTACAAGTATCCGTATAGATCGATTTTGTTGAGGGTGATGTGATTTTTACTGTTACCGTGGCTTCTCCGGCGCCTACCGCATATATCTGACCATCTTCGGCATCAGTCTCTACAACAGTTTCATCGCTGCTTATAAATTCTACATCAGTCTCTGTAGTATCGGATGGCACCAGGCTGTATGCGATTGGATATCTGTCACCAACTTCAAGCGATATCTCTTTATCCTGATCAACAATTTCGATACCCTCTACAGGCACAATTTTTTCGACAACAGTTATCGTTGCAGTGGCCTTCTTGCTGCCTGTCTTGGTTGTGACCGTGATCTCAGCTGTTCCGGGAGCTATACCTGTAACATTCCCATCTGTATCAACAGTCGCCACTGACGTCTTGCTGCTCTTATAAGTAACGCTCTTATCAGATACAGAATCAGGTTTAACTGTTGCAACAAGTCTGACCGATTCGCCTACCCCAATAGTAGCTTCTGCCGGACTTACTGAAACCGTGACTGAGTCCGGTGTTACCGG
>ODAI012263432.1_pt1 | contig 12156 bp, 7 predicted proteins | sample 1539321 | NCBI WGS metagenome assembly ODAI01 (sample SAMN02144231, study PRJEB22623) | gut metagenome | biome: sheep rumen | host: Ovis aries | place: New Zealand
CCTATGACGCAAGCGCAGATTGAGGATATGTTTTCTCGTAGAGTGCGTCGTTCTCTCAAACACATCCCCTCTCCGAGAACGGACCTCACTTTCCGCCAGTTGAACATTTATTACGACAGCAAACATCTAACACTTAATAGTAATTTTGCTAAAAGTCTGGAACTTTTAACGGACGATGGCAAATACAATTACGTGGCATATTTGTTAGCGGACGAAAATAGCACGTCTATCAAAGTAGCGAAATATGCAGGAAAAGACAGGGATGATCTTATAGAAAACCATGAATATGGTTATTGTTCTTTGCTGAAAGCTACGGATCAGGTCTTAGACCGTTTGCGTGTTGAAAATACAGTCAAAAGTTCCATAGGCTATCCATATCGCACAGATACACCGCTGTGGAATGAGCGTGCGGTACGCGAGCTTGTAATCAATGCTATTGTGCACAATGATTATTTTAACGAAGTACCGCCTAAGTTTGAACTTTTCTCTGACCGTTTGGAAATAACATCGACAGGCACACTTCCTAACGACATGAACCAAGAGGACTTCTTTAATGGAGTTAGCAACCCGCGCAACAAAGAACTGATGCGTGTGTTCCGCGATGTTGAGTTGGTGGAGTCTTTGGGAACCGGGCTTCAACGTGTTCTCAAGGTATATGGCAAGGAATGTTTTGTCTTTATGGATCATTTTACCCGAGTAGTTATCCCGTATGCATGGCTTCCGGGAGAAGAAAACCACCCAGAAAAAGCGGATTCTATCCAGCAAACTATCCAAAAAACTATCCAAAAAACTATCCAAAAGAAACTTACCACTGTTCAAAAAACCATACTTGAATACCTGGCAGCTCATCCAAACGCAACCCAACTGGACATAGCTCATGACATTACTATAGTAAGTCTCGGAGGTGTCAAATACAATTTGCAAGTATTACAAAAAAATGGTTTTCTCCGTCGAATTGGAGGTCGTAAGGATGGTCATTGGGAGACAATCATGCCGTAAACTCAAAACAAAAACAATCTAAATAGAAAACAACTATGATAAGCCAATCAGAATTAAAACAACTATTGTCAGCAAGATTTGACTTTGAAGTCTGGAAACCCATTCTGGATCAGATGTTCCTGAAGATTGACTACCTGACCAAGGAGATACAGATTGATGCCTCATTGGTCAAAAGTGGTGGCCAGATAGGTACGATCCGTTTGGATGACGGACGTTCGCTTGGCTTGTTCAAATTCGAGGTTGCGGATAATATCATCATTGCGCGCAATAGAAAAGGATTGAGGGAGATTGCTGCAAAATATGTGGATCAGGATATTATTCACGGTGCATTGGTTTTCTATTATTCAACGAACCAACCGGATTATCGACTCACATTTGTTTCCAAGCAGACCGTTATCAATGCCAACGGAGAATTAGAGAAGAAGGAGACAGCCCCGAAACGATACACCTTCCTCTTGGGAGAGAACGAACCATGCACAACAGCAGCATCCCGTTTGCATGAGCTGATTTCCAAATCCTCTGTTTACTTGGCAGATGTCACAGATGCCTTCTCTGTCGAGCGTCTGAATAAAGAGTTCTTCAAGGCATACAAAGAGCAATATCAGAAGTTCCTCAAATATCTTAATGCGGATACCAAAGCGAACCGCGACTATGTCAAGAAGTTGTTAGGTCGTCTTGTTTTTCTTCATTTCTTGCAAAAGAAAGGATGGATGGGAGTACCGATGTCTAATTCCAAATGGGAAGGAGGAGACAAAGCTTACTTATTGCATTTGGTTGAGCGTAATAAAGGAAACAACCGCTTATTGACAGAAGTCTTGGAGACGCTTTTCTTTAAAACACTCAACGAGAAACGCACTGACGACAAAGCAGACCCGTTGTTGGGTGATAACATCAAGATTCCCTATTTGAACGGAGGTCTCTTTGATGAAGATAGTCTGGATAAACAGAATATTGATTTCCCCTACACCTACTTCAAAGACTTGATGGAGTTCTTTGCGTGGTACAACTTCACCATCGATGAGAACGATCCGGATGATTCGGAAATCGGTATTGACCCGGAGATGTTAGGACATATCTTTGAGAACTTACTGGAGGATAACAAGAACAAAGGGGCCTTCTATACACCCAAAGAGATTGTGCAATACATGAGCCGCGAGAGTGTCTGCCAATACTTGAGAACCTGCACTCCGGAGAACTTACATGCAGCCATCGACACCTTGGTCAAACAAAAGCAAGTCGAGCCGTTGCTCCAAAATCGGGAGAATGCACGCCTTGTCAACAGAGCATTGGAAACAGTCAAAGTGTGTGACCCGGCTATCGGTTCCGGCGCATTTCCTATGGGAGTACTGAATGTCTTGTTTGACTGCCGGCATTTGCTGTATGGCTTTATCGGAGAAAACAAACCCTTCTCTTATGCAGACATCAAGAAACAGATTATCCAGAACAACATCTACGGCGTAGATATAGAGCAAGGTGCTGTTGATATTGCGCGCTTGCGTTTCTGGCTGGCATTGGTGGTGGACGAGAACGAGCCGCAGCCGCTTCCTAACTTGGATTATAAGATTATGTGTGGGGACTCTCTATTGCACCGCTTTGCATTAGACGCTCCCTTCCAAGATGTACTGAAGGACTATAACAGGGAAAACAACACCAATTATACCTTGGACGACTATCGCCAATGGGTATATGATTATACCAATATCTCCGACCATACGCAGAAAGATGATTTCCGCAACCGGATTGAGGAGATTAAACATGCTTTCAAGACAGAACTGAGCAAGAAGGAGAAAACTAAGATTGCAAAAGTCAGAGGGGCAATTGCCAATCTTCAGATGGAAGATCTGTTTGGCTCAAATCCGAAAGATAAAGAAAAAGAACTCAAAAAACTGCAAAAGCAATTAAAGACCCTCGAACAACAACGAGACGAGATTATTTCCAACAAAATCTACGAACACGCATTTGAGTGGCGTTTTGAGTTTCCGGCCTTGCTTGACAGCGAAGGCAACTTCACTGGATTTGATATTGTCATAGGGAATCCTCCGTATGGCGCCAAATTGACAAACACAGAAAAGACATTATATAAAGAAATATATTCAGAAGTGCACATGCGTACACCTGAAACTTTCTGCTATTTTACAGCATTGGCTTTCCGGCTTTGTTCCCAATATGGGAAAGGGGTTCTATCATATATTGTGCCCAACAATATATTTTTCCAAAATGAGAATGAAAAGACGCGAGAACTTCTTTCTATAAAAAACATGTTACTTCGCGCTATCAATTTAGGAGACAATACGTTTGAAAACGCCGATGTTCCAACATGTATCTTTGTCGCTAAAGCAAGCAAATCGAATGATTATAGTATTGACTATTCTGATTATAGAAAATATAATGTAAAACAGATTGAGTGGGATAAGCAGATTGATAAAATCAATATTCAAAAATTACAAACAGTGCCTTCTTTGGTATTAGGTTTGTCTAATGAAGATATTGATATATTTAATTATATTCGACAAAATGGAGTCACGATTGATTCTATTGCAGAAGAAATGGCAAGTGGAATATCTACAGGCGATAATAATGCATTTATTTTAACAGAACATGAACAAGAAATTAATAAGCTAGAACCTACATTGCTAAAAAGGATTCTCATCGGTAGTGACATTGATTGTTACTTATTACAATCAACGAGTAATCTTATCATATATACAACTCGTGATATTGACATTCATGACTATCCTAAAACTGAATCCTATTTGAATAATTTCTATGAGAAATTGAATAACCGAAGTGAAAGCAAGAAAGGTATTCTTCCATGGTTCGCTTTGGGACGTAGTCGCTATGAAGGACTTTTTATAGAGCCTAAGATTATAATGCGCCAAACATCAGATCGTGTTAGATGTGTATATGACAGTGATGGTTATTTTGTGTTGAATAGTATTCTAGTATTCAAAAAAAACACAAAAGAATATTCATACAAGTATATCGCATCAATGTTAAATTCTAAAATCGCAAATTACATATATCGAAATTTAACACAGGAAGAGGGACGTACTTTTGCTGAAGTTAAACCCGCGAATGTAAGAAAACTATATATACCGAAAGCAACTATACAAGAACAAGAATTGTTATCAAGTCTCTATGATTATATGGTCTATTTACGCGATGCCAAATCTCCAGCTGTTGATAGCATAATAAGTAATAAATTTATAGGTGATTATTTTGAGCGCATCATTGATGGATGTGCGTATGAATTATTCTTTAGGGAACACATGAAAGAACGTGGTATAGATATAATGAATGATTTGTTTAAGGTTATATGTCCTATAGATGGTGCAAAGGACATTGCAAGTACAATATCATCCGCATTTGACGCAATTTACAAGACGGATAATGATATCCGTACAAGAATAGAACTATTTGTATCAAGAAGTCCTGAATATCTTAAAGTCATAATACAAAGTTAATAACATGGCAGCGATTTCAAGAATAACCATTGATGGTTTTAAAGCATTCCCTAATTCCTTTACATTGGATTTAGGGGGAAAGAATCTATTAATGTATGGAGAAAATGGAAGTGGAAAATCATCTATTTTCTACGCATTACATTCTATACTACAAAGCCAATGCGGTAAGGACAAGAATGATGTATATTTTGACATCGGCCATGCAGAAAGTATTGTAAACCAACACACTCGTAAAAATAATGCCAAAGTAGAAATCCAATTTGAGAATAGCGATGTCACATACTCAATCTCGAAAAACGGATATCATGAGTCAGAAGCTCAAGACAGATCCCCTGTAAAGGATTTGAATGGGAAATGTGTATTTATCAACCACAAATTCTTGTTTAATGTATTTGCATTTCGCAATTCTCAATATATAGATTTATTTCCCGTTTTTATCAAGGACATCCTTCCGTTTACGTTAACTCGCAGCAAAAGCAAATATATTAGCGAGTTGTATGATGAAATAATGAAGGGTATAAAAAAAAGAGGGAGAAGTAGACGCATAGATAATAATTATAAAAACTTGATTGATGATTTTAATAATGAGTTAGCGCATATTATAAATAGCATTAATACGGATAATGTAAAAACTGCGTCTTATTTATATAATAACTTCTTTAGAAATGAAGATGATCCAGAGTTGCAAATCCAGTTGTCGTATGAGAACAACAATGATCCTATTCCTCAACCGGGTGTATCTTATTGGCTGCGTATAGGATATCGTAATAAACTGTCATTTGTCGCAAATGCGCCAAGAATCGAAAGACTGAGTTATCGAAAGGAATTACTATTACCCGTTGTCACATTGAACGTGTCGGAGAAACAAGACGATGGCACTTATACTCCGATAACAAAACCTCAAACATATTTTAATGAGGCGAAATTGACTGCAATTGCATTAGCAATAAGATTCTCTATGCTGGATACTCTTTCTCAAGAAGATGGTAGATTTATCGCTTTAGACGATATGCTCATTAGTCTTGATATGAGTAATCGCATGAAAGTAATAGATTACTTGTTAAAAGAGGTTTTAGGTAAGTATAAGATTTACCTATTTACTCATGATAGGCTTTTTTATCATACCTTTAAACGGATAATTGAAATTAATTATGACAAGTCTAAATGGCTGTTCGGGGGTCTGTATATAAATGATTTCGTTTCTCCCTCTGAGCCTGATTTCAAGCCAGATATTTCGACTAGATTAGATGATGCTCATAAGGCATATGCAAAGCATGATTATTTTCTTTGTGGAATATTGTTACGCCAAATGTGCGAAAAAAAATTAACAGAATTATTGCCAGATTCATATCGAATAAAGCCTGACCCTAAAACAATGCAAACAATAGATAAAAATTTGGATGAACAAATATTATCTTTGGAAGACTTTTGTCAACATGAAGGAATTGATTTTAGTCCGTTTTCTAAGTTGAAATCTTATAAAGACCTATTTCTGAATTCAACAGCGCACAACGATATAACATCTCCGTTCTATCGACAAGAGATAAAAGCGTGCCTTAAAGCAATTGATGAACTTTCCAAGATTGAATATAAAGATATTGATTGTAAAAGAGATATCTCATTTCAAATTACGGATATTCGTGGCGTGAGGCACACAATAGGAATTCGTCTGAGAGAAAACCTGAGATTGTTAAAATACGGTTTAGAACAGAGAATATCATATTTTAGTAAATGCGAAGTCAGGAAAGACATGACAGATGAAGAAACCAGAATCATTAATGAGGGATATGAATCAATATATACTATGTGCCAAAATATTTGTGACCGATATGGCATAGCCCCTATTGATAATCCTCTTACAATACTAAAAGATAGAGATGGGTATATCCATGATAAAATCTAACTGATGAAAGAAGGACTGCTATTAACATCTCTTCAAAATGTCACATTAAAACGATAAAATAACATAAGATATGAAAAATACACAATCTATAGAACTGAGTTCAACCGGCGTTCGGAGAATGCTAAATAAATATACGCCTGAACGTGCAATGGCAGAATATATATGGAATGGTTTTGATGCCAAAGCGACCATTGTCCATGTAGATTTTGAAATTGATTCTTCAGAATTAGACACTATAGCATCTATAACTATATCAGATAATGGGAAAGGTATTTGTTTGGATGAATTACAATATAAATTCAAACCAATTTTAGAGTCTCAAAAACGGTTGTCCTCGGATGAGGGCGATTTGGTTCGAGGGAAAAACGGCTATGGACGCTTGACTTTTTTTAAGTTCGCCACGAATGCACAATGGATCACAAGATACCTACATAAAGACGGGAAAAAGTACCAATATGATATCGAAATCGCAAGTGATAATCTTACAAGATATACCCCCTCTGAACAAACGGAAACACAAGATGAAGTAGGAACATCTGTTAGATTCACAAATATTGATACTGAGATTTCTTCTAATTTTATAGAAAGCAAGTTAAAGCCTTTCTTGAAAGCTGAATTTGCATGGTTTTTAGAATTAAATGCAAGCTTCCAAATTATCATTAATGGCGAAGTATTAGACTATCAATCAATTATTGAAGATAGGAAAGCGTTCCCTATTAATATTCAAGGAATAGAATTTAATTGTAAGTATCTCCGTTGGAATGTAAAACCCAACGATGAATACTCACGGTTCTACTTCTTAAATAATGCGTTGGACGTTAGAGGGACAAAAACAACTCTTCTGAACAAGAAAGGAGATGGATTCTGGCATAGCATTGTCGTTATTAATGACTTCTTTGAAGATAAGATTGCAGAGTGTTTTAGTGGAAAAACAATATCGCCTGGGCTGTTTGAAGATAAAGATGCACGCGATATTTTCAACGATTTGATTTCTAAACTTAATGAATTTCTGAAGAAAGAAAGACGTCCTTTCTTGCGGAAGCAAGCTAGTAAATTATTAGGAAATTATTATAAGGATGGAGTTTTTCCTACATTTGGAGATTCAATCTGGGAAGAGAAACGTAAAGAAGAATTAGAAGAACTTGTAATTAATCTATACGAAGTAGAACCTCGTGTATTTATCAAATTAAATAAAGAGCAGCAACAGATATTTCTCAAATTACTCAACTTAATTATGGATAGTAATGAGAGAAGTAGTTTGTTTAAAATAATAGGAGAGGTTGTAGATTTAGAGCCTTCCGATAGAGATGAATTTGCAAAGTTATTAACGACTTCTCGTTTAGAGCATATCATATCTACAATAAAATTAATTCAGGACAGAATTTTAGTTATTGAAGATCTGAAAAAATTGGTATTTAAACATGAGTTAGAAGCAGGTGAAGTTAAAAATCTTCAAAAGTTTATAGAAAACCATTATTGGATATTCGGAGAAGAATATAGAATGATTTGTGCTGAAGAAGTCAAATTTGAAGAAGCATTGAATAAGTACATATACTATTTAAGAGGAGTAAGTGAGAAAAAATTTATTCAGCATCCTGATAAATATAAAGAGATGGATTTGTTTTTAGCTGGTAAAGAGTATCGTGATGGTGGTCCTCATAATTTAGTAATAGAAATTAAGAACCCTACAACAATCAAAAAACTTACTAATAAAGAATATGGTCAGATAGAAAAATATATGGATGTCATATTAAAACAAGATTGCTTCAATGATAATCGCGAACAATGGGACTTCTATTTGATTGGTCAAGATTATGATGATATTGTTGCACGAAAAGTTGCAAAGAAGGAAACTGGACTATGTAGCGAAGGCGAAAATTACAAGTTGTATGTAAAGAAATGGAGTCAAATAATCAATGATATCGAAAGGAGACATAAATATTTACTGGAAAAACTTAAAATTGAGAGACAAGAATTGTCGAGAGCTCAAACTTTGGAAGAAGTAATGACCGAAATGTCAGACAATAGTGCCGTAGTACAAAAGTAAACAGTAATAACCCATGGACCAACTTTTAGATCCTTCAAAATACCAGAGAATCTATTCGATTGCCTTAGATAAATCCCCCTGGCTAAATACTAGCGACACGGATATTGATGATGGAGGGACCGTTTCCTTCTTCGTTTTATCGAATATCATCTATGACGACGATGACGATGATATAATCGGGCGAATTATTGAAGCATATTCTAAAATTCGTGATGCAAATCAGGGAAGATCTGTTCATGTTGATGTAAGAGGTCAACGCTATGCAGTATCCTTAACAGAAATACTATGGGGACGAATGTGTGTTATTGCATATTACTTTTATCATGCTGACCCGATTTGGAAAGACATGGGAGGTCATGACAAGATGCTTAGTATGATTAAAAACACCAGCATACTGAAAACTGTTAATGATTGTATAGTTCTGATTGATAATTATTATAGCGATGTCGAAGCAATAAAACAGAAGAAAACGCAAAAAACATCACTAACTCCTCAACCTATATCACATAACAATATGCCTGATGTCATACAGAATGTACAAGATATTAATGCCGGAAAAATCGCCTATACTGATGTAGATTGGGAACTACAGATAAAAACCGTTCTCAAACTAATCAACCTTATGCCCACTAAATTCCCCAATGTCATTTGGCTATGGGGACTCTTAGGAGAGATTGATGATATCAATACTCGCATAGACATTTTGCATAAGATGCAAGAGGTTGCATACAACTGCTTTGATGAGGTGCTTCATGCAAGAGATTTCAGGGAAGATTGCGATTGCCTGATTTATGTATATCAAGGCTCACTACAGTATAACACCAAAAATATCGGAATTCGTCATTACTGGACAGATGACAAGAAACACATGAACGATCTGGCACACATCCTCTGCAAAGAAATGGTGGATCCCAAGTTCATGGTTGCTATTGCAGAGGAAATGTATTGCACAACGGCTGAACCGAACAGAAAACATCCAATGCTTGAATTGGTATTGCACGCCAGCCGTAACATCGACAGACTTACAATGACTAATATTGTCGATTTTGCAAAGAACCTTTATATAGCGGAGGGATTCAGACATTTGATTCTCAGCGGTGAAGAAGATTATAGGGATATACCGGCTTTATCGGACTTTGAGCCAAAACTACTCAAAGCTTGTTTCGAAGAATATATCCGCATGAGAAATAGAGACATCAAAGATATTATTGAGCAAGACTTGACCCATTGTGGCGACGCGGAGGAATTGGAATGTTTGGAATCTCTGTTTGAAGAGGAATCGCAGTATGTCAACCGCGAGAACATGCTGGAAGATTTTCAAGGATCCGCTGCATATAACGCCATGTGGTATCCGGGCAAACAGAAAGTATTGGATATGATTAACGTCTTTGTCGAATACCTAAAAAACAAAATCAAGAAGCTCAAAAAAGAAGAGGCGAAATTAGGCATAAGGGACAATATCCAAAACTTCAACGTCCAAGGCGATTACATCGCCGGAGACAAGCATGTCGGCACACATATTGACAATGTTGAGTCCGGAGGCATCGGTACACAAACTACAAAAGAATAAAACTATGGCAAACAAAATCTCTATACGTTTCTATAAGGACAGCAAAGTACGCGGTGTTTGGGATGATGAGCAGAACAAATGGTTCTTCTCCGTGTTGGACATCATCGGTGCTATCAATGAGCAGGATGACTACCAGAAGAACCGCAACTATTGGAAGTACCTCAAAGCCAAGTTGAAGAAAAAACAAAGTGAACTGGTTAGTGATACTACCCAGTTGAAATTACTTGCGCCAGATGGCAAGCGCCGTTTGGCTGATGCCGTTGACCATGAAGGCGTAATCAAACTGGCGAAGTCTGTTCCAAACAATAAGGCGATGGCTTTCCTTGACTGGTTCACCTATTCGGACAACTCCATTGACGGACAGAGCCGCAAGAAAGCATACACGTTTTGGGAGAGTAATATCATTGCCGATGAGGAGATCGGTACGGTCAAGGCATTGCAGAAGATACACGCATATATCTTCGGCGGACTATACGATTTTGCTGGGCAGATACGTACCAAGACCATTTGGAAAGATGGTACTTTGTTCTGTCGTGCCGAATATCTGAAAGAAAGTCTTGCGCAGATAGAGCAGATGCCGGAAAGCACCTTCGATGAGATTGTCGATAAGTATGTGGAGATGAATATTGCACATCCGTTCATGGAAGGCAACGGACGCAGCACGCGTATATGGCTGGATATGATCTTCAAGCGGTCGCTCAAGAAATGTGTGGACTGGAGTCTGGTGGATAAGAAGCAATACTTGCGCGCCATGCACGTCAGTACGACCGATGCCCAATATATCAAAGCATTGCTGAAACCGGCGCTGACCGACCAAATCAACGATCGTGAGCTATTCATGAAAGGTATTGATTATTCGTATTATTACGAGCAGGAGGAATAATAGTATGGAAGACAACGCAAAAACAATCATCAATGTAGCAGGTGACTATGTGCAATCAAAGCACGTGGACTACGAGATCAACAATGTTGAAGCCGGCGGTATCGGCATCCAATTCGTCAATGGAAAGCAGACAAGCACCAAATCGCCTGTTTCAAAATCAACACCACGCATCAAAACGCCTAAACTGCATACTGCTACATTCAAATACCGCTATGGAGACAGATCCTTCACTCCTGTTACCCGACTTTACCAATGCCTGTTAAATGCAAAATGGATTGCAGCAGACACCAAACCAGATGATTTCCTTGCCATCTTCTCTGGAGAGGAATCAACAGCACGGGTGAAATGGATCGGCAAACCGGCATATCTGTACTATCTCATTCGTAGAGGTGTCGAATCACAACTAATATCCCTACCCGATGGCGGAAAGATTTGGCAGATTACCGAAAGTCATTTTACCGATTCCAATAGCCGACCGCTGCACGATTTGCGCAAACAGAAAGAACCTAAAACCGCTATTCCTGCTATCGAGGTAATGCTCAAGATACTGGAACCTTCGGCGTAATCTTCGGCGCGAAAATAAAATAATTCAAAAATAAACATCCTTACGGGAAGTCTTGATTATCAGGGCTTCCCGCTTTCTTTATACACCTATCCTAACGCTCTTTTCCCCTAATCTTCGGTGCAAAACATCTTCCGCGCCGAAGATTTTTGCAGCATTATTATAGAAACGCGTCCCGCAGAGGACAAGCATAGAAATAAAAACAGATTGAAAACGAAATTGTTTTTTATGTTTATGTCTTTTGAATGATTTAAACTCGGTAGAGTGTGAGTTAAGGCGGTAGATGGTCTTGGGAGCTTGCTCACAAAGGCTATCTATCGGACTAAGGCACAAAGCGTATAGCGCTTAAGCATTCAAAAGGGTTTTATAGGTTTTGTTTAACTAAAATAATTGAAATATATGAAATCAAAAAACATTGTAAAAATCGTCATCCCCTGCCGAAGTGCAGAAGAGATGCAACAAGCCAAAGAGGCTGTCCTCTATCACTTGGAGACCCTCAATCCTGAGTTCGAAGCCAACGACAACACCCTGACGGTCACTGTCGTACCACTGGACCCGAAACTCTTCCTTCCGGACGAAGCCTGCTCTATCATCCGTCAGACTCTCGCCCAGTCTCTCACTTTCATCCACGAATGGACGTGTACACTCCATGCCATTAATTAACCCTATTTATTAACTCGCATCTACGACCACACCAAATATCTGTTCCTTTAGACTTTTAGGGTGCA
>ODAI010549337.1_pt1 | contig 12155 bp, 5 predicted proteins | sample 1539321 | NCBI WGS metagenome assembly ODAI01 (sample SAMN02144231, study PRJEB22623) | gut metagenome | biome: sheep rumen | host: Ovis aries | place: New Zealand
GACAGCTACTCCGCCGTAAACTCCGGCAAGACGCTCTACCTCTTCGCGCTGGGCCACGGCACGGCGGATGGTGGCGTGAAGTGCATGACCAAGGCCCGCGTCTATTGGCTGAAAATTTACCAGAATGACACGCTCGTCCGCGACTACCGCCCCGCCCGCCAGGGGGATGCCTATGGGCTTTGGGAGGACGTGAACGGCACATTCTGCGGTTCCGCCACGGAGACGCCCTTCAAGACGCCTGTGTCGCCGCGCACCGCCGCTGGCGAGCCTGACTACTTCGCGCAGTGGATCGAATCCAACGGCTCCACCTACATTGACACCGGTGTCATCGGGCGACCGGAAACCAAGATTGAGGCGACCTTCCAGTGGAAGCGCATCGCAGACAGCCGCTTGGTCAGCGTCTCGAAGGATTTCAAGTACCTCCATGTCGCGTCCGGACCCAACGGCGAGATGTGGTTCAGGGCTGGCGGCACAACGCTGACCATGGCCGACGTCGCCTTCGTCGCCGATACGGACTTCACCGTAGCATACGACATCCATGCCTCCTCGCAGACATACTCCGTGACCGGGCCGTTCGGCACCGTGACCACGAACGACACCCAGACGGCCGTCAACACGACACCCTGTACGTTTTATGTCTTCGCGCAGAACCTGGACGGGAACTGGTATGGCGGAAACTCCAAAGTGCGCCTATATTCCATGAAGATCTGGCAGGACGGGGTTCTCGTGCGCGACTTCGTGCCGGCCATCAGGGATGGCGAGGGCTGCCTCTACGACCGCGTCAACAGCAAGTGCCACCTCTCCTTCGATGGCGCCGTCACCTCGGCCGCCGGACTTATCGGCCCGCCCGCCGGCGCTCCCACGCAGCCCGAGTACAAACTCTCCTACCTTGGTTCCGAAGGCAACTCCTACATCGACACGAGCATCCTCGGCAACCCCGGACTCCGGGTCGAGGCCGAGATCATGTGGACGGACACTTCGCCCGCCGACGACCAGCACATCCTCGGCTCATTCGACAAACCCAACAACGTGTCTAGAAGATGCTATCCGATTTCTATGACCACCTCCCGCATGGCCTTCTTCTGCTTTGACGCATCCTCTAATCACAGTTCCTGGTACCAATACACCATCGGCAGGAAATACCGCGTCGTGTCAGACCTTGGCGCATCAGCTCAAAGCCTGACGGTCGATAGCCTCGATGGCACACCTGTCTCCCACCATTCTTCGACCGACAGCTACTCCGCCGTCGCGTCGGGCAAGACGCTCTACCTATTCGCGCTGGGACATGGCACAAGGGAAGGCGGCGTGGCGTGCATGACCAAGGCCCGCGTCTATTCGCTGAAGATCTACCAGAACGGCTCGCTCGTCCGCAACTACGTACCGGTCATCGCCGACAACGGCGGCCCCTACCTGTTCGACAAGGTGACGCAGACATTCCACCAAGGGGCGACGTCGGGCTTCTGGGATGTCGGCGAAGTGGGCGACGAGTTCTCGCCGGCCTTCACAATCATCATAAGGTAGGTCGCGAGATGCCGCACAGCCCGGAAAATTACGCCCACATCGAACTTGATTCGGGCGGGGCGCGGCTGGCACTGTCAGGGTGCAACGGCGCGGTCGTCGCGCTTACTGCGGCGGATGGGTCGAATCGCGTCGTCCCGGCGGCGGAGGCGTTCACCGTCCAGCTTCTGGACGGCAACGGCAATCCGACGCGGCTCGCGTCATCCGATTTCGCTTTCGCGCACGATGGCGCCTGCCTTGAATGGCGCCATGCGAGCGGGCTGCGCGTCCGTATGGAAGTGACAGCGGCGGACGGCGAATTCCGTTTTAGGCCCTCCGCCTGGGGAATTCCCGCCGGGATGCTGCTGGAGTGGTTCGACGGCCCGCAGATCTGCATCGCGTCCGACAGAGTTCTCTACTGGCCCTTCTGGGACGGATGCGAGGTGACCGACTTCAGGAAACGGCGCGAGCGCTACCGTCCCGCCGGATATTCGCCGCGCTACGTCGAGGCCATGACCTCGCTCTATCCCGGATTCTGCCAGATGCAGTTCCTTGCCGCCTACAGGGACGGCGAGGGCGTCTATTTCTCCGCCGTCGATGACCGCCACACGCCCAAGGGCGTCGATTGGGAAATCATGGACGACGCGACCGTTCGGCTTTCCCTCCAGACTTTCTGCGGCGACCTGACGGACGGCGCATGGCGTCCCGCGTTCCACTATTCGCTCCGCCCCTACGCGGGCGGATGGATGGAGGCGTGCGAAATATACCGCGACTGGATACGCACCCTGCCTGGCTTCGAGCGTCCGCCGGCACGCCCGGAGTGGATGCGCGACTCGCCAGTGAATCTGATCTACCCGGTCAGGGGCGAAGGTCTCGACCACAGCCCGCGCGACATGAAGCCCAACCGCTACTTCCCCTACGTGAACGCGATGCCGGCGGTGGAGAAATACGGCCGGCTTCTCGATTCGAGAATCATGGCGCTTGTCATGCACTGGGAGGGGACGGCCCCCTGGGCCCCGCCCTACGTGTGGCCGCCGCTCGGCGGCGAGACGGAACTCGCCAAGTTCAGGGATGCGCTTCACGGGCGCGGCGACCTGCTCGGCGTCTATTGCTCCGGCACCGCCTGGACGCAGATCAGCTGCATCCTCCCGCGTTATTCGCTCGAGCAGCGGTTTGAGGACGAGCACCTCGGCCGCCACATGATGCGCGGCCCCAAAGGCGAGATTACGGCGGCAATCTGCAACCCCATCGACCATGGCCAGAGGCTTGGATACGACATGTGCCTCGCGGAGGAATGGCCAGTCCAGACAATTGAGGAGGAAGTCGGCAAGATGGCCCGCTTCGGCATCGACTACTGCCAGTTCTTCGACCAGAACCTCGGCGGCGGATGGCTCCTCTGCTACGCGAAGCACCACAGCCATCCGCCGATTCCCGGCGCATGGGCCACGGACGCCATGTCTGCCCTGCAGAGGCGGATCGTCGCGTCCGCCGGGTCGCGTGGGATGACGCTCGGCTGCGAGGCCGCCGCCGCCACGCCCTACGTGCCGAACCTCTTCTACAACGATTCGCGCCCGATGATCGACATGTTCTACGGGCGACCAGTGCATGGGCTCGCGTTCGTTTTCCACGAATGGTCGTGCAACTTCTCCGGCAACCAATGCGGTATCTTCGGTTGCGACCCCTTCTGGCGTTGGCACTATAGCTTCCACAATGGCGACATGCTCTCGCTCATCCTGGGCGACGGCGACGGGCTTGTGGCGGCCTGGTGCCATCCCTGGAGCGAGGAGTTCCCCGAACAGGAGGCGCTGGTTTCGCTTGTCAAACGGCTGAATGACTTCCGAAAGGAATACCCTTCGTTTCTCCTGGAGGGACGGATGATCAGCCCGTTCGCCAGATGCGAGTCGCGCCCGGCGCAGGTCGGCTACGCCATCTGGGGAGCCGAGGGGACTGTCGATACCACGGAGGTGCTGACCTCGTTTTGGGAGAACGCGGAAGGCGAACGGATCGGCTTCGCGTCCAACTGGAGGCAGGAGCCTTCCGGCCTGACGGTGACATACCCCGATGGCCGCGTGGAAACGCACCGTCTCGCCCCGTTGGAGACAATCGTGCTGGCACCCGGAGAAATGCCATGAAGACCGCATGGATTCTGGCTGCGGCGCTGTGCGCGTCGCTTTCGTTGACGGCGGATTCCAGGCCGACGGGAACGGAAAGCGACGCGAACCTGCTGCGCAACGGCTCGTTCGAGTTCGACTACCGCTACAACGGCATGAAGTCCATCCTCTCGCGCGGAGACCAGCTGGGCGCGCAGTGGGGCGACCACAGCCACATCAAGTGGTGTCCGACAGGCCTTGAGCAGTGGTGGGGCGAGGGGCCGAGCAACGGATGCCTCTATGCGGTGTCGTCGGATGCGTTCTCCGGGCGGCGGGCGCTTGAGATAACGGCCCCCGGCGCGGCGACCACGTGGCTTGTCTATGTGACGGACATCCCGGATGACGGCATTGAGAGCGTCACGCTGTCTTTCCGCGCAAAGGCCAAGGGTGGCGCGGCGAAGGTCTGCGCCGAAATTGCGCTGCACGAGGGCGCGGCGCCGCTTTCGCAGGAGCCGCTTCTCGCGGAGGGTTCGGAAGAGCGCGACGTGGCGGCCGGCGACTGGTCGCCGGTCTCGTTCACGCTGGACATCCCCGAAAAGGCGAGGAAGCCGAAGGAGCCGGCGTTCGCCGTGCGTCTGGGGACGCTTTTGGGGACGTGCGTATTCGACGACGTGCAACTTGAATTCGGCCGCGACGCAACGCCGTTCCGCGAGCGCAGGGACCACTGGCTGTCCCTGTCGGTGGAGGGGGTACCGGATACGGACTTGCCGATGTTCAAGCTCGGACGCGATGGACGAAAGACTGTCCTGGTGAAGAACACGTCTGGCCAGACTCTCGCTGGGATGCTGCGCATCTTCGTCGATCCGTGGGACAAGGCGGGAAGCACTCCCGTGTTCGAGGAACGGTTCGAGGAATGGCGCCCCGGCGAGGTGAGGCGCGTTGGACTCGATGTCGGCTCACTTCCGCCGGACGGGTATGTCGCAATCGCCTCGCTGGAACCGCATTTCGACGGAACCGGCGTATTCGACGCTGAAAAGACCGGATGGGGGACGTGCGGGTGGAGCCAGTTGAGGAAGCGCAACGGCATGAGGTTCTGCGTGTTCGGCAGGGAATCGCCGCGCGACCTTTTCGGGGTCGGGAACGGCATGATAGGCCATGACGGGCACTGGGCCGGGAACTCGATGGAGAACGCGGTCCGCGGCAAGTCGATCCATCCCGTGCTGCTTGGCGAGGCCGACCCCTTCAAGGCGGCGGTCATCGGCGCGCCGAACATCCAGGAGACGGGACTCGGGCGGGGAGGCGGGCCGGACAACCCGGAGGCGAACAACCCGGCCTTCCCACAACACGTGAACGCCTATTCCCCGGCGGGGCGGAAACTGCTGCGCGAGAGGGCCGTCGCTTTCGGGAAGGCGGTGGCGAACGACCCGTCCGTCGCCGGCGCGAAGCTGGACAACGAGGGGTTCTTCGTAAACCGCGGCGAGTTCTGTCCCGACAAATGGGCCGACGGGGATTTCCGCGAGTGGGCCTTCCGCCGCCACGGGGGCGAACTTGCGCGGCTCAACGGCGCATGGGGGACGTCCTTCGCGGAATGGGAGGATGTCGTCCAGCCCATCTCGGCCGTCACCAACGGGACGATTCAAAAGACCGGTGGAGCCGCGATAGACTGGACGGCCTCGATGGGCAAGATGACGAAGGAGGCGGAGGAACGGCTCAAATCGATGCCTGCCTACGCGCTAGACTGGTTCCGCTGGCGGGCCTATTCGGTCATCAGGATCTACGACGACTTCATCCGAGACGCCCATTCGGTGGACGGAAAGACGCTCTACGGCAACAACTATCCTTGGCCGAACTACTTCACGCACATCATCTGGCCGCAGTGGCGCACGCATGATGTCGTCATGCTCGATTTGCAGTATGTCTGCGGCTTGCCGCGGACGCTCGGCACGAACGAGGAGATGATCGACATCCTGGAGCAGGCGGAATCCGTGACCCGTGGCGAGCGGCCGATCTGGGGCCGGGAAATCTACTTCCAGCCGGGCTATCCCGGCGAAATGGCGGCGCTGCAGAACTGGACCATGATCGCGCACGGCATGAGCGTTCCTATGACGTTCGCGTGGCGCCCCTACGCCGACTACAATCGCGAGATATTCAAGAAGGGCGTCAGGTCGTGGCTGCGCGACGACGCCCCGCCGATGTGGTTCCTCATCGACGTGGACGGCTCGGAGGTTCCCGGCTACGGCCCCAACGCCCGCTCCACGGACGAGATCGTAGCGTTCCACGCGAAATACAACGGCCATTCCCTGAAGCGCATCCCCGGCGACGTGGCGCTGTATCTCTCCACCGAGGAATCGGCCTACATCATGTTCGAGACGATGGACCGCCCCTACAACAGCGCGGAATCCCGGAACAGGGCGGCCATCGCGGCGGCCCTGCGCTACGCTGGCGTGCGGGTGGAGTATTTCGACGACGCGACGCTCGGGGAGGCCACCCCCGACAGATTCCCGGTGCTGGTGGCGCCGGGGGAGAAGGTCGTGTCCGACGAGGCGACCGCGCTCCTCCGGCAATATGCCGAGCGCGGCGGGACGCTCATCGTCCTCAACGACTTCAACTCGCTTGATGTGAACCTCGCGCCGAAGGCTAATCCCGGCACCGAGGGCTGGCAGGGGGACGTGCGCCACATGGCCTTCAAGGGCAAATACGACGTGAAGCCTTACAACACGGCGGAATACGACGAGGCCATCATGCGGTTCCTCGCCGAAAACCCGAACATCCCGAGGCGGGCGTGGTGGGAGAACGAGACGCCGCGCCAGGACGGGGAGGAACGGCTGCTGCCGGGCAAGGGACGCCCGATTGTCGAAGTCGTGGTCCGCGAACAGCAGGGCACAGGCCTGCGCTTCGCCTTCGTCCTCAACAAGGGCGGCGCCGGAGCGGGCCGTCTCTGCGGGACCGATTTCGAAGGCGTGGAACTTTAGGACGCCCTGACAGGCGAACCGGTGCCGAAAGCGTTCCACTTGCCGGCCTTCGGCTATCGGATACTTGTGCTGCATGCGACTGTTGGAGGGTAGTGCGATGAAGAAAGACAACGAAACAGTTTCCCTGTCCAAGCTCCACGCGGCGGAGCGGATTCTTGTCACCGCGCATCTAGACTTCGAGCGCAACGGATTACGACAAGGAATGCAGCAGAACATGGCGATACTGGCGGCGGCCGCGCTGGCGCTTGCGGCCGCGCCATTGGCCGCATCGGCGGAGAATGTCCGTTACGTCGTGACGGACTTCACGGCCGGGGATCGCTTTTCCTCGTTCCCGCAGCTGTTTTTCCTCCGCGATTCCTCCCCAAGCGGGCATGCCGTCGATTCGGGAACGATCCGCGTCGATTTGACGGAACGGGACGAGGCCGTCCTCTACAAGGAAATCCCCGTCTGGGGGCAGCCAGAAAGGTGGATTCTGACGGTCGAGGCACCGCCCGAGGCGGCCGGGCTTGAATTCCGAGCGCTTTACCAGACGGGTGGCAAGAACTGCCACGGCGTCTTCGGGAGGCTCGCCGCCGCAATGAACGGGACAGCGCGCCTGTCCCAGTCTTTCGAGATCGGCAGCGTCACACATGACGACGCCTGGCGGACGGGGGACGGGAAGCGCATCGAAAAACTCCCGAATCCAGACGTGCCGTCACGTCTTCTTCAGTTCTCCGTGCGCTGCGGGGACGCCGCCGCCGGGCAATACGACATCCGCCTTGTTAGTCTGGAGGCGGTCTGCGCACCGAATGTCGGCGCACCCCCGCTGATGCCCGTGCCACCAAGCGGGGACGCGCCGCCGGAAACGCTCGACGTCGGATTCCTGAACTTCACGGGTCAGGCGCTCGTCGGCGCGGAGGTGCGCGTCCGGATGACCAGTTGGGACGGCGCGGAGATCGGGGCTGCCAGCGGGGCGTTCCCAGAGGTCGCGCCGGGAGACAGGGCCTTCGTCCGCGTGGCCCTGCCGAAGACACCGGAGACTCTCAATTTCGTTTCCTACGTCTGCGAGTTGTTCTCCGGCGGACAGCCGGACGGCCGCGTCGGGAAAGGCGTGGTAAACTGGACGCGCCCCCTCCCGGACGGCGGCCACCTCAGCCTATCTCCCGATTTGCCCTGGGGGGTAGGCGCTTATCTCCACAGGACCGCCGACTTCATTTCCTTTCAAAACGCCTACGCCCCCGTGAAGGCCGAGGAAAGCTTCGCAAACATGGAGAAACGCGCCGCGCTGGCACAGGCCGCCGGCGCGAAGTGGGAGCGCGTCGAGTTCCTGCAGTATGCCTTCGCCAAGGGCAAGAGGCGCTACGACTTCTCGTTCTACGACCGCCTTTGCGAGGCGGCGGAACGCCACGGGCTTTCGCCCCTTGGCCTGTTCTCGTATTTCTGGCCCGCAGGTTCCCCCGCCTTCACCCCGCAAGGCTACGACGACCAGGTGGAGGCCTTCCGGGCACTGGCCACGCACTACAGGGGGCGCATTCGCCATTGGGAGCTCTGGAACGAGCCTTGGGGGACCTGGAGCGGCCCGATGGAGGACTACTTCAAGCTAGTGGACAGGATGTTCGCCGTCGCGAAGGAGATCGATCCCGAGAATACCGTCATCGCCTGCTCGGCCGGCGGGCTGGACCCCAAGACCATCAGCGCCAAGTTCCTTGAGGCCGAGAAGGCGCCGGACGCGCGTTTCGACGCACTGTCCATCCACCCCTACCGGGGCGAACCTGTGGAGGACGGGGTTCTGGCCGACATCGCCGCAGTCGCCGAAAGGTCTCCCTGCGGGCGCGTGTGGATCACGGAAATCGGATGGCCGACGAGCGGCAAGTGGGTATATAGCGAAATCAACCAGGCCGCCTACTTCGCGCGGTTCCTCATGACGGCGGCCGGGAGCGGCAAGGTGCATTCCGTTTTCGGCTACGACTTGGTTGATGATGGCTTCAACCCGCTGGAGCGGGAGAACCACTTCGGCATCGTTCGTCGCGACTTCACGCCGAAACCGGCGTATCGCGCCGTGGCGAAGGTCTATCACACGTTCGCGGAAGGGATGCCGCAGCTGGAGCGCAGGGAGGGGAACGACGGCGCTGCCGTCTGGATTTTCCGCATGGGCGGCAAGGCCGCCGTCTGGGCAAACAGGAATCTGCGGCTGACCATCAGGGTCGTCTCTCCGGCACGCTTCTCCAACCTGATGGACGAAACGCTGGACGAAGAGGTGGCGGAGTTCCACGGCCAGGTTGGGCCCTGCGGAATCGTTTTCCTCGACGTGGATGTTTCCGACGTCGAAATCGAGGGTGCGCCATGACCGAAATGCGGACGCCAAGGCTCCGCGACGTGCGCCTGGGCGGCGCGCCGGCGGCGAAGATGGACGCGCTCTTCCATGCCCGCATCCTCTCACGCCACGCGCAGCACGACATCTTCGGCGAGGCGCGCCGTGCGTTTGAGCGGCGCGACGACGACGCGCTCGGCCACGGCGGTCTCTGGCGCGGCGAGTTCTGGGGCAAGCTCATGATCGGCGCCGCCCGCGTGGCCGACTATCTCCAGGACCCCTCCCTGCTCGCATTCGTCCACGACGAGTGCCACCGGCTGATGGTCCTCCAGGATGACGACGGCTACCTCGGCAGCTACGCCGACAAGACGCTCGTCTCGATCACCGACCCCGAAAAGACGAAGTCCATCTACTGGTGGGAGTCCGTCTGGAACATCTGGAACCGCAAATACGCGATGTGGGGGATGCTTGAGGCGTGGCGCGCAACCGGCGACGGCGCGATACTCGAATCGGTCCGCCGCCAGGCCAACCAGCTGATCTCCATGCTCGGCCGCCTCGGCATCCGCCTCCGCGACACCGGCGCGGGCGGCATGAACGGCCTCCCGTCGATGTCGATCCTCAAGCCCATGGTCCTCCTTTACGAGGCCACGGGCGAACCGAGCTACCTTGACTTCGCCCGCGGCATCCTCGCCGATTGGGACCGCGACGACAACGCGCCGCCAAACTTCTTCCGCAATGCCTTCCGCCCCGGTCCCCTGCGCGAGTGGTATCCGCACCCGGAGAACTGGGCGAAGTGCTACGAACTCATGAGCTGCCTCGAGGGGATGCTCGAATACCACCGCGCCACCGGGGACGCCCGCTGTCTGGAAACCGTCCGCGCCATCCGCGACAACCTCGCGGCCACCGAGATCAACCCGCTCGGCTCCGTTGGGTTCGGCGACAAGTTCATCGGCGGTCCGGTGCGCGTGAACGCACTGAGCGAAGTCTGCGACGCCATCCACTGGATTCGCCTGAACCTCGATCTCTTCCTCATCACGGGCGAGAAAAAACACCTCGACTCGATGGAACTCGCCTACTTCAACGCCTTCCTCGCCGGAATCCACCGCGACGGGGCCTGGGGCGCCTTCTTCCTGCGCGGCCACGGCCGCCACGAGGACCAGCACCAGTGCGGACTGTCCTACAACCACTGCTGCGTGGACAACCTCCCGCGCACATTCATGGACATGGCCTCCGCCACGGTCACGGCCGACGCGCGTGGCCGCTACCACGTGAACCTCTACCAGGACGCGACCGCAACGCTCGACGGCGTCCGGTTTGAAATCTCCGGCGATTACCCCGTCGGGGACACAGTGACCGTGCGCGTCTCGCGGCCGGTCGAGGTCGTTTTCCGCAAGCCCGCGTGGTGTCCGCGCCTAGACGTGTCGCGCGAGGGCGACACATACACGCTCCGCTTCGTCATGGCGCCGCGCGTAGTCCACCGCGACATCTCCCCTGCCCCAGAGGACGAGCCGTCCAAGGGTACGTGGGCCTTCGACCGCTACGCCGACAACGCGCCGCCGGGGGCGAACGAGGACGTGCGGCGCTCATACCGGCACACCCCTGCGGCGACCGTGATGCGCGGCCCGCTTCTCCTCGCAATGGCGCAGCGCACCGGGGCCACCAGAAGTGAAATCTGCGACGAATCCACTGTGAACGGTTTGGACTGCGCCGTCTCGCTCTCGCCGTTGCCGGCCACGGAGACATGGGGGTTGTGGGACATGACGCTATCCGTTCCAGGACGCACGCCGCTGCGGACACGGGTCTGCGACTTCCAGAGCGCCGGCGACGACCCTTCCGCGGTGGATTCAGACGCCTTCTCCATCTGGTTCTAACGGGTAAATGACGGACAGCCATGAAAAGCAACGAAACAGTTTCCCTGTCCAGGCTCCATGAGGCGGAGCGGATTCTTGTCACCGCGCATCGGGGCAATTCGCTCGAATACCCCGAAAACACGCTCCTTTCCATGGAAAAGGCCGTGGAGGCCGGCGCGGACTTCATCGAGTTCGACCTTTTCGCGACAAAGGATAACGTTCCAATCCTCCTGCACGACCCTACGCTGAAGCGCACCGCCAACGCGGAGGGCCGCCCGGAGGACAGGACGCTTGCGGAAATCAAGTCGCTCAACGCATCCTGGTTCCGGTACATGCACCGCATGGACGCCCCATTGCCGGAGAAAGTCGAGATTCCGACATTCGAGGAAGTGCTCGCCGCGTGTTCGGGCAAAGTGGCCATGAACATCCAGATATACCTTGCTTCGCCCGCCGCCCTCGCGGAGGCCTGCCGCCTCTACCGCGAGTATGACATGTACGACAGGGGATACTTCACGATAGAAGACGAAAAGGTAATCGAGGCCGTCCGCGCAATGGACCGTGACATCGCGATCTGCTTCACTCCGGGCTGGCTGGAGCGGGCGGATGAGGCGAATTTGCGGCGTTGCGCCGAACTTGGATGCAAGTTCTTCCAGCCGATCCGCGAAACGTTGACGGTCGAAAAGCTCGAGTTGGCCCGCTCCCTCGGCCTCCGCGCCAACGCCTTCTACGCCGACACCGAAATCGACTTCGAGTTTCTGCTCGGAGTCGGCTGCCCCGGCATCATGACAGACGCGCCCGCGAGGCTTGTCAAGTGGCTGGGCCTGATCGGAAACGGATGTCCCGCGAGAGCGATTCCCCAACGTTTCAACCCCACCACGCCATGACAACGGCCGTTCTGCTGATGCTGCTGACGGGACTTGTCTGGGCCGCCGTCGGGGTTCTCTTCGGAGCGGCGCCATCTGAGCGCGACCGGCTCTATTCGTTCTTCGCGATCGGCAACCTCGTGTTCTGCGCCTTCGCGCTGGCCATGAGGCCCCCGTCGGCCGCGCCGGTGCCGGAAGTTCTGCGGCTGTCGGCGCTGATTGTCCCCAGCGCGGTGATGGAGGTCATCGCGTTCCTTCTGCTGAAGCGGGCGATGGAGCGCGGTAGCCAGGGCGTCGCCTGGTGCGTCGCGCAGAGCGCCATGGTCATCCCCTTCCTCGGGCTGGTCGCGTTCCTGCGGAATCCGTCCTCCGCCGCGCAATGGGCCGGGCTGGGCCTCGTGCTCGCGGGCCTGGCGCTTCTGGGACGTGAAAAGCCCAGCGGAAAATCAGCGGCAACGGGCAACGCATACATACTGCTCGCATTGGCGGCGTTCGCCCTGCTTGGCATCGGGCAGTTCCTGCGGCTCGTTCCGGGCTACGCCGGCTTTTCACCGGAAGCCATGACGTGGCGACTGCCGCTCCATTCCCTGGCC
>ODAI012172341.1_pt1 | contig 12155 bp, 13 predicted proteins | sample 1539321 | NCBI WGS metagenome assembly ODAI01 (sample SAMN02144231, study PRJEB22623) | gut metagenome | biome: sheep rumen | host: Ovis aries | place: New Zealand
GGTTCGAGTCCGGCTGCCGGCATTGCACTGTGCAATGCATGGATTGACAACGGCACTATATATGGCGATGATATTCATTATCATATATAGTGCCGTTATCTTGTATAGGATTTGCAGCGATCCGCCGGAGGCTTTAATCTCTGACGCGGGTTTGTATCCCATTTCAGAGAGAAGTTTCATTCTGTGTATTCATTATAGACTTGCGGCACGAGAATTCCGCGGCAGAGATTAAATCAGATCAAATCTACGCCCTTGTCCCCCGCAGTGATCCTGCCGATTTCATAGGCAGTCTCACCGGCCGCTTCTATTGCCGCGATCGTCCGCTCCTTGTCTTCCGGCTTTACCGCAAGCACCATGCCGATGCCCATATTGTATGTATTGTACATCATATGATCTTCGATATCGCCTGTCTTCTGAAGCAGCTTGAAGATGGCCGGAATTTCATAGCTGTCCTTCACGATCACTGCGCGTGTTCCCTCTTTCAGCATACGCGGAACATTCTCGTAGAACCCGCCGCCGGTGATGTGGCTGCAGGCCTTGATCGTCACGCCAGACTCCTTCACGCTGCGAAGAGCCTTCACATAAATCTTCGTCGGCGCGATCAGGGCTTCGCCCAGAGTCTTTCCGAGTTCATCATAGTATGTGTTCAGAGCCTCCGCTGTCATCGGGAAGACCTTCCTGACAAGAGAGAAACCGTTGCTGTGCACACCCGAAGAAGCGATTCCGACAAGGACATCGCCTTCCGCAAGATCCTTTCCGGAAATAATATCCTTCTCATCCACAATACCTACGGCAAATCCCGCCAGATCATACTCATCCTCCGGATAGAATCCCGGCATCTCGGCCGTCTCACCGCCGATCAGAGCTGCATCGGACCGGATGCATCCCTCCGCAACGCCGCTGACGATCTCAGCGATCTTCTGCGGATAATTCTTACCGCACGCAATATAATCCAGGAAGAAGAGCGGTTCTCCGCCTGCGCATGCGATGTCATTTACGCACATGGCCACACAGTCGATTCCGACCGTGTTATGCTTGTCCAGAATAAAGGCAAGTTTAAGCTTTGTGCCCACACCGTCTGTTCCGGACACAAGTGTCGGTTTTTCCATGTCCTTGAATTTTTCCATGGAAAAGGCACCGGAAAATCCGCCGAGGTTCGTCAGTACTTCCGGCCGCATTGTCTTTCTGACGTGCTCTTTCATGAGTTCTACCGACTTGTACCCAGCCTCAATATCAACTCCTGCACTTTTGTAATCCATAAATGTCCTTTCTGATCTGCTTATCTCGCGGTTATCTTCTCAGGTCGCTCTTCTCCGTCAGAAGAAACGACTCGCCATCTGGTTCAATCTTATTTTGTATAATGTTTATATCCTACCTGCTGAAGCTTCTCATCCTTCGCCATTACCCCCGCCTTCTGAGCAGCCGAATATGCCTTCAGCTTATCCAGCAGCCCGGCGTCGGACGTGGCAAGGATCTTTGCTGCGAGAAGAGCGGCATTTGCACCGCCGTTAATCGCGACCGTCGCGACCGGAATCCCGCTCGGCATCTGAACGATCGAATAAAGACTGTCCCGACCGCCGAGAGATGTTGTATGCATCGGAATTCCGATGACCGGAAGCGGGAAGATTGCCGCGCACATTCCGGGCAGGTGGGCCGCCATTCCGGCTCCTGCGATGATCACTTTGAGACCTCTGTCTTCCGCGGTTTTCGCATACTCGAAAAATTCGTCAACCTCCCGGTGTGCGGAAATGATATGCATCTCATAAGAGACGCCGAGCTCATCCAGTACCGCTGCTGCCTTGGCCATGACCGGCATATCCGAATCAGACCCCATCAAAATTCCTACTTTTGCCATTCTTTCCTCATTTCTGCGCTGTCCAAAGAGACCGTCCTGCCGCCAGCGCCGCGGCAGCCTGTCACTACGATCCCGTGATATCAAGAACGCCTCAGCGTTCTTGCCGCGCCGCGCAGGGTGCGAAGCACCTTCCCATTTGCGCGGCTGCGATCAACCGCAAAGCCCATTTTGCTATACTTTGTCGAAATTATCAAGCGGTATATTTAATTCTTCCGTTCCGGGCAGGACAAATCGCCCGTTTTCAATGATCGGTATCTCCCGTCCGTCAGGCACAAGCACCTTAATGCTCTCGAGTTCCTCATATGGAATCGTGATATCCGTGTGACAGCCGAAATATGCTCTTCCGGGATCCGTCTTTCGAAGAAGCGACACCGAATTATCGCGGGCAATGATCTCCTTGCCGTCAGGATTGTAGACAGGATTGTCCTCATCCCAACTGTAGCATGTATCACCCATTGCAAAATGCGGTCCGGTCTTCTCCGCGATCAGAATCGGCAGACGGCCTTCAATGCCGTACTTTCTGCCCATCACATAAGCCGTTGTATTCGTTCCGATCGCAAACTCCCCGACAGGGAGCGTCTTATGATGGAACAGAATGTTATTCTCGATGTATTTTCGTCCTTCCTCAGGATCCTCAAAATTCCCGCATGCGTAATCTGTGATCATACCTTCCTCAAGGGTGATCGACAGATCCCGGAATTCGTATCCGTTCAGAAAGACTCGCGAGACATATAAAAGCCCGCTCGTCCCCTCAAGCTGAGGCGACGTGAAGACTTCTCCGACCGGAATGTTCACATCCGCGACGCAGTTTTCAAATGCCGTCTCCCTCTCAGCATCGGCAAGAGGATGGAAATATACCACAAGGTCCGTCGGATTCGTGCCCTTCCCCTTTACATGGGCGGCATAACCTTTGTCAAGCGCATCGATCAGAGCCTGCTGGATCCTCTCATAGGTCCGGTTGTCGAGCGTATTGATCCGTATCACCTCGTCAAAGATCTCTCCGAACTTTTCTCCGATCGCCGGGACAGGGAACGAGATGATCGTAAAGGAACGTTCCTTCTCACGAATATAACGCTGCGTGATCTGAACGCCTTCATTTCGCATGCGGACCGCCTTCTCCTGCTGAGAAGGCGTCAGGGTAATCCGGTTTTTACACTCCCGCGGTGAGAAAGGATCTTCCCCGAACGTCTCAAGCACGGCCGGTCCGGCATGGCCGTACGCCAGTTCCTTCACTTCCTCATACCCTTCCCGAAGGGCGCGAAGCCGTTTCGTCACATACTCATCGTCAAAGACAAGACCGAGGTCATCCCGGTGATCATAATCAAACTGCATATTGGGGATTGCTCCCGTATACCCGTTCCTGCGATTTGCGGTCTTCGTTACAAGGCGGTACGGAGCGCGGACAAATGTCGCGGAGAGCCCCATTTTCTCAAAATTCTCCATCGCGTACCGCATCATGCGCTCAAATCCGAGCTCATACACGATCTGAACCGTCTTCTTGTTCGACAGGTCTTTCCTTGCATGCTCAAACCCGAGCCGATAGCCTTCCGTAAAGGTATCCGCCATACTGCGGACTTTTTCCTCCGGAAGTGAGTTCTGATATTCCGCCGAGGCAATCGTATCGCTCGATACATATTCCCCGAACCTGTACAGATAGCCTGTATCGGACAGATCCGCATTCTTTATGATTTCCGAGGCAAAGTCCATTTCCGGGTCCACCTGGCACCTGATTCGATCGGCCATATAGTCCGGCATATAATCTTCCAGATAGGATCTGAAGATAGCCTTTACGCCTTCGTAAGTCGGCAGCTCCTCATTCTGAAAATCACCGTAAATCTCAAGGAACAATTCATAAAGAACACAGATTCCCTCCTCGTCCCCCTCGAACACACAGGGTATGATTCCCCTCAGCTCCGCGTACACGGCCGAGAGAAGAGGCCCCATCATTTTTCCCAGCTTAGAGGCAGCATAGTCGGGGTTGGCATAGGAGACATCATAGCATTCCGGCAGAATATCTCTGTAAAGTAAATAATTATCTGTTTCTTTATTCACCGAGAGCAGAAATTCCGCAACCCGATGAAAATAATCTCTGTAGGGCTCCGGGACAATATCCTCACCCGGTATCAGGGCAAGGCGCTCCAGAGCCAGTTCCATCCGTTCATTCATTCTTCATTTTCACTTTCAAGTCTCATCGAAGTCCGCGAAGAAGCAGCGTCAGCCACCCGATCATTATAACGCCGCAGCTGATCGAGCCGATCACGGACAGGCGCTGTGAGACATCTTTGTCGGCAAATGACTTCATGCCCACATAAAATCCATAAGCCGAAAGAAGCGTCGCTCCGATCGCTATCAGCCCGACAATGCTTCCCGCTTTTCCCTCAGCCGCAAATGAGATAAGAGCATCCACGATAAAAAGGCCGAGAGAAATACCAGCTATGATCGTGGACGCGCGGCCTCCTTCAGAATAGTCCTTGCCGGCAAAACGATATTTTCTGTCATCCGCCATAAAAACACCTCATTATTCCCCGGCACCGTACTCGGCATAGTAGGCATCGATAGCGGCCTTGATTTCATCATTGATCACTACTCTGCCATTGTATTCCCGATTATAAAGATGTTCAATGACCTCTGCCATTGTAACAATCGCGCAGGTCTTAAGGCCGAAGCTCTCCTCGATTTCTTTCAGAGCGCTCTTCTTCCCGGTTCCTCTCTCCATTCTGTCGACGGAAACGACCAGGCCGACTACATCCACATCACCCTGCGCTTTAAGAATCGGGACCGTCTCACGAATGGAAGTACCCGCTGTCGTGACATCCTCAATAATCACGATCTTATCGCCGTCCGCGATCGGGCTTCCGAGCAGGATGCCCTTATCGCCGTGATCCTTGACTTCCTTGCGGTTCGAGCAATACCGGATATCCCTGCCGAATTCCCTGCTGATTTCCATGGTCGCGGCGACCGTGAGCGGAATTCCCTTATAGGCCGGTCCGAACAGGACATCGAAATCGAGGCCGAAATTCTGCTCGATCGCCTTTGCATAATATCCGCCCAGGCGGGACATCTGACCGCCGTCACGGTAAAAGCCCGTATTGATAAAGAAAGGCGTTTTTCTGCCGCTCTTGGTCACGAAATCACCGAATTTCAGAACGCCGCAGTCTACCATGAACTCTATAAACTCTTCTTTGTATTTTTCCATGTTGTTCTCCTTTGGGAAAGTCAATTACTCAACGCAGCCGATTATATCCCGAACATCCGCCACACCGTGGCTTTCAAGGAAAGCCTCAATTCCGTCCGCGATAAGGACCGCCGCATACGGGTTATGGAAGCTGGCTGTACCGACCGATACCGCCGAAGCCCCCGCCATGAGGAATTCGATCGCGTCGGAGGCAGAAGCGATTCCGCCCATTCCTATGACCGGAATACTCACGGCATGGGCCGCCTCGTAGACCATGCGGAGCGCGACCGGTTTGATGGCCGGTCCCGACAGGCCGCCGGTTCTGTTCGCAAGGGCAAATGCCCTTCTCTCGATATCTATCTTCATCCCCGTAAGGGTATTGATGAGCGAAATAACATCCGCTCCGCCGCTCTCAGCGGCCTTCGCGCACTCTTTGATATCCGTGACATTCGGAGACAGCTTCATAATGACCGGCTGCCGCGCATGCTTTTTTACTTCGGCCGTTATAGCCTCTATTGACTTCGGGTTGGTTCCGAAAGCAATACCGCCCTCCTTAACATTCGGGCAGGATATATTGATCTCCAGCATATCGACTTTTTCATCGGCGAGGCGGTCCACGACGTTCAGATATTCTTCCGTCGAATGACCGCAGACATTGACGATGATCTTCGTATCATATTTCTGAAGGAACGGAAGGTCACGCGCCGTGAAGACGTCGATTCCCGGATTCTGAAGCCCGATCGCATTCATCATGCCGGATGCAGTCTCGACAATGCGCGGTGTGGGATTACCGGGCCACGGGTGATCCGCAACGCCCTTGGTGACGACAGCACCGAGTCGGGACAGGTCAAAAAACTCACCGTACTCCATGCCGGATCCGAATGTGCCGGATGCAGTCATAACGGGATTCTTCAGTTTAACTCCGGCCAGGGTTACTTCTGTACATGTCATGTAAGATCCACCTCCTCGGCAAGAAAGACCGGTCCGTCTTTACAGATCCTTGTGTTGTTTACATGAGAATGTTCGTCAATATGTGTCGTCTTGCATACACAGGCAAGGCAGGCCCCGATCCCGCAGGCCATACGCTCCTCCATCGATACATAACACGGTATTCCGTTCTCAGCCGCATAGGCTTTGAGCGCCCTCAGCATCGGCTTCGGTCCGCAGGAAAAAATCACATCAGCCCGAACATTTTCTGCCTTGATGGCGTCGATCACATTCCCCGGTGTCCCCAGTGAGCCGTCTTCCGTTGCGACATATACTTCCGCTTCCTCTCTCAGATCCTCAAGCAGATATGTCTCCGACCTGTATCCCACCGCAAAAGCCTTGTCTTTTAATTTCCGCGCACACGAAAGAAGCGGTGGAATTCCTATTCCGCCGCCCACGAGAAGGACACGGCTGCCGGCATATTCATTTACGGGAAATCCGTTCCCCAGAGGACCGAGTACCTCGATATTCTCACCGGCGCACAGGTCAGCGAACTCAGTCGTCCCCGCGCCGGCGATTCGATACACCAGGCGGATCGTTCCTTCGACGGCGGAAGATTCACAGATTGAAATCGGCCTGGGAAGAAGTCTTGATGCATCTTTCGAATAAAGTGATACAAACTGTCCGGGAATAACTTCATCCGCAAAAGAGACTTTCAGTACCAGACTGTAGATTCCTGTCGCAATACTCTCCTGTGAGAGTACAGTCGCTAATTCTTTTGTCATCCAAGCGCCTCCGCAATATCTGCCTTCATATCACATACTGCTTCCCTTGCGGCATCCGCATAGCCCGTTTCACCGTACGAAGCGTACTTTTCCTGTTTCCAGGCAGCAATGATTCCTCTGGAAGAGTTGACGATTGCGCCGAGTCCGTCGGCAGTGAAGAAGTGAACAAGGTCTTTTCCTTTTCCGCCCTGTGCGCCGTAGCCCGGAACAAGGATGTATGATTTCGGCATGATTTTGCGAAGCCTCTTTCCCATTTCAGGGTAAGTAGCGCCGACTACAGCGCCGACTTCCGAATATCCGCAGGCCTCATCCGAATCGTCCATGCAGGACTCTGCCCACTCATTTACCTTTTCCCCGACGATCTCATATACCGGCTTTCCGTCCACTTCGCGATCCTGGAATTCTCCGCTGGAGGGATTGGATGTCTTGACCAGTACAAAAATTCCCCTGTCATTGTCCCTGCACACATCGAGGAAAGGCTTAACGCCGTCGCTTCCCAGATAAGGATTGACAGTGGCAAAGTCTTCATCAAACGGCGCAATATCTGTATTTCCTATCTTCACCCGGCCAAGATGAGCTGTGGCATAGGCGGCTGAAGTGGAACCGATATCGCCTCTTTTCACATCGCCTATTACGACCAGCCCCTTCGATCTGCAAAGGTCAACGGTACGTTTAAAAGCGATAAGTCCCGGAATTCCGAACTGTTCATACATGGCAATCTGTGGTTTGACTGCCGGCACAAGATCGCAGACCGCTTCCACAATTCCTTCATTGAAGCGATAAATGATTTCGCCCGCAGCTTCCAGAGTCTCCCCCTGCTCCCTGATGACAGCAGCACGGATATACTCCGGTACAAACCCGAGCATCGGATCAAGTCCGACTACAATGGGGGCTTCTGTCTTCTTAATGTTGCTGATCAGTTTTCCTATCATACGTTTTCTCCCGGTATATTTTAGCTCGCTCTCTATTTGAGATATCAGTTATCACACGCGCAGGCTGCGCTTTCATCCGCCCCTTTCGCGCTTTTTCATATAATACACGAAAGACTCCCCTAATTCAAGTATACGGGTTTTAGGTTAGTAACTTTGAAAGTCGGTTGAACAAGACCCCAAAAATGCTGAAAATGCTGATAAATTAAAGAAAAATCGGCGTTTTCCCTTGACGTTTAAGTTGGGCAAGTTTATAATGCATTTTGGTTAAGATATATGGAACACACGATAATTCACTGGACAGCCGAGCTATATGGCAACCATATTTTATCCGGCAGTCAGTGAATTTTGTTTTCCTTAAAATCTGATCTGAAAATATTTATCGTATATCATATGGAGGGAATCTCAATGAACAAGGGTACTGTGAAGTGGTTCAACGCCGAAAAAGGATATGGCTTCATCACCGGAGAAGACGGAAACGATGTATTCGTACACTTCTCTGCTATTCAGGCGGAAGGATTCAAGTCACTCGACGAAGGCCAGGCAGTAACATTTGATCTTCAGCAGGGCGCTCGCGGAATGCAGGCAGCCAACGTTGTCAAATTATAATTCGAATATTTCCAAAAGGCCGTCATGAATATGGCGGTCTTTTTTATTTCACGGGAAAATCCGAAAAATTTCCTATGAAACAGAAAAGCACTGTGCCAGGAACAATCAATTCGATTTCACCTGTCACAGTGCTGTATTTTTACTGCCTGATCCGCCTCACAAAGAGCCGGTCATCAATATCCGTAGGAGAGACCGTTAACGTAATCGACATAATCGGTCATGTTAACTTCTGTAGCTGTCACGGCTGTCTCTTCACTCTCAGCAGGTCTTGTAGCTGTCTGATAGAGCGAAACGCCGAACCATCCGACAAACACGATCAGGAGTGCAGCGATCACACCCTTCTCGATCTTTGCCTGACGTTTCTCCTTCTTCAGGATTTCTTTCTTGTTCTTTTTATAATCCTTGTATGCCTCGACCTTTTTCTGGCTCATAAATCCGACCTTCCTTTGCTTTGTACAGATTCGTTTCCTGTCCGGAAACACGTGGTATAAAATGCCACAAGCCTTACTATACCACGAAGGAAATTAAATGACAACTATGATTCCGCCGTCATTTGCATAAACCGTCGAAAGTCCGCCGGTCTCCTGAATGATTACTTTTCTCACATTCATGCGTTTTAATATAGCATCGCGCACCATGACCGCACGCTCATAGCAATTCACATAGCTGATTCCAAGTATCTTCATCTCAGGATTCGCCGTGCCCTCCACGAGATGGTCGACCATTTTTATGAGCGCCTTGTTCGATCCGCGCGCCTGATCGATCTGTTCGATGATGCCTTCATGGTTGCCGATGCAGATCGGCTTGATCTTGAGGACAGTCGCCGCCAGCGCTTTAAGCCTGCTGAGGCGGCCGTTCTTGCGCAAGGTCTCCAGATTATCCAGCGTAAAATAGGTCAGCTTTTCGTCGTTCCACGCTTCGATTTTCTCTACGATTTCCTCGAACGGAACGCCTGCCTCTTCCATCTCCGTAATCATGTGGACAATGATCGTTTCACCTACAGAAGTAGACCTTGAATTGAAAACATGAATTTTCCCGTCCGGGTACTTGTCAAGATACATATCTCTGGCAATCATAGCACTCTGATAAGAACCGGAAAGCTCAGCGGAGATCGTCACGCCGTAAACGTGATCCGCTCCGCAGTCATACTCTTTGAAGTAAGCTTCCGGGGAAGGGCATGCTGTCTTCGGGCATGTGGGGGAATCCGCGATTTTCTTTACAAGGACCGACTGATGAATCGTCCCGTCATCTATGATTTCCTCATCGCCGATCATGAGTGTCAGCGGTACAATTCGATATTCCTCTTTTTCCTTGAACTCCTCGGAGAATTCTCCGGCACTGTCCATCGCAACTCTGAACTTCATATTTTTCTCCCAGTTAAATTTCTTTTGTACTGCTGTATTATTAATAATTTTAGCATAACTACACTGTATTCACAAGCCAAACCTCTTTGTGCGTCTTTTCATCCGGTTACAGTATACAGACATGTCAAACAATACACTCTTTTCCGGGCACAATATAACGTTCACCCTTCACAGTACTCAATCATATTCGCCGCGTTCCCCATCGTAATCTTCGTGGGATTCGTATAAAAGACCCTCTCGGTCGTATCCCCGTCAATCATGGACGCGGCCTGATTTCCCGCCCACTCAGCCTGAGCCTTATAGTCATCGAAAACAGTCCCGGTCATTTTCCCGTCCAGTATAGCCCGCATGGCTTCCACATTTCCGACCGCACCGATAATATATATGTCCCGCCCGTCTTTGAGGCCTGCATCTCTGACCGCCTCGGCTGCGCCCAGAGCCATCTCATCATTTCCGCAGAATATTACCTCTGCCTCGCGGCCGACTCCGGACAGGGCGTCAGAAATAACCTTCTCCGCCTTTTCCCGCTCCCAGTCCGCTCTCTGGAGAAGTATCATCTCCGTCTCAAATCCGCTCTTGTTCAGTTCCCGTATGGAATGCTCCGTCCTCTCGCATCCGGTCGGATCGTTCGGATCACCCTGAAGCATGATATATTTCACCACGCCGTCCCCGTTGATATCCCCGTGATTGGTGAGCGACGCCACAATGGCCCCCTGGTCCGTTCCGGACCGAATTCCGTCCGGTCCGGCATAACAGGCCCTTATATTCTCGTTCTCCCACCGGATCTCCTCAGACTCTTCCGGTTCACTCATGATATATACCACCGGAACGTCCCGTTTATCACACATATCCGTGATCTCCGGGACATTATTCACATCGGCAGGCGCCACAATAATGACATCCGGCTCACCGTTTAGCAGTATTCCGACCTGATTTTTCTGAAGGGTTGCATCAAGGCCGCAGTTCATCATTTTTATCCTGGATTCCGCGAATCCCTGATTCAGCACCATATACTCAACCATTGAGCGGTACATGGCCCCGACGCGGGAGTCCAGACGTTCCGAAAGAGCTACAGCCACTTTGGAATTCCTGTAGGGCGACAAGGGGATGAGGCCTACCGTTCCGACCGTGGTCCCGTCTCCGCCGATCACCGCATTATCTTCCGCCCTGAAATTACCGCAGAGAGTTCCGTTCGGAGTGAGGACCGAGGTATCGGGCAGAATATAGACATACTCCATGCTTCCGTCCGTCCTTGTCAGGGTTCCGCCCTTCTCGGCTTTCCGGCTGATCTCCTCCTCCGTCATGTCCGCGCCGTCATTTTTTTCTTCGGCGTCCGCATTCTCTCCGCCTGCCTGTCCCTTTTCGCTGTCTTCTGCAGATACCTGTATACTTTCATCCGTCAAAGCCGCATTTTCCCGGTTTCCCTTTCCGCAACCGGAGAGTGCAAGCGCAAACAGAATTACCGCAATCATCAGTCTCTTTTTCATATTTTCATCCCTCATTTTGTATGCTAAACTATATCTTAACATGCGTTTTGGGAGGATACAAGAATGATAGCTCTGCACATCCTCGATACGAAGGAATTCATGAAGCATTTTCTGCTCTCAAAGACCTTTGACCGATTCAATCTGTCCGAGGGGTCCATCACAACATTCTGCACTTTTTCCATCGACGGAACCTGGCAGAGGGACTTTTATGATCCGGACGGTGAGAACATGCTGTATGACAGGAATCTTACTTCATGGGGCGCCGTCCGCGAATACTGCTTTTCGCTGATCAGAGGCAAACACACGCCCCTGGCGTTCAAGTTCGTCTTTGTGCTGCCGGAAGAGATGATGGAGAATTTCCTGACTTCTAACGGCCTTACAATGGATCCCGATGAGATAGCCGGACTGTATCTGAACATTGCCTTCCGAAACAAAAAACTGCTGCTGACGACGGGAACTGCGCTGAGAACGTTCACGCTTGATCGTTCGGTCGATGCTGCATGGGATGTCTATGTCCAGGGTTTTCTCAGAAAGTGCGGCGTTGCGGCAGAGACCGCCGAATAAGAAAGCGTCGCGAGCGTCAGCTTGCATCTTCAGTTGCGCACCTTTTCGCTCCTCGCGGAGCGTTTTTATATCATAGGAATTTCGGAGATATTTCCTGCGACATAAAAAATGCTGCCCCGACACAAACACTGTGCGGGAGCAGCACTTTTTATTTCATAGAATTTATTTAGTAAGAAGCAGCATGATCTCGTTCGATCTCTTTACAAATGCTGTCATCTCCTCCTGTGTCAGCGGCTTATGAGAAATCATCGCCAGGTCATACAGCTGCTTGCAGATGACCGGAACGCTCTGGGACTTCTTGTGCTCCAGAACGAATCTGACGAGCGGATGCTTCGCATTGAGTACCAGCGTCTCCTGTCCGCCGAACATGGACGGATCGTTGCCCATACCGTACATCTTCATCATATCCTGCATACGGCGATTTTCCTCGGAGAGGGTCATTACGGCTGCCACATCGTCA
>ODAI012264576.1_pt1 | contig 12155 bp, 10 predicted proteins | sample 1539321 | NCBI WGS metagenome assembly ODAI01 (sample SAMN02144231, study PRJEB22623) | gut metagenome | biome: sheep rumen | host: Ovis aries | place: New Zealand
AATAAACACCATTGTTACTTGCGAAAACAAATTCAACATTAGCATCAAGCTTATCCTTTATAGTGATTGTAGCTGATGTGTTCTTATAGTTCTTATAGCTGATCTCATATGTTATGATATCATCGACCTTAACGGCACCGAGTTCTCCGTTTCCGACATATGGTGCAGTTTCCTGCTTTGTCGGTCTTTCAGGAACAGGATTTTCAACTTCGTCAAGCGTATATTCTTTATCGTTTCCAACCTGAACAGTTGCATTCTCTCCGCCGTTTACTACTTTGCCTTCTCCGCCCTTTGATTCAAGCGCGGTTTCAAGGACTTTTACTTTAAGCGTTACTTTGCCTTCTGTTCCGGCTGCAACGTTGTTAAGCGTCCAGGTTACAATTCCGGTTTCATCCGAAAATACACCATTATTGCTTGCAGAAACGAACTCAACATTAGGATCAAGTTTGTCCTTGATTGTAATCGTTGCCGGTTCTTTCTTATAGTTTAAGTAACGGATTTCATAAGTAATAACATCATCGACTTTTACAATGCCAAGTACCCCATTTCCTTCATATGGTGTAACTTCCTGTTTTACCGGTTTTTCCGGAACCGGATTTTCTACTTTATCAAGGCTGTACTCTTTATCGTTTCCAACCCGAACAGTTGCATTCTCTCCGCCGTTTACTACTTTGCCATCTCCGCCCTTTGATTTAAGTGCGGTTTCAAGGACTTTGACTTTAAGTGTAACAATTCCCTCTGTTCCGGCTGCAACATTATTAAGTGTCCAGGTAACATTTCCGTTTGTATCAGTATAGACACCGTTGTTGCTTGCAGAAACAAACTCAACATTAGGATCAAGTTTATCAATAATTGTAACGTTAGCTGCCTCTTTCTTATAGTTCTTATAAGAAATCTCGTAAGTAATCTCATCACCTACCTGAACAGCATCCAGCTCGCCTGTTCCTTCAAAAGGAGTAATTTCTTTCTTGGAAGGATAATCATAGGGCTCATAAACATTATAAACATAAAATTCAAGGAAAGAATTAAATTCATCGGTTCCGTAAGGTCCAAGAATTTCAGGAATTGAAGCATATGAACCATTTTCCGTTGTATAGGTCGGGCTCACATGGAATTTACCCTCATCTCCTTCTTCTCTCCATACATATTCTGTATTAATATAGGTATTTTTATATTTCCATACATTGCCTTCTTTATCGGTAATGTATTCGGGAATACTGTCTTTATCTTCAGTAATATAAACCATGCCTTTAGAAACATCATAACAGAATATCGATCCCGAACCGTTATATTCCTCAGAATCCGAAATAGTAATATAGTGCTCGGAAACGTCAACATATCCGTTATAATTTGCGGGGGCTGAATATCTTCCGACATTAAGATCTATTACGGAATCCGGATCTCCGGTAACGTTTTCAAAAATATTAAATTTAATATCTTCAATAGGTTCGGAAGGAATAATAACATTTCCTCTTGCATCTACTATATTTTTGGTGATTTCTACCGCTACAGGTTTAATTTCTACGTCAGAATCGCCTTTCAGGATGAAATCCATTCCGCTTGTGCTGGTATTAAGGATGGCTCCGTTTAACCACCTGGTATGAGCATCGCCTCCCGAAATCGGAGGACATGTATTGCTTCCGGGACCATCCGGGTCATCGGGATTAAAATCCCAGTATCCAAAGTCTGCTACAATAGTAACATCTCCGGAAACCGACACGGGATTTCCTTTTGCATCATAAAGTATTTCTTTTGTGACAGGATGGACATATATAAACTCTTCATTGGGCTGAACAGCAGTAACCCTGTAACGTACCTGGGTTGACCTGTGGGTTCTCATTTCCAGATATTCAAAATCAGGGCTGTTTGTTTGCCATACAGCATTAGGGAACGGCACTCCGACCGTAACCTTAAATAATCCTTCAATTCTGATCTGATCGCCTGTATTACCGGAAGGCCTGTTTGCAGAATAACCCGTGATAACAAAAGCATTTTCAAGGTTTTCTTCAGTTGTATTCTCAGGATCATCACTGGTATATCTGAAAGCCTCTATTTTAGCCTTTCTGAGATATTCCTGTTTTACCGTTACTTCCTTCCTTACAACAGTATTAAGCAAGGAAGCATCACTGTTTTTATCAATAGTCAGTATTGCATCCCCGTCTCCATTATAATAAGTTCCGTATGCCAGTGGCAAAGTAACTTCTACTTCATCGCTTACAGCAATATCGATATGGTTTACCATATATTTAGCATACAGATCTTTGCCGCTATCATTGGCAAGTCCATCCGCTACATCAGCAAGATAAAACTTGGTTTCATTGATTTTTCCTAATTCTTCATTTATGGAAGGATTTAATCCACCGACAAGAGCAGTGTTTTTCTCATTAACTGCTATAAAAGAATAATTATCGTCCACAAGATGATAAATATGTTTCTGTGAGTCAAGAACAATACCGCAATGCTCCTTCGTAGAATCAAAAACTGTTTTTCCGCCCTGCATTTCATATATCGGTCCATCCGAATCATAACCGATAATAATTGGCTGTTCGGTTGAAACTCCCTCGTCTGCAGTCGGATCTATATAGCCCATGGCAAAATTGGTTGCCTGCTGTGTACCGTCAAAATCATAACCTTCTGCAACATATCTCAGTAAATTCTTGTCGTCTTCCTTTACATATGTCCATACCATTGCATTGTCGGTCACTACACTTACAATATCCCCATTGCCATCGGATACATAACTTTCCACCGGTGCGAGGGTTCCGTCTCCCTGGACGGTAAATACCTTGCTTCCTTCCTCATCTGTATGCAAAGCAACAAGAGCATATTTCTTTCCTGTTGTATCTGCCTCAGGTACCGAAGAAGCAGATATGACAGTTGCTGTAACCGAAAAGCTGTCCTGGATAAAGCTTATTTCCGATGTTTCTGTGTTCAGAGTCACATCGTCAATTACTTCTGTTCCCTCATCTGCAAAATGCACGACTGACATTTTCGATCCTTCGGGGATAACCGGAGTTTTGTCATATTTTATTGCAACTTCAACAGGCGAGACGGGTTCAATCTTCTCACCGTTCCTTAAAATTGCGATATCAAAAAAACGCACGAAAGTAATACTCTCAGATTCGTCGGAACCCAGAGCTTCCTTTGATGCGTTATAATATGCTTTATATTCTTCGGTCCCTGCCGATATTTCTTCAGCCGTTACCGAAAGTTCATCGTACGAATAAGGCAGGCTTCCTTCCGGTGCCTTTATTGTGATTTCACAACCGGAATCCTGCAGACGCACAAAGAATGTTTTTGCTTCATTTTCATTACCGGTTGCATAAGCTTTCCGGTTTGAATTTACAGAAGTAACAAAAACCGATGTGATCAAAATGACCAGCGCCTCAAAAATTGCTAAAAGACGTCTGTGCTTTTTAATTAAAGAGTTCATTATCCATCCTCCTAAATGCATTGATTATTATAAGATTATACAAAACCCACACATAAAAAGCAAGTATATGACATCATTTTTTTAGAGAAATATAATATTTTTTTAACTTTTTATACTATTTTTTAATTTTTCAAGATATATTTCGTCTTTCCTGCTCAGTTCGGCATTTTCAAGCAATTCGGGCCTTACCTTCAGGGTTTTTTCTATCTGTTTCTCTCTTCTCCACTTCTCAATATTGGCATGATGACCGGACAGAAGAACATCGGGAACCTTCTTTCCCTTCCATTCCTCAGGCCTTGTATACTGAGGATATTCAAGCAGATTTCCTTCAAAGCTTTCATTGATACCGGATTCTTCATTTGTCAGTACACCGGGGACCATCCTTGCGATTGCATCGATCATTACCATGGCAGGCAGTTCACCGCCCGAAAGTACATAGTCACCGATTGAAACTTCATCAGTCACTATTTCTTCAAGAACTCGCTCGTCAACGCCTTCATAATGACCGCAGAGGAATATCAGTTCTTCCTCTTTTGCAAATTCCCTGGCCATAGCCTGATTAAAGGTCTTTCCCTGAGGTGTAAGATATATCACTCTTTTTTTGCTGTCGTTTTCCGAACTGTCCTTTGTACCTTCCGCTCCGGTTTCTCCGGATTTACCGGTCACATCGAGATAACAGCGATAGACGGGCTCGGCCATCATCACCATACCGGCGCCGCCGCCGTAAGGATAATCGTCGACATGCTTATGTTTGTCATTAGTGTAATCCCTTATGTTCACGGCATCAATGCTTATGATTCCGGCTTTCACGGCCCTGCCGATTATACTTGTGTTAAGACCTGAAAGCACCATTTCGGGAAACAGGGTCATCACTGTAAATTTCATGCTTTATTACCTTTATCTTCAGTCAAGCAGTCCGGGCATCACGTGCACGGTAAGCTTTTTGTTTTCAACATCAACATCCTTTATGCAGTCCGGAATTGCGGGAAAAAGTCCTTCCTTTCCGTTCTTAAGCTCGACAACATAAACATCATTGGCTCCTGTCTGCATGACGTCCTTTAAAATCCCGAGGCTTACTCCTTCATCCGAAACCACCTCGGCGCCGAGTATATCCGCGATGTAGAATTCATCTTCTTCCAGGGGTATTGCATTTTCCCTGGTCACAAATATTTCCGCGCCCTTATATTTTTCTATAAGATTTATGTTGTCAATGCCTTTAAATTTCAGAATGACAAGATTTTTAAAATATCTGGCGCCCGATACCTCGAAAGTTTTAAAGCCTTCCTTGCCGCAGTCCATAACTACTTCCTTTAGATAGTCAAAGCGTCTTACATCCTCGGTTGTGGGGAAAACCTTGATTTCTCCCCTGACCCCGTGGGTGTTTGAATAAACTCCGATCCTGAATAAATCTTCCATATAAACCTCACAATTTACAAAAAGGAGCCACCTGTTATAAGTGGCTCCGATATTTACTACTGTATTATCTCCACAGTAACCTTCTTGTTCTCCATGGTTGCAGCTGCTTTGACAACTGTTCTAAGTGCCTTCGCAATGCGACCCTGTTTACCGATAATCTTACCCATATCGTCCTGTGCGACTTTAAGCTGGATAAGTACCTCATCTTCATTGACAGCTTCAGTAACCGTAACCTCCTCGGGATGAACAACAAGGGATTTAGCGATAATCTCAACTAACTCCTTCAAGATACACCTCCGATTTATTATTTAACAATACCTGCCTGTTTGAAAAGTTTTGATACGGTATCAGTAGGCTGAGCACCCGATGAGAGCCACTTCTTTGCTTCTTCTTCGTCAACCTTAACTGCTGAAGGGTTTACAGTGGGATCATATGTACCGATCTCTGCGATGAAACGTCCGTCACGAGGGCTTCTTGCATCTGCAACAACAATACGATAGAAAGGTGCTTTCTTCTGTCCCATTCTCTTAAGTCTGATCTTGATCATTTTAATTTCCTCCTGAAATTCAATAATAATAAATAAATTTTATATTAAACCGGTTAATATACTCTCTTTTTCGATATTCCGGTCAATATTCATAAATTTGCCGGTTCTGTTTAAAAACCGATATTGAAAGGCAGCTTGTTCTTTCCGAACTTGCCTTTTTTGCCTTTCATCATGCCGCCCATCTGCTTCATCATCTTACGCATCTGCTCAAACTGCTTCATCAGACGGTTTACCTCGGAGATATCAACGCCCGCGCCATCTGCGATACGGCGCTTTCTTGACGGATTGATGAGATCCGGTTTGGCGCGTTCCGCCTTTGTCATGGAATGAATAATGGCTTCGGTTGTCTTGAAAGCATCATCGTCAACCTCTATGTCTCCGAGCTCACCCATATTAGGCATCATCGAAAGTATGCTCTGAATGCCGCCCATGTTCTTCATCTGCTGTATCTGCTCAAGGAAATCATCGAAATTGAATTCGTTGTTGAGCATCCTTGTCTCAAGTTCTTTTGCCTTCTTCTCATCGACCTCGTTCTGTACCTTTTCTATGAGCGAAAGCATATCACCCATCCCGAGTATCCTGCTTGCCATACGGTCCGGATAGAACTGCTCGAGATCCGAAAGCTTTTCGCCCATACCGACATAAAGTATGGGTTTGCCTGTAACTGCCTTTATGGAAAGCGCGGCACCGCCTCTGGTATCGCCGTCGAGCTTTGTGAGGATAACACCGGTAATGCCTATCTGCTCTTCGAAGGTTGTGGCAACATTAAGCACGTCCTGACCTGTCATGGCATCAACCGTAAGAACGGTATGGTCTACATCGAAGGTCCTCTTTATGAGCCTTAATTCCTCCATCATCTCTTCGTCAATGTGGAGACGTCCTGCCGTATCAAGTATTATTACATTATAATTGTTTACGTAGGCCTCATGGATACCGCCGGCAACAATTTCAATAACAGGCTTGCCGGTTCCCATGTCAAAAACAGGTACTCCCTGCTTCTCGCCGTTCACCTTTAACTGCTCGATAGCGGCCGGTCTGTAAACGTCGCAGGCAACAAGAAGCGGTCTCTTGCCCATTGATTTGAACTTTCCTGCCAGCTTTGCTGCGGTCGTAGTCTTGCCGGCACCCTGAAGACCGCACATCATTATTATTGTTCTTCCGTTATTGTTAAGCGTGATCTCGGTGGTCTCGTCACCCATGAGCTTTATCAGCTCTTCGTTAACGATCTTTATGACCATCTGACCGGGATTAAGGCCTTCCATTACATCCTGGCCTATCGCTCTTTCGTTAACGGAATTTACGAACTGTTTAACAACCTTGAAGTTGACGTCCGCTTCAAGCAGAGCCATCTTAACCTCACGCATCGCAGCCTTAACGTCTGCTTCCGACAAACGTCCCTTGCCGCGAAGGTTTTTAAATACGTTCTGTAATTTATTTGAAAGACTTTCAAAAGCCATATTCTACCTCTTCAATAGCTTTCAAGCATGTGTTCAGCTATCCTGACTATTTTTTCCGTCTCATCCTTACCCTTGCGGGATTCCTCGGCCAATGTTTTTATTTCATCGACCTCGCGTTTCATATTTTCAAACTTTTCAACAAGCTTAAGCTTGTCTTCATAGGTTCTGAGCTTATTAACCGACCGGCTGACATTATCATATATTCCCTGTCTGCTGATCCCGGTTTCTTCCGAAAGCTCCGAAAGGCTCATATCCTCAAGAACATAGCCTTCGAACACTCTTTTTGCATTGTCGGACAAAAGCTCTCCGTAAAAATCATAGAGCAAAGAAAGTTCAACTACCTCTTCAAGCCATTTGTTTGTATCGGATTTGCTCATTATCATACTCCCGGACAAAATGTCCTATTTCAACGAAACCTTGAGTATGATAACATATAAAAACGGGGTTGTCAAGTTTTTTTCTTTACAAAGGTCTGCCGTTTTTATCGACCGGTTTTCCGTTAAGATAGGTGACCCCCGGGATTCTGTTGCCGTATTCACCGGCGGACGGCTCATATTCGCCCGATTTTGCTTCCGGATCTTTCTCAGCCTTATATTTTTCGGCAGCAAAACGGTTAAATATCGGCTGCTCTCTTTCCTGATCAAGGAAATGCTGATTAAGTCCGGGTTTTACGGGAATATTGTTTATGCTCTCTTCCTGCATATATTGTCTGTACAGAGCATTGGCAGATACCGAAGTCACAACTGATTCAGGCTTTATGAACAGCTCGTTTTCATAGAGGAATATATCGCATTCGGCTCCTCTCGGGTAAACATCTTCTTTGATCTGATGAGTGTTCACGCCAAAATCACGGAACTTACCTTCAATTTCGGCCCTTACGATCACCACCAGAAGCGGGACACCGTTAATTCTTACAGAATTGTCATCTTCGTAATCAATAATGACGCCGTGTATTTTTTTTCCGAGTGCAAATGCATTTTTTCTTTTTTTCCTCATTTTTATTCCGAGGTAGATCATATAATAACCTACTCCGCCGAAACATGCGCCCATGACAAGTCCGATAATAGCCATGAAAAGCATTCCGTTTCCGAGCCCGACCGGTATCATGATACAGGCTATCAATGTACCTACAAAGGCAAATATACCTCCGAACCAAAAATCAAAAGAATCCATCTGCATCACCTCATACACATACTGCGTTACATATTCTTGTTCCTAAACAGATACATTCCGATGCCCGCTGCTATAGTGAGATTCAAAGAATCCACCTCGTCGGACTGCGGAAGCATTAAAGGATAAGTGAAATCTGCATATTCCTTTGGGAGCCCGCTGGCCTCGTTTCCGAAGATCAGCGTATATACGGCCGCATCGGGAACATTGTCCGGTGTAAGCATTCCGGCATTTTTATCAAGCATAAAGGAAAAGCATTTACGGTCATTTCCGCTTCCTGCACAGTGTTTCCCTGAATAAGCATCAAAACTATCAAAGTACTCAATATTGATATGAAAGATCGCACCCATGCTTCCTCTTACAACCTTGGGATTAAAAACATCGATTCCCGGAGAGATTATCGCAAGATCCTTGATTCCGAACGCAAGCGCGGAACGTATTATGGTTCCGGCATTGCCCATATTGGAAGGATTTACAAGCATCAGGTGGTTGCTGCCCGTTTTTATCCTGTCGCTGTACTTGTTAAAAACACCGATAACATAAACATTTTCCTTGTCGGAAAGCCTGTTAATCGTCTTATCGTCGGTCCTTATGCTTATATTGTTTTTTCTGCAGAGACCTTCAAGCTTTTCTCTTTCGGTAAACCCGTTACTGACAAGTACTTCCCTGACATTTTCCGGCCTTGTGTTTATAAGCTCAAAGGTCGGAAAAGCCCCCAGGGTGTAGCTGTAGTCTGATTTTTGTTTATATGCTTTGATTGGTTCCAAGTGAATTTCCTTTATTTGCCACAGGAAATTTATGCTTCAACAAGATGTATCGTCTTTGAAGAAAAATCTCCGTACATTTCAATTGCTATACCGGCGTTTTTGAGGGTTTCGCCGCTAAGTGTCACATTAAGCTCTTCAAGCTTGTATTTCTTATCGGGTGCTAGTCCGGGAAGCTTAAATATCCTCTGAGGATAATTGGGACGTCCGAGTACCTGAACTATCGTAAGCAGCGCCTCTGATTTGTCTTTTGCAACAAACATCCACGCATCCCACGTATTGTCCTCGAAAATATTTCCGATACGGTAATGATCTCCCGTTCTTACAAGCGGATTGTATTTCTTAAACTTCTCGATCTGTCCCGGTATTGAATTTCTGTCGTTTTCGGGAATCCTTGTTACATCAAGCTCGTAACCGAAGGTACCTACCAAAGCTACATCGCCGCGTGTCGAAAAAGGTGTTGTTCTGCCGACAGTATGGTTCGGACAATCCGAAACATGAGCGCCCATGCTCGATGCGGGATAACAGATCGAAGTACCGTGCTGTATCTTAAGCCTTTCTATCGCATCGGTATCGTCCGAGGTCCAGATCTGAGGCGAGAAGTAAAGCATGCCCGCATCAAATCTCGCACCGCCTCCCGAACAGTTTTCAAGAAGCAGGTAAGGATAATCCGTTGTCAGACGGTTCATCACATCATAAACGCCGAGCACATAACGATGCCACAGCTCACGCTGACGGTCTTTAGGAAGTGTCGTCGAACCGACCTCGGTAAGCTGGCGGTTCATATCCCACTTGATATATTCTATGTTTGCTGAATCGAGTATTTTTTTCATCATGCCGTAGATATAATCCCTGACCTCTTTGTTTGAATAGTCAAGTACATACTGTTCACGGCTCATCGTGGGCACACGTCCCGGAATCTGAATTGCCCAGTCGGGATGCTCCTCGTAAAGCTTTGAGTCGGGACTTATCATCTCGGGCTCAAACCAGATACCGAATTTCATGCCGAGCTTGTTCACTTCGTCAACAAGGTATTTGAGTCCGCCCTCTATCTTCTTTTCATACACGAACCAGTCGCCCAAAGATGAATTGTCCGAATCCCTGTGGCCGAACCAGCCGTCATCCATTACCAGCATTTCAATGCCTAGCTCGCTTGCCTGCTTTGCGATTGAAATAAGCTTTTCGGTATTGAAATTAAAATAGGTTGCTTCCCAGTTGTTGATCAGTATCGGTCTTCTCTTATCCTTCCACTCGCCCCTTATAAGGTTGTTTCTGTAGAGATCATGGAAGTTTCTTGACATCTGTCCCATGCCTTCACAGGAATAACTCATTACAAGCTCGGGAGCCTGGAAAGAAGCACCCGAATCAAGCTTCCATGCAAAATCGAAAGGATTGATTCCCATAACAAATCTTGTTCTCTTGTGCTGGGTAACTTCTGCCGTTGCCATGAAGTTTCCGCTGTAAACAAGGTTAAAGCCGTAGGCCTCACCTGAATCTTCGTTACAGTCCGGGGAAACCAAAGCCGCAAAGGGATTGCTCTGATGTGAGCTTTCGCCCTTTACGGAGTCTACGGACTGCTTTCCGTGGTGAAGATGTGATCTTTCAAGAACTCTTTCCCTCGCCCAGCTTCCGTTGAGCGTGATGAAATCATAATTGCAGCCTTCAAAATCGATGCAGGCGGAAAGAACCCTTCTGAGTTCAAAGCTTTCTTTTCCTTTATTTGTAAAGCTTATGCTTCTGGTGATAATATCAAGTTCGGGAAAAGCAGTGTAATAAAGCCTTGCCTCAAGACCCAGATGGGCGTCTTCCATGATAACGACAAGGGTCTCGCAGTCCTCTCCGTTTTCCGACCATGTTGCAGGAATCATAACATTCTGTTCCGATCCGGTTGCAAAATCATAAAGACTCTGTTTTAAAACAGGTTTTCCCTTTAAGATTTCATATTTAACATATCTGAGGTCCGCGGTCGACATTCCGTCCCTGTCCATTACCATAAAGCAGGACTCGCGATAATCTCCGGTACCGTGACAGGAATATTCAAAGCTTTTTGAGTCCATAAAGGTTCCTTTGTCACGGTTATTTGATTTTAAAGTAAAAGGATTTTCATTAAGTCTTAAAAGATAGGAAAGATCGTCGTCTCCGAGCTTCTTTCCGTAATATCCATGAAGAAGATATCCGTCTTCAAGCGCCGAAAAGGCATATGTGGAGTTACGGGTATCCAGTCTGAAATTTATAAGCTTTTCCTCAAAGCTTTTTTGTTCCCCGTTGATCCATCTTTCATAAGTAACACAGGAATTTGTTGCAGCAATCATGTTAATCCCCCTTAAAATATTAATATGCTACAATAATTCTACCATAAAACACAGTGGTTTTCTATAATTATTTTTATTTTAATTTGTTATTATCTCTTCTTTTTGTCCTTGTTTTTTTCAGCATCCATCTCTTTGTATTTTGCGGCAATCCTCGCCGAGAAGGAACCGAAGCCGGCAAAAATCAGAATATCCCTGATAAAATAGCTCAGATAATAATTGCGGACCTCAACATAGTCATAATTCAGTGACACCACAACCTTTTCGGTCGCAATAAAGCAGTACGGCATGAATTTTGCTATCATATTGTAGATTGCAACAATGATCATTATTCCGCAGAGCACAGGCACATATTTTATGGTTTTCCTGAATGTCGCAAGTGCGCTTATCAAAAACAAAGCTGCTCCGAAGATAATGCCGATAGCGGTATCCTTTACATTCTCTATGGTACACATTACATCGAAAATTCCGAGAAGTCCCAGCGGCATAAACATAAGTCCGAGTCCGTCACCGCTTTTTCTTTCCTTTAGCATTGACTTCGGAACAATAAGAAGACAGGGAATCATGCTCAGAACACCTATTATCGCTATAATGTTCGGATTACCGTCAAACAAGGTGGTAAGACCGACATTTTCAAGCTCTGTAGACCAGTCGCCGTTTGCGCTTTTCCTTTTCATTGTCATGTATAACAGTGAAAAAACGATCGCGCCTGCGGTAAAAATGTAAGGTGCAATAAGGTTAAACCTGTAAATAAAGCTTTTCGAATGTTTTTCAAGCTTTTCTACAAGCTCTTCTTTCTTCTCTGTATTTTTCTTATCTTTCATAATAAAATTCACCCTTTATCATTACTTTTTCAATTTCCAGATCACTGTCGATAACAAGAAGGTCGGCGTCATAGCCTTCTTCGATTTTACCCTTGCTTTCAAGACCCATCTGCCTTGCCGGTGTTTCGGTAGGCATCTTTTTCACGGCCTCCAAAGAGAGTTTCCTCTTTCTTTTGGTGTTTTCTCCCCCACACGCAAAAAACACACGACAGCCGCCAGAGCGCCAGCGACGGCG
>ODAI012797230.1_pt1 | contig 12155 bp, 12 predicted proteins | sample 1539321 | NCBI WGS metagenome assembly ODAI01 (sample SAMN02144231, study PRJEB22623) | gut metagenome | biome: sheep rumen | host: Ovis aries | place: New Zealand
AGGCCGACAGGCTCCTGGAGCGGTACCGGGACGTACAGCTGGGCGGCGTTACGACGGTCGGCCGTCTTGCGGACGCGCTTTCCGCCAACGAGGACGTGGCGCAGCTCCGGGACAGGGGGTTCACCTTCCGCACGACGGTGGGCAGGCTGCTGGATTTGGCCGGCAAAGACCGGGTGCGGGATTACATCCAGCGGCGGGCGATGGAGGCCAGCTTTACCGAAGAATACAGCAACACGCGGGAGAACATCCTGGGCAACTGGATGACCCTGTTCTCGTTCGCGCTGCTGTACGCGCTGCTGGCGGCCGTCACGCTGGAGTTTATCGATCACGACAAACGCTGAGACGGAAATCAAAAAGGGGGACGGCATGGCTTCTATCGTATTGATCCTGATTTACGCGGCCCAGGTGGTGCTGACCGGCTTTCTGACCGATCTCTGCCTGCGTTGGTGGTACTGGACGGGCGGCGTGGCAGCCGGGGCCAGGCGGTACTGGATGACGGTGTTCACCCTTCTGGCCCTGCTGCCGGTCTTCGGCGCCTTTCTGCCGGACAGCCGCGTGAAATCTGCGCTGCAGGGCGCGGGCAACATCTGGCTGGGGTTCTTCATCTACTACGGAGGGATCCTGCTGATGCTGATGATCCTCATGGGGATCCGGCACCTTGTGCTGCACGCGGGCGGCGGCCTTTGGCCCGGAGCCGTGCTGTGCACGAGCCTGGCGCTCGCCCTTGCGGTGACGGTCTGCGGCCTCATCCACGCGCAGCAGACCAAGGTCAAGCGCTTTGACATCGCCGTAGGGAAGCCTGCGGGGGAGACGCGGGAGATGAAGCTCGTGCTCATCGCGGACCTGCACCTCTCCGTCAACTCCAAACTGTCCACCACGCAGCGGATGGTGGAGCTGATCAACCGGGAGGAGCCGGACGCGGTGCTCGTCGCCGGCGATATCTTCACCAGCAGCTACGCGGCGCTTGCAAACCCGGAGGCGTACGCGCAGGCGCTCAGCGGGATCCGCTCGAAATACGGCGTCTTCGCCGTCTACGGCAATCACGACGTGGAGGAGACGCTCTTCGGCGGGTTCCCGATTTCGCCCGTCAGCCGCGCCTTCCGCACGGCGCAGATGGATGCGTTTCTGCAGCGCTGCGGCTTTCGGATGCTGGCGGACGAAACGGTCCGGCTGGGGGAGAGCGTGCAGCTGGCGGGCCGCATCGACGGCGACAAGGCCGGGGACGGGACGGCCAACCGCATGAGTGCCGCCGAACTGCTGAAGGACGCCGACAGGAGCCTCCCGGTCCTCGTGCTGGAGCATGAGCCCAGGGAATTTGAGGCCCTGGCGCAGGCGGGTGCGGACGCGGTGCTGTGCGGCCATACGCACAACGGGCAGCTCTTCCCCGGCAACCTCATCATCCCGCTCTTCAACGAGAACGCGTACGGCCTCAAGACGATTGCGGGGATTCCCACGATCGTCACGGCGGGCGTCGGGTATTACGGGCCGCCGATGCGGGTGGGCACGGACAGCGAGATCACGGTCGTCAATCTTCATTTCCAATAAGGACAGGGGGAACCCAATTGGATCGGAAGGACATCAAAAGGAAGGCGCGCGCACATCTCAGGCGGCACTATGTGCTGCTGTGCGTGCTGTGCGCGGTCTCCATCTTCCTGGGAACGGAATTCGCGGATGTGACCGGCAACGCGCAGAGCTGGTATGACATCCTGACCGGACAGGAAACCGAGCTGGACCTGGAAGGCTTCTTTGAAGAGCCAGAAGAGGCGGCGGAAGAGGCAGAAGGACGGCTTTTCGAGAATTACTCGAAAGAAAACCTCACCGCCCGGCGCGAAGAGGCGGCTGCCCAGATGCGGCAGATGCAGGCAGCGCCGGCCGAACACGCGGCGCTGGGGCACAGCCGCCGGGTGCTGGCCAGCCTGGTCAACAGCGTGGACTCCGGTCATCTCTATGCGATGGGCGCCACGGCGGTTTCGTCCATCGTCCGTTCGGAAAGGGCGACGGGCATCCTGCTCATCGGGGGCAGCATGCTGTTTTACGCGGCCGTGTGGGTCTTCATCCGCAACATGCACGCGGCGATTCTGCGGCGCGCATTCCTGGAGACGCGCATCTACAGCCGGATGCCGCTCGGCCATCTGCTGCACTTTAAGATGGTCGGGCGCTGGTGCCGGGTAGCCCTCACGCTGCTGGCGAAGGAGATCCTGGAGCGGCTGTGGTGGCTGACCGTCGTCGGCGGCGTCATCAAGCACTACTCCTACTACCTCGTGCCTTTTATCGCGGCGGAAAACCCGGACGTGAAGCCCTTTGAAGCGCTGACGCTCTCCCGCCGCCTGATGAACGGACACAAGTGGGAGTGCTTCAAGCTCAATCTCTCATTCGTCGGATGGCGGATCCTGGGCTTTCTCACCTTCGGGGCTGCGGACGTCCTCTGGTCGATTCCCTACGGGGTGGCGGCGGACGCGGAGCTTTACACGCGGCTGCGTGCCAAGGCCAAAGGCGACGGGATGCCGGGCGCGGAGCGGCTTGACGACGACGCCTTGTTCGTCCACCCGGACGAAAAGGTGCTGCGGCAGCATTACTCGGATATCCTGCTGAAGGAGGACCTCACCGATAACCCGATCGTGGATCTCACGCCGGTGCAGCGCTTCTTCGCAGTCAATTTCGGCATCTGGCTGGGTTCTTCGATCGACAAGCGGATTTACAGCCGGCAGGCCGGGCTGCGCCACCAGGCGAGGGTGGGCCGCATGGAGCTGGACGGGCTGGCCTATCCGCAGCGGGTAAACCGACTGTGGCGGCGGGAGGCCGCCGCGCTGACCGGCAAGGTCAGCTACCTGATGCCGGCCACGGTCTGGTCCCTCTTCCTCGTGTTCATGCTCTTCAGCATGGTCGGCTGGATCTGGGAGGTCAGCCTGCACATGATCACCCATGGCACGTTCGTCAACCGGGGAATCCTCCACGGCCCGTGGCTGCCCATTTACGGCGGAGGCGTCGTGCTGATCGCCGTGCTGCTCTTCCGCCTGCGCGAAAAGCCTGCGCTGGAGGCGGCGGCCATCATCGTGCTGTGCGGCGTCGTGGAGTACCTGACGTCCTACCTGATGGAGCGGGCCAACGGCATGCGCTGGTGGGATTACTCCGGCTACTTCCTGAACCTGAACGGGCGGATCTGCTGCGAAGGGCTGGCGGTATTCGCAGTGGGCGGCATGATCGCCGTCTACCTGCTGGTGCCGCTGCTGGACCTCATGATGGAGCGGATCAGCACGAAGGTGCTGATCCCGGTGTGCGCGGTGCTCGCGTTCTGCTTCTTCAGCGATCTCGGGTATTCGCGCAGGGTGCCCAACATGGGCGAGGGCATCACGGAATCGGGGCCCGCGCAGGCTGCGCTGGCGGAGGCGGAGCCGGCCGGTTACCCGGCGCGGACGGCGCCCGAAAACGGATAACGGTGGAACCCTGAAAGAGGTCCTGCGGCAATAAAAAAGAGGAGGGGTATACTATGGGCATCTGGATTAACGGGGCACTGGCGGAAGAGGCGACGAGGATTACGGCCGCGATAGAGGGCATGACCGCAAACGAGGCCGCGGTCGCCGGTATGGTCTTCGGACTGGGCACGGGATTCATCATCGCGCTGGGCGTTGTCCTGCTGGCCGCCGGGATTGTCTCCATCGTGCTGAATTTCAAACAGTCCATGAAACTGGCGAAAGCCTTCGGAAAGGGCACGGCTTTCGGCGCCGGATTGTTCCTGCTTGGCCCGGTGTTCCGGCTGGTGCTGGGCTTCGGCGGCGCACAATACCAGGGAAAGCCGGAATGAGACGGCGGAAAGGGAAAACAAAGGAATGAAAAGGGCATTTTTTGCGCTTGCGCTGTTGATGGCCGTGCTGATGAGCGGGACGGCCTGCGCGGCGAAGGCGCGCTACCTCGCCTACGACGGGGACACCGGCTTTCACAGCCGGCATCTGGCGATGCACACAGGGGAAGAGACCTGCCGGGCGTGCGCGAATTACCTGAAGGTGAGGAGCCGCGCGAGCGGCAGCGCCTCCGTTTCGGGGCACGTGGAACAGGCGGACCTGCTCCAGCTGCTGGATATGAGCGGCAACTGGGCGCGCGTCCGCGTGCTCTACAGCGCGGATACGAGCCCGGATTCCTGGCCGGGGCTTACCGGCTGGGTGGACGCCTCCTACCTGGAGTGCGGCTGCAGCGAGCGGACCTATTACAACGGGCGGACGGATCCCATAGAGGGCGGCGAGATCCTGACCGGGGGCGTCAACCTGCGGGAGCTGCCCTCCATGAGCAGCCGCAGCCTCGGCAAGTGCACCAGGGGCGAGCGGGTGCGCGTGCTGGGACGGTATGACAGCTACGGGTACACCTTCTACCGCGTCACGCGCCGGAGCGGGCAGAACGGCTTCGTCCGCAGTGACTATCTGTCCATCGGCGGCAGCGTGCCCAGCATGCATTACGACTCCGGTTCCTACACGCCCCCCGATTCCGGCAGGGATTACGATGACCGGGGCTACGACGGGGGCGTGCGGGCAACGACCTACCAGCTGCGCGTGCGGGCGACACCGAATGGCGAGATCATCGGGCACATCTCCCAGCTGGATTACCTGGAACTGCTGGAGCGTTCCGGCAACTGGGCCAGGATCCGGGTGACTGCGGCCCGCTCCGGCTACGACGACTGCTACCCCGGCCTGACGGGCTGGGTGAGCACCGATTACCTGAACATCGGCGGCGATTCCGGCCGCGGGGGCGGATCGGCACCGGCTTCCACGCTGCTGGGCAGCTATTACGGCGACGAGGGTGCCGGCACGGACCGCTACAGCACCCTGCAGATCCAGCAGAGCGGAAGCGGGGTCCTCTGCAGGCTGTCGATCTACAGGCTGACTGCCATCGACGCCTACGGTTCGGACCGGGGCGGCTGGCTCGACGTCGCGGGGACGGACGCTTCCGGCGGGACGATCCGCCTGTCCGTCACCCGGCTCGGCGCCCGGGGGGTTATGGTGACGGTTACGAATTCGACGTGGGATTATCTCCCGAACGGGGAGACCTTCTGCTTCCTGCCGAACTGACAGCAAGGGAGCGCACGGGACGCGGGTTTCCGGCAGACGCCGGAAATCCGCTTTTTTATTTGCAAAGCTTTTTATATTTAGTCTGTAATTTGCCGGCACAATCTCCAACAGAACGATAGAGTGTGCTATAATTGACAAAAGAAGGATATCGTTTTCGCAAATACGGACCTTTGCGCCCAGGCTCCGCAGCCGGAGCCGGGGCCGCGGCGGGGGAGAGGTATGGGTTTAATCGAAAAACTGCACGAAAAATTCCGGGAAGCCCTTGCGGCGGTGCTCCCCATCGTGGGGATGGTGCTGATCCTCAGCCTGACGGTCGCGCGGATCCCCAGCGGCACGATGCTCAGCTTTCTCATGGGCGCGGTGCTGCTCGTCGTGGGGATGATGCTCTTCTCCGTCGGCGCGGAGGTGGCCATGGAGCCCATGGGGGAACAGGTCGGCTCCCGTGTGACGAAGACGCGCAACCTGCCGCTCATCCTCGTGCTGGGCTTCGCGCTCGGCGTGCTCATCACGGTGTCGGAGCCGGATCTGCAAGTGCTCGCGGAGCAGGTGCAGGCCATCCCGAACCGGGTGCTGATCCTGTCGGTCGCAGCGGGAGTTGGCCTGTTTCTCGTGTTGGCGCTGCTGCGGATTTTCTACCGCATATCGCTGCACCTTCTGCTGGTGCTCTTCTATGCGCTGACGCTGGGGCTCGTCTTTCTGGCGCCGGAGAGCTTCCGCTCTGTCGCGTTCGACTCCGGCGGGGTTACGACCGGCCCCATGACCGTTCCGTTCATCATGAGCTTCGGCATGGGCATCGCCGCCATCCGCAGCGACTCCAATGCGTCGGAGGATTCCTTCGGACTGGTGGCGCTGTGCTCCATCGGGCCGATACTGGCCATCCTGATCCTGAGCATGATCTACCGGGCGGAAGGGGCTGACTATTCGCCGCTGGCCGTCACCAACGTAATGGATTCGATCGAGCTGCGCTCGCTCTTCGGCGCGGGACTGCCGGTTTATCTGCGCGAGATGCTCTTCTCGATTCTGCCCATCACCGTCTTCTTCTTCGCGCTCAACTTCGTCCTGCTGCGCCTGAACTTCCCGGTGCTCTCCCGCATCGGGCTGGGGATCCTGTACACCTATGTCGGGCTTACGGTCTTTATGACAGGCGCCAATTTCGGTTTTATGCCGGCGGGCGCCTACCTGGGGCAGCGGCTGGGCGAGGCGTCCTTCAGCTGGATCATCGTTCCCGTCGGCGTCATGATCGGCTATCTGGTGGTTAAGGCGGAGCCGGCGGTGTACGTCCTCATGCGGCAGGGGGAGGAGCTGACCAGCGGGGCCATCACGGGCAGGAGTCTGCAGCTCTCCATGTGCGTGGGCGTCGGCGTCTCGGTGGGGCTCTCCATGCTGCGCGTGCTGCTGGGCATCAACATCCTGTGGATTCTCGTCCCCGGCTATCTGCTCGCGCTGGCGATGAGCTTCGCGTGCCCCGGGCTCTTCACGGCGATCGCCTTCGACTCCGGCGGCGTCGCATCCGGTCCCATGACGGCGACCTTTCTGCTGCCGATGACGATGGGGTTCTGCTTGGCGACGGGCGGCAACGTGGCGACGGACGCTTTCGGCGTCGTGGCGCTGGTGGCCATGACCCCGCTGATCACCATCCAGGGGCTCGGACTGCTCTACCGGTTCCGCAGCCGCAGCCGCGTACAGGCGGCGCCCGTCGTCGATCTGTTTGCCGAGCTGCCGGATGACGCGATTATCGACCTGTAAGCCGCGGCGGAGGAGGGACAACCGCGATGAATCAAACCGAACTGTATCTCATGATCACGGTGACCGGCCGGGACCGGCTGGCGGATTTCGTAACGCTCTACAAGGACAAGGGGCTGGACGTCCACTGGATCACCCTGGGCAGCGGCACCGCCAAGGAGCAGATGCTGCGCTATCTGGCGCTTGACAAGACGGAAAAAGCCGTATGCATGAGCATCCTGACCGGGCGCAAGTGGCTGGAGGTCAAGCGGGCGATGTCCGCCCGCCTGCGGATCGAGGCGCCCGGTATCGGCATCGCCTTCGTCGTACCGCTTTCGTCGGTCGCGGGAAAGCGGGAACTGATGTTCCTGACGGAGGGTCAGGACTACCGGAAAGGAGAGGAGAAGACCTTGAAAGGAACGCAGCAGGAGCTGCTGATCGCTATCGGAAACCAGGGCTACAGCGAGGACATCATGGACGCAGCCCGGGCGGCCGGTGCACGCGGCGGCACGATCATCCACGCGCGCGGGACGGGTATGGACAAGGCGGAGCGCTTTCTGGGCATCTCCCTGGGGAGCGAGAAGGACGTGGTGCTGATCGTCACGGCGACGGAAACGAAGAAAGCCATGATGCACAGCATCATGGAAAAGGCCGGACCGGGAAGCAAGGCGGGTGCGGTGGTTTTCAGCCTGCCCGTAGAGGACACGGCCGGTATGCGGCTGCACCCGCAGAGCGAAGAGACGGAAGAGGTCTGAAAGAGGCCGGCATCCGGGCCGGAAAACGGTAACAGGCAGGGCAACCTGCATAAGAAATAGGAGGAATGCAAGATGATGAAGAAACTGACCGCATTGCTGCTCGCACTGATGATCCTGACGGGGGCTGCCGCCCTGGCCGAGGAGGCGAAGGCGCCGGACAGCATCCTGGACATCGACTACGGCGCCTTTGCACAGGTGGAGCCGTACGTCGCCTATGCGAAGAGCCCTGCCGCCGGCGGCTTTATCGCGCTGCACTGGGCGCCGAGCCGGGACGCCGCGATCGCGCACCATATGAACGACGGCGGAGAGGTGATCGTCTTTGCCGTGAGCGACGACTGGGCACAGGTAATGGACAGCGAAAGCGGATACATCGGCTTTGTCCAGGCGCAGTTCCTCACGCAGGATCAGAGCGCCGCGGCCGAGGCGGATGAGGAGAAGCCGTACATCGACTTCGACATCAAGATGGACAGCATCCCGCAGAACTACTCCTATGAGATGGAAGAGAACGCGGGCAAGCTCTTTGCCACGTTCACGCCGGAGAACCCGGCCGACCTGTACCTCTACGTATCCGTCGCCTACAGCCCGGATTTCGCAGGCTACACGCTCAAAAACGAGCTGAGCGAGGAGGAGTTCGCCAGGGCCGCAGCGGTGCTTACCGCCGGCTTCAACGATCCCGCGACGGAAGTCCGTGAGACGGAACACGGGACTGCGCTCATTGCCGTGACGGAAAACGACGCGCAGGGCGATCATTCCGACATCGTCACGGTCTGGCAGGGCTACGTCATCCACATCACGCTGCAGAAGGCGAGCGAGCTGACCGAAGAGGATATGGCACTCGCCACGAAGATTGCCAGCGACATGTGGATCGTCGAGCAGTGACGCGGGCCGTCCAAACGGCTGAAACGGAGGGAAGAAGATGAGTTTGAAAAGAGGCCTTTCGCTCCTTGCCCTGCTGGTGATGATGATCGCGCTGCCGGGAATGGCGCTGGCCTATGAGTTCGCGTATTTTCACAAATGCCCGACCTGCGGCTTTGAAGGCAACATCCTGGACGGGGAGGAGCCGACGTGCACGCATTCCGGCTTTGCGAAGTACCGCTGCCTCAACTGCGGCTCCTACGACATCAAGCTGAAAGCGCTGGGCCACGACTGGCGCGAGTGGAGGACCGTGCGCCACAAGACGTGCACGACCAACGGCCTGCGCAGGCGCACCTGCCGCCGCTGCGGAGCGGAGGAGGAAGAGGTCATCCGTGCCAGCCACAACTGGAGCAGATGGCAGGTGCTGATCAGCCCGACCTGTACGGAGTACGGACTCAAGACGCACACCTGCTACGACTGCGGCACCACCCGGGACGTGGAGGTCAAACCCCTGGGGCACAAGTGGACGCGGTGGTCGACGCTGCGCAAGGCCACCTGCCTGGAGGAGGGCGAGCGCGCGCGCACCTGCACGCGCTGCGGCTTCGAGACGCATGAGGCCGTCGCCAAGCTGAAGCACAACTGGAGCAGCTGGCGCACGGGCGTCAAGGCCGGCTGTACGACGGAAGGCACGAGAGAACGCACGTGCAGCCGCTGCAAGTCCGTGGAGACGAAGGCCACCGAGCCGCTGGGCCACCGCTGGGGTTCCGCGGTGACGACGACGAGGGCGACCTGCACGGAGCCCGGCGTGAAGACGAAGACCTGCTCCAGATGCAAGGAGAAGCTGGAGATTGAGACGACCCCGCTGGGGCACAGCTTCGGCAAATGGACGACGACGACGAAGGCGACGTGCGAGGCGGAGGGCGAGCAGACCCGGACCTGCGTGCGCTGCAAGGAGAAGGAGCACCGTGCGACGGAACCGACGGGCCACCGCTTCGGCAAGTGGCGGGTCGTGACGAAGGCGACGTGCGAGGCGGACGGCGAGCGCGTGCGCACCTGCGGACGCTGCAGGAAAGAGGAGCACGAGGCGATTCCCGCCTTCGGCCACAGCTACGGAGACTGGCGCACGGACGCGGAAGGCGTGACGTACCGCTCGTGCAGGACCTGCGGCGCGAAGCAGACGCTGGCGGAATTCCGCGAGCAGGAGGCGCTGTGGCAGGCGGCCGAGACCGAAACAGAGCCGGCGGCTGAAGCGCCCGCTCCTGAGACGGAGACGGCACTGGATATTGAAGGCTGAAATGTGTTATAATCAAAATAGACAAATTGACAACCTGTAAAAAGGAGGAGAACCATGAAAAAGAAGCTTGGCATCATGATCCTGGCTGCTGTCCTGATGGTGGCCGTCTGCACGGCGGCGTCCGCATCCCTTTACTATGTAACCGGCAACAGCGTCCGTGTGCGCAGCGGCCCCGGCACGGATTACGATATCGTCTCGCATCTGTCCCGCGGCACGAAGATTGACGTACTGTCCACCGCCCACGGCTGGGCGCGCATGACGCTCTGGACCGGTTCGGACGAGGCGTACATCTCTACCAAGTACATCAGCCGGACCAAGCCGTCCAGCAATCCCACGCCGGCGCGGCCGACCGCCGCCCCTGCGGAGCAGGCCGTCTACAAGAATTTCGTCACGGCGAATTATTACGCCATCGTGAACCCGACCAACAACTACGTGAACATGCGCTGGGAGGCGACCAAGGCTTCCCAGGTCCGGAAGGTGTACTACTACGGCGCGAAACTCAAGGTCATCGCCGAGAACGCCTACTGGTGCCAGGTGATGGACGAGTCCACCGGCGAGGTCGGCTTCATGCTCAAGAGCCTGCTGCTGCGCGTGGATGACAACACCGCTGCCGCCGGAAGCGGGACGAACGGCTGACGGACGGGAAGGAGAGACGCCCATGAAAAAGCTGATACTGGCGCTTTGCGCAATCCTTGCCTTGGGCTGCTGCGCGGCAGCAGCCGAGAGCGCGCCGGAGAAGATCATCCTCTGGGAGCACACGGCCAAGGAAATCGACGAGGCGGGCAATGAGATCGAGCAGCCCGTAAAGGTGACGCTGGAGACGGAGACCCCGGTTGAGATCGATCCGATGGACAATGTCGACGTGAGCGACGGCTTCTTCGCGACGATCCGGCGCGACGGCGTGGCGCCCGTGGTGGTGTCGATCACCCCCGCGGAATTCGGCGCCCACGCGAACCTGAACAACGCGACGGAGGAACAGCTGAAGACCTTCATCGCCGTAGTGGCGCAGCAGTACGAGGAAGGAAAGTACACCTCCGAGATCCAGAAGACGAAGAGCGGCAACGTCTACCTCGCCGTCGGTGACGAGACGACCCGCAGCGTCTGGCAGGTCTACGAGGATACGATGATCGAGATCATCCAGTTCCACGAGGATTTCTCGCCGCTGACCGCGGAGGATCAGGCGTTTGCCATTGAGATTCTCCAGGGCATCTGGATGGAATGAGCCCGGGTGCCGGATTGAAACAGCGGACAGAGGAGGAAACGACATGACTAAAAAACTGACAGCCGCGCTGCTGGCGGCCGTGCTTCTGATCGCGCTCTGCGCAGCGGCTTCCGCAGAGGCGACGACTTATTATGTGACCAGCAGAAGGCTGAACGTCCGGGAGGGCGGCGGCACGGATTTTGACATCATCGGTTCGGTGTCCTACGGCCAGAAGGTGGAGGTCTACGCAATCTATCACGGCTGGGCCATCATCGAGTACAAGGAGGGCGACTACGGCACGGGCTACGTGTCCGCCAAGTGCATCTCCCGCACAAAGCCTACCGGCGACTACTACTCCGGCAGCAATGTGACGAGCGGAAACTACCGCAGCTTTACCCACAACGAATACTACGTCATCGTCAACCCGACCAACAACTACGTGAACATGCGCTGGGAAGCCAGCAAGAGCGCACCGGTTCGCCGTGTGTACTACTACGGCGCGCAGCTCAAGGTCATCTCCGAGAACGCCTACTGGTGCCAGGTGATGGATGAGTCCTCCGGCGAGGTCGGCTTCATTCTGAAGAGCCTGCTGCTGCGGACGACCGGCGTGCCGGCGGGCAGCGCAGAGAACGGCTGAGCGCCCGACGCAAAGAAGAAAAGGAGCAATTGAAACATGAAAAAACTGATTTTTGTCCTGTGTGCGGTCTTCGCGCTGGCTGCCGTTACGGCGTTCGCCGAGAGCGCACCGGAAAAGGTCGTGCTCTGGGAGCATACCGCCAAGGAGACGGACGCGGACGGCAACGAAATCGAGCAGCTGGTCAAGGTGACGCTGGAGACCAAGGCGCCCGTCGAGATCAGCCCCATCGACACGGTGGACGTGAGCGACGGCTTTTTCGCGAAGATCAGCCGCGAGGGCGTGGCGCCCGTCGTGGTGGCGATTTCTCCAGCGGATTACGGCGCGCACGCGAACCTGAACAACGCGACGGAGGAGCAGCTCCAGATGCTCATCGACCGGATCGCGGAGCAGTTCGAAGAGGGCAGCTACAATTCCGGCGTCACCAAGACGGAGAGCGGCAACGTGTACGTGTACGCGGGCGACAGCACGACCCGCAGCATCCTGCAGGTTTACGAGGATACGCTGCTGGAGCTGATCCAGTTCCACGACGACTTTGCGGACCTGACGGCAGAGGACCAGGCATTTGCCGTCGAAGTGCTGCAGGGCATCTGGATGGAGTGACACACGGTATGAGCAAAAGGGCTGCCCCGGCAAC
>ODAI012966037.1_pt1 | contig 12153 bp, 7 predicted proteins | sample 1539321 | NCBI WGS metagenome assembly ODAI01 (sample SAMN02144231, study PRJEB22623) | gut metagenome | biome: sheep rumen | host: Ovis aries | place: New Zealand
AGTAACTATTCAGCCCCCACACCGCATCGCATCACTATCACTGATAGCGATGTGAAGCTTTTGTCCTAATGCAGTGTGGCTTATTCTCCGTAATATGCCGCAATCTTTTGGAATGCGAAAAATGGGTTCTGTTTGTTCTTCTTGGCGGTAAGTGCAATGCTCATCAACGTGGCATAGTTCTTCGATCCTTCATCGGAGCGGAACTGTCCACTGACTTTCAGCTTGGTCTTCACCGGACGCACAGCCCTCTCGCTTGCATTGTTATCATAGGGTACACTATGATGAGACAGGAACAGAAAGATGTGCTCTCTGTGCTTTTGTAGCCCTCTTCGGAAGGTGTCGAATAGTTTTTTACTTTCCTCACCCTCAATATCGACCTTCTCGTCTATGAGTTCGTCGAGCCGTCGCTTGAATTTCTCTTCGTCCTCTTCCGTGGTGTACTCAGTCTTCCGCAGGTGTATCGACTCGCGCAGCAGCTCCAGCATTCTCTTCGGCCAGTCGCATTCCGGCAGCAGTTCCTCGAAGAAGGTGGTGTTCCTCAGAAGGTGTGCCAGGCATATCTGGTGGTCCTTCACGTTCATGGAGAAGTAGGCTCCGAGTCGGTCTGTGACGAGTATTGTCTGTGGAAGTCCACCTGGAAAGGTTGCATCAATCTCCTTCTTCCCCCTTCCCCTGTATGCCGCAAGGTACGTCACCACGTCGGTCTGGAACGTCCACATCCAGTGGTTGGAGCCGTTCACGTGCATGCCGGTCTCATCGGCACCGGCAACGTCGGAGTGCTCTATGACCTTGCGTATCTCCTCATACGGTTTCTTTGCCTTCTTGCGCATGGAGTTCAGGATGTTGGACACCGTACCCGGACTCATCCTTATGCCGCAGATGTTCTCCAGGAAGTCTGTCATGCGCTTCATGGGTATGGTCTGCAGCGTGCTCAGGTACGAAACCAAGGCCTGGATGTTCTCGCCGTAGCATACGGTTCCCTTCACATGGTCGGGAAAGATGCCTCTCACTTCATGGCCGCACTTGTCGCACGTGAGCATGTGTTGTATGTACTCCTTGATGGTCGTGACGACGGGCAGGGGGATGTCTATCACCTGACGGCGCTCGCTCACTTGTATCTTCGTAGGGTCGAGGGGCTCGCCGCAAATGGGACAGGCGTGGGGGATGGGACAGGCCTCACGGCTGTCGGGATGCTCTGACCACTCTATTGTGTGCCCCTTGTGCCCGACCTGCCCTCCGGGCTTCTTGCCCGAGGGTTTGCGCTGGCTCCTTGTGCGCGGTACGGAGAGCGGGTTCATCGATGGAGGAAGGCTGCTGTTGCGGCTTGTTGCCTGAGGGGTTGCCTTGCCGTAGTACTCCTTGTAGCGGGCCAGCTCCTTCTCCAGTTCAGCGATACGCTTCTTGTCGGCATCTATGACAGCATCCTTCTCTGCAATAACGGCTTCCTTCTCTGCAATGGCAGCATCCTTTTCTTCCAATGCCTTGCCCTGCTCAGAAATCGTATGCTCCAGCTTTAGCAGACGCTCCCCGCTGACCTGTATGATGCGGTTGGCTATGCCCTTGGCGACACGCCCGTCCACTCTGCCCTCAGTCTTCAGACGTACTATGGCCAGTTCCTTGACGATAGCGTTTATGTCCTCTATTGCCTGTATCATTGTCGTAGAATTCTGGTGCAAATCTACGCAAAAAGAGACAGACCAACAAAGGTTTAAACATAGTTTAATACTTGATAATCAGGATTTTAACATACAAAATAGGCTCTTAGACGAATGCTGACGGCAGGTGTGTACGGCCCCTTGTCCCCCTTCGTTTACAAGCCTTTCCAGGCAACACAGATAGGCGTATCGTATTGATAATCATTTGACACGTCCTTGTACCAATCATCCCCGGGGTCGTTGCTCCATTCAAACATTCTCGCAGTAAGAACTTTGTACTCGTTGACTACTTGATGGTTCGTATAATTCCATTTCCTATCGACAAAAACTATACCATGAGAATTGGGTGACGTAAGCAGAGATGCCTCCCTATTATCGCCACGTCCAACCGACACCACAACAGAGAGGTCGGCGGTGAAATAGTTTTGGGGCCCTTTGTTGGGATGATAGGTATCGTAACCGGTAGTAAATGTGCCAAAGCGGCTTTCCATTTCTACACCGATGCTGGAACCGACGAGCGAGCCGGTCACGGTAATCAACGTGCCGGTCTTCAAGTACACGTTGTTGGTCAAGCCACCGGCTTTTGTGTTACCAGACACAGTGATTGCGCCCTGCATGTTCAGCCTTCATGACTAATGATGATTTGAATAGTTGGATATTCATTTTGTGTTGAAGAAATGTTGTTCCAAGATGTAGGTGAGAGCTGAGCAAGGGCCACTATACAACCGTGAGAGTCTCGGCATGCACACTTAGCGTGCAAAGTTTCTACAAAAATTACAATTATCGTAAAAATCACTCAACTTTCTCTCTTGAAAGGAGTGTAGGAGTGTGGAAGTTCAGGAGTTTAGGAGTGTAGGAGTGTAGACATTACTCTTGCAAGTCATAGCCTATACCGACGATGAATATACAGGTGAATAGGCGGGCAAATGTTTTTCATTACACAATTGAAATAAAAACACCCGATTTCTTTGCGGAATGAAAAAAAAAGTGTATTTTTGCCAACAACATTGAAAAATGTGAGTGTATTTACTTTAATCTTAAACCCAAAACTATCATTTATGAAAAAATTAATCATTGGAATGCTGGCACTCGTGATGTGCCTCGGAATGAACTCATGCAAGAAAGAAGCTACTACTGAAGGACAGAAAGAAGGCACAGAGCAGGCTGAAGCCAAGGGTCCCGCACTTGCCGAGATTGTGGAAAAAGCCAAAGCCGAAGGTGCCAACTGGACTGTAGACGAGTGGAAAGAGCAGTTCAAGAACGTCATGATTGCCATAAAGCCGATGATGGTAGAACTGAACGACGTAATGAAAGGCATGGAGGGAGGAGAAGGAGAACCTGACCCTGCCAAGGTTGCCGAAATGATGTCGAAATTTGAAGAGGTTCAGAAGAAGTATGCCGACGTGGATAGCCTGATGGATGCATTCTCAAAGATTGCCGAAGGCTGTGAGAACGGCAAGGCTGTCTCCGACGACGAGGAATGGGGCAAGAAAATGATGGAAGAACTCGGTATTCCCGATATCGACATGTAAACCATTTCTTCTAAAAAAAGAGATTCGGGCTCTGAGCAATCCCTTGTGTGGGTTGTCAGAGCCCGCTTTTTTTGTCTTTCTTGTGCCGTCCGCACGCCATGTAGTGTCATCCGCGCGCCATGCGGTAGATGGCTTCCATGTCGGCGGCATTGAGCTTCTTCAGGCATCCGCAGGTGGCGGCACCGTCGCGGCTGCACTTGCGTGTCATCTCACGGATCTCGTCGTCGGTGATGTCGCGCCCTATCAGTTCGCGGATGTTGATGGGCATGCCGATGGCGTGATAGAAGCGCTCCATGGCCTCGATGTCTTGCAGCGCGGTGCCCTCAGGGTCGGTGAAGTCGTTGGGCACCACTCCTCCCAATGTCACATACTCGATACCTCCCTCTCCGAGCAGTCTGCACATCTTCTCGAGGAGTCCTGATTTCACGGCGCTTTGCCCGCCATAGTGCACGAGCACTTTCTTCCCGCCATATTTGCTGACCATCTGAGCCACTTTCTCTTCTGACTCCTGGCCGAACACCACTTCTGTGGGTGCGTAATAGATAAAGTCTTTCATTGTTATTGCCTTTTTGTGAATTATTATTCTCAAGCGATTTTTGGGGGTTCTAGTTTTCCTAGGGGTTTCTAGTTTTCCTAGTTTTCCTAGGATCACTAGGATCACTAGGATTCCTAGGATTTCTAGCCTTGGGGGGTCAGCGGCGATCGCGGTTGCCCCATTTCTTGTCGTAGCGTCCCTCGGTGTCCACCTTGCCGCCGAACATGTTGAGGCGGTAGCGCACATGGAGCATGGCATAGGAGTTGATGCTGTTGAATTGAGTGTCGCTGCGGCTGGTGGCGTTGACCCACCGCTCGTAGTTGCTCTGCTGCCCGAGCACGTCGTAGAAGTTGAGCGCCACGGTGAGCGTCTTGCTCTTGAGGAAGGTCTTCGATATCTGCCCGTTCCAGATCAACTCGTTGGTGTTCATCGACGGGTCGTTGTAGCCGCGGCGGCTGCGCTCATGGAGGTCGCTGCTCACCTCAATGTTCAGGGGCAGGCGCAAGAGGAAATGGCCACCGTAGTTGAACTGCCATGTGTCGAGGTCGGCGTTGGGCTGCAACTGGTTGCGTGAGTGCTGGTAGTTGACGTTGCCGTCGAGAGTCACCTCGAGCCAGTCGTTGCGGTATCCTACCGTCAGTCTCTCGTTGAGGTTGGTCGTGCGTGTGGTGTTCTTACGGGCGTTCGCCTGGTTCTGTGCCACAAAGCTCACGTAGTTGTTGTATCTCACGCGCGACTCTGTACCTACGTTCCAGTGTGCCGCCGAGTCGATGGCGGTGTTGAAGTTGAAGCCGCCGTTGACGTTCCAGTTGCCGTTGATATTCTCCGGACGGGAGATGTTTCCTCCGGTCTTGGGGTTGTATCTCACGAGGTTGGAGATGCTGTTGCGCGTGTGGCGGTAATTGGCGTAGGCGGTGATGGAGCGTTTGTGGCGCGTGATGTAGTTGTTGTAGTAAACGTTGAGCGAGTTGGTGAACTGCGGCTTCAGGCCGGGGTTTCCCTGTGTGATGTAGAGCGGGTTGGAGTCGTCGGTGATGTCGAGCAGTTGTGTGATCTCAGGCTGGTTGGTGTCACCGCGGTAGTGCACCCAGATATTGTTCTGGTCGCTGAACTTGTAGTGGAAGTCGATGGTGGGCGTGAAGTTGGTGACGTTGCGCACCGTGTCCACATACATGTTGCGGTAGTCCTGGATGAAGTTGGAGTGCTGCGGCTGGACGAGTATGCCGATGTTGTAATCGTATTTCTCCACACGGTGCCGCAGCGTGAGGCGCATGTTGTGGGTGCAGTTCTTGTATTCCGAGAAGCGGCTCAGCAAGCGGTCTTCGTAGATATCGAGGTTGTCCTGCACTGGCGAGAGCCATGTGTCCCAGTCGCGGTATCTGGGTATGATGCCCGTGAATATGTTTTGTGGCGAGCGGCTGAAATCGAAGGTCTTGCGGTCGCTCTTGTTCTGGTTGTAGCGCAACTCGTAGTTGGCCTGCAGGTGGGCGCCTTCCCACAGAGGCTCACTGTAGGTGGCGCTGACCACGTAGCCGGCGTTGTCCGACGGGGTGGTGTTGTAGCGCGCCGTGTAGTAGGTGGAGTCCTGCCCCGACAGGTCCTTGATGAGGAAGAGGTGCACGTCATTGTTCGACACGTTCCTGTTCTGGCTGTTGCCTCCGCTGCCCTCGGCACGCAGCGTGACATATCTTCCGCGTGAGTTGAGCCTCCGGTAGAGTTGTATCATTCCCCACGCGTTCTTGTTGCGTCCGTAGTTGAGGCTGGCGGTCTGGTTGTAGTTCACTAAGTAGGGATAGAGCGCGCCAGTGGGGTCGGAGGCCACTGTCTCCAGCGGGTCGGTGACATAGAGATAGGGGTCGTCGTTGAAGGTGGCGGCTCTCTGCGTGTTGGTGCCGTCATTGGTGCCGTAGCTTCCGTTGGCGCGTATGAGGATGTTGGTCAGGGTGTCGGGCTTCCACTCCACTCTCATGTTGCCGCTCCAGTTGTTGCTGCGGGTGAGGTTCTTGGAACTGCTGTTAGAGAACGTGCGCGAGGTCTCGCTGTAGAAATTCTCGCTGGTGTTCTCGTTGCGGTTGTCGCCGTTGCGGTGGTTCCACCTGAGGCTGAAGTCCACCCTCAGCTTCTTCCCGTCGTCGTAGTTGAGGTTGGTGCCAAGCATCTTCTGCGTGTTCAGGCCGCGGCGGTTCCACCATCCGGCGTTCTCCTCCTTGTTGTTGGCGTTGCCCATGAGCACGAAGCGTGTCTTGTCGGTGAAACTGCTGCCCATGCCCCGGGAGGCGTACCTGTCGTGGGTGCCGCCGCCAAGGTCGAGGTTGGTCATGTAGCCACGGTTCATGCCCTTCTTGATGGTGAAGTCGAGCACCGTCTCCTTCTCGCCGTCGTCGATGCCGGTGATGCGGGCCTGGTCGCTCTGCTGGTCGTAGAACTTCATGTTCTGGATGATGGCCACGGGCAGGTTCTTCAGCGCCGTCTCCACGTCGCCGAGCATGAACTCCTTGCCGTCGACGAGGATTTTCTTCACCTGCTTGCCGTTGATGGTGATGTTGCCGTCCTCGTCGACCTCGGCACCCGGGATGCGCTTGATCAGCTCCTCGATGGCCGAGCCCTCGGGGGTGCGGTAGGCCTCCGGGTTGTAGATGAGGGTGTCTTTCCTGGCCACCACCTGTGCCGCCCGTCCCACGACGACGGCCTCTTTGAGTGTGATGCTCTCGGGCGACATCTGCAGTGTGCCGAGGTCCGCGCTCTGGTTGCGCCTCAGGGTCACCTCACGCTCTATGGTCTGATAGCCCACGGATGTGATTCTCAGCCTGAAACTGCCGTTGGACGGAGCGTCGATGGAGAAGTTGCCTTTCTCGTCGGTGAGGGTGCCTCCGGCAAAGGTGCTGTCCTTCAGCCAAAAGAGTTGTATGGTGGCCATCTCGATAGGCTCTTTCTCATCTCTGTCGGTGATGTGGCCGCTGATGGTGAGGTTTTCTCTTGGCTGTGCCACGGCAGTGGCAGTGAGAGCCAGCATGATGATGAGTAGGATGCTGTGTCGCATGTGTGTCGTGTCGGTCTTTATTTGTTGACGATTCCCTTCAGGGCAGAGCCGAAGATGATGTATTGTGTGTTGCCGGCGATGGTGCCCTCATTCTGTCCCCAGAGGAAGGGCCAGTCGTCGAAATTCTCGAAATGGTCGGGCTGGCGGAAGAGGAGGCCGGGAGCCACGTTGCCGGGGATGAAGGAGAAGTCGGCGCGGTTGTTGCCGTAGAAGACGGCCTTGGGCCTGGCGGCACCCACAGCGGCCACAAACGAGTAGTTGTGGTAGGGGTGGCAGCCGTAGAGCCATCCCGACACCCTGTAGATCTCGTCGCGCGGCACGATGTCGGGATAGTAGAGATGGGCGAAGCACACGGTGGTGCCGAAGTTGAGCACGGCGTTGCCACCGGCCCAGTTGCCCAGTCCGATGGGCACTCCGTAGGGGTTCTGCTCGTCGAAATGGCGGATATACTGCTCGTATTTCTCCACATAGGGGCGCAACTTCTGCTTGTACTGGTCGTCCATGTAGGGGATGGCGTCGAGCGCCGTCTGCATGTTGTTGGCCACGTTGCGGTCGAGTGCCGTCCATATCTGACTCATGAAATGGTCGAGATAGGTCTTCTCGCGGGTGGCACCATAGAGCTGCAGGTTGGCGGCCATGTCGCCCAACTGCCGGCGGGGGCGCTGACGGGCATTGCGGCGCCTGTCGGCGCTGTCGTTGTCGGCGGTGCCGTCGAGCCAGTCGCTATTGTTTTGAGCCTGACCGGCCTGGCCGGAGCGCTCCTCGATGAGTTTCGTGGCCTCCTGCATCAACCGCTTCGACTGGGCGAGGGCGCGCTGGGCCAGCGCATCGTTGTAGCCTTCGAGGGCACGGCTGGCGGCGGCGAACATGGTGGCGGCGCGGAAGTCGAGCTGGGGACTGCGGGTGGTGAACGCCCACATGTCGTCGGGGGTGCCGCTGCGCTTGCCGTCTGCCGACACCTCATAGCGTTTCAGCGAGGGGTCATAGTGCAGCCCGTCGGTGATGCTGGCGGCATCGCCTAAGTGGTGGTAGTTGTCGAGCACTGAGTTGGAGAGGGTGGATGCCATGTGGCCTATCTGCTCGGCCTGTGCCACGAGGTTGAGGGTGCCGTGCTCGATGAACTGCAGGATGTCGGGCACGCCGTCGGGGCGGTGCAGGTCAACATATCTCTGCTCCTGGCTCACGAAGGTCTCGTCGCGCTCGGGATGGAAGAGCTCCCATGTGCGGATGAAGTTCTGCACGACATTGATGTTGGAGCCTGTCTCGATGTCGAAGTCGCCAGCATCGAAGAAACCGCCGATATTGAGACCGGGGATCAACTCATAGGGCTGGTATTTCGTGTCGGTGGTGCTGCCCTGGCGGTGCAGGTCGAAGTGGTCGCTGGGAGGAGCCTGCAGATAACCTTCCTTGAAGGGCTCGCCATGCCAGGTGCGGTAGCCCTCGTTGACGTACATGTGGTTCATGTGGATAGGCACCCACACGTCGGTGGTGGCATCGGTGATCTTGTCGTAGACATGGTCGTCGATGAGGAAGTCGTTGGTGCGGGTGTCGCCATACTGGATGTAGTAGACACCGGGCTCGCGCACCTCGCTGAAGTCGAACTTTACATAATTATATTTATAGTAGGGGCCCCAGGTGCTGACAGGACGGCGCAGGGCCTCCTCGGCTTTGCCGGAGGCGCCGATGCGCATCAGGGCGGCGGTGGCCTGCGGCGTGTCGGTCTTGTCGAGTTCGATGACAGCCACCTTGGGCTGGCCGGGGAGATAGCCCACCTGCGAGAAACCGATGTTGGGCTGGCGCTTCCAACCGGCGATGGCGTTGGGTGTCACGGTCCAAGTCACCACCTTGCCCGTCTTGCCGGAGGGTAGCACGCTGCGGAGCACGAACCACCCGTTCTGGGCGAGCATGCGACCGTCGTAGAGCTTCAGCTCGGCGTCGTCGCTGCTGACGGTGATCATGCGCTCAGGGTCGTCGGTGGCCAGCGTCATGGTGTGCGCCGTCTCGATGGGCAGCGGGTCGACGAAACGCCCGGTACCACGGTCGTCGTAGGTACGGAAACCCTTGAACTGACGGGGCTTCTGCTCGTTGGGACGCACGATGGTCTCGCTGGTGGCATAGCGGGGAAGGCGCCCTAACCGCCCGTCGGCGATGAACGTCTTGAGCCAATACTGCGAGGGGAGGAACTCCAGGTTGAAGCCTGCCTCACCGGCGAGCGCGGCGGGCACGGGCTTGTCGAGCCACACGGCGATCTCCACCGACTCTCCCTTGGCCGTCACCACCACGCGACTGTCGAAGTCGTAGTCGTCGTAGCGCATCGACACCTCTATGCTGCCGTGCTCTTCGTCCACCTTGCGGTTGGTCATCTTCGGCACGAGGTCCCACTGCTCGGGGGTATTGTTGAGCCTCACGGCGCCGCCCTGCACGGTGCGCACACCGTGATGGATAATCTCGATGCCGGAGTTTTTCTCATCGTTGAAGCCTCCGTTGAAGCTGTTGCTGAAGACCAGCACTCCGACGCCTTGACGCTCAAAATAGCCAAGTTGGTTGAGACGCAAGTCGTCTGCGCCCATGACAGCCAGCGAGAGCAGTGCGGCCATCACCATAATGATTGTTCTTTTCATAATGTGTGTGTATGAATATGAAACGGACGGCGACAGCACTCAGGTGTGCTGTTGCCGTCCGGCTGTTTGTCAGTCTTTATCCATGGGATAGCGCACACCCCATTTGCGGCGCAGGTCGTCCATGAGGCGCATCACGAAGAGGGTCTCCTCGTGGGGCATCTCGCGGGGCTCAAGCAGTCCCTCAAGCAGCGCTTCCCTGCAGGCGATGAACTGGTATTCGTAGCCTGTGATCTGCCGTGGCACGCGGATGTCCTCCACGAACTCGCGGTCGTGGGTGTTGACGGTGATTTTCTGCGGGTTGTTGATGTTGTCGATGATGAGATTGCCGTCGGTGCCGGCGATGACACCGATATTGTCGCCCACGCAGGCGGCACTCGACTGCACGTTGCACAGCATGCCGTCGGCGAGCACCATACTGAAGGCGTTGGTCAGGTCCATGCCCGTTTTGCTCTTCACACACTGGCTCTCGATGCTGACGATGTCGGCGGGGAAGAACATGCGGATGAAATTGATGGCATAGACACCAAGGTCGAGCAGGGCACCGCCGCAGAGGTCGGGACGCATGATGCGGGGCTTCTCGCCCATGCTGTAGCCCAGCGTGGCGGTGAGCAGACGCGGCGTACCGATGCGGCCGCTGGCAATGAGCTGGCGCACCATACCCACGACGGGCTGGTAACGCGTCCAGATGGCCTCGGCAAGGAAGAGGCGGCGCTCATGGGCAAGGTCGATGATGGCGGCAGACTCCGCATAGTTGGCCATGAAGGCCTTCTCCACCAGACAGGGCTTTCCGGCCAGCAGGGCATCGCGGGTCACCTCATAGTGATGGGAGTGTGGGGTGGCCACATACACGAGGTCCACGTCGGGGTCGGCATACAACTCCCGATAGGTCCCATAGGCTTTGGGCACATTCCATTTACTGGCAAAGGCGTCTGCCTTCTCCTGCGTGCGCGAGGCGATGGCATAGCATTCACAGTCGGAGAGTCCGTTGAGGGTGATGGCGGCCTTCTCGGCTATCCACCCGGCACCGACAACGCCGACGCGCATGATTTTGTCGTCTTTCATAAGTCAAAAAACAATTATTTTATATAAAATAGTTTCTATTTCAGGGAAAGGACATCCTTTTTCTGTGTTATTTAGGCCTATATAGTGAATGTCCTTTTCTATGTCTCGTATGCCGTCGCACTTGTCTTGTCTATGACACTTGCGGATATCCATTTTCATACTTTTTTCTATATGATAAAGATATCTTGACCTTAGATGAGAAAAACGGCTGAAGGTAAAAGCACACACGGATTATTTAGCATTCATTAACAAGTGGATGTTCCTCTGCCTCAACGATTTGGAGAGAATGATACATTTGTTGCCAATAATAATACATTTCGGATTGTCCAGCGACTATGCCCCCGTTATCGCATCCGTATGGAAAATGCTTTTTCCTGATGGAAGACACCTTCTCCTCAGGCAATCAACGGCATTACTCACGGGACGGAAATAACCATTGTTTGAACTCGAAGCTGACGCCCTCGAGGCTGTCGCCGGCGCGGATCTTTCCTGTCACCACCACCCTGAACCATTTGTAGGGCGTGCCGCGATAGCGACACAGATATTGCGACGCGCTCGTGCCCACCAGTTGCCAATGGCGGAGGTCGTTGCTGCCGTAGAGCGCCACGCCGACAGTGGTGCCGCCAACAGAAGACCCGCATGTGCCAGCAGAAGACCCGCATGTGCCGGTCGACTTCACCACGAAGAGCCCACGCACCATCATCCTCACCACCCTCTTCAGCACATGGCGCCGCCCGAGACTCAGCGGACGGGTGCAGAGCAACACCGGCACTGTGGCCCTGACAGGCGCTGCGAGCAGCGACAGGCGGCACTGGCCGTCGCTGCCGGCGACGGTGCCCCACAGGCGGCTGCCGTCGACACACACCGAGGTGGGAACGACGGTAGAGAGGGCCCAGGTGCCGGAGCGGAGTGAATAGACCAGCGACAAAGGCCAATGGCGCCCGCCCTCCAGCGGATGGTAGAGCCACAGCCACTGGCGCTCCCTGTCATAGCACAACCGCGCCCCCGTGAGGAAATCGTCGTTCATCCCCGGCAGCGCGTCATTGTCTCCGGCGACGCCTGGCAGGAGGGTGGCGATGCCCGGCAGGTCGGCGGCATGCGGCAGATGCCTCCATGTGAAAAGCGGATGGGCGACGCGCTCGGAAAGATATGTGGCTTTGGAGCCTTTCACCATCATCACGCCTCCCGAGGTGATGAAGACCACGGCGTCGTCGGTGCAGACGGCCCGCGTGCCGGCAAGCATCGGCCGACGCGTGACGCACTGCTGCGCACTCCATCTCCCGCCACTGAAGCGCAACAGCCACAGGCCGTCGCTGCTGAAGGCGTAGAACTGGCCGTCGCCGAACAACCCGTCGGCACTCCTGCGGGTGTTGACAGCCAGACCGAGCAGGGTGCCGCCGCCAACCTCCGCCGACGCCTGCCCGGGGAAGACAAAAGGGCTGCCGACCGACGACGTGCGGAGGGCGGACCGTTCGCACGACAGCGCCCACGACTGGCGGGCACGGGTGGCATGCACGGCATAGGCGTCGGCCGTCTCCTCCTCCCACGTGAGATAGCTCTCCACGTTGGTGCGGCTGTCGCCGTCATACTCGAGGGCGCGCACCTGCTGCATGAGGAGCGACAGCAGGGCGTTGCCCGAGGGACGGTGGACACCGCCGGAGGGCGGGAAGACAGCCACGGCCATGCCTTTCACGTCTAATGTGGTCAG
>ODAI014626690.1_pt1 | contig 12153 bp, 9 predicted proteins | sample 1539321 | NCBI WGS metagenome assembly ODAI01 (sample SAMN02144231, study PRJEB22623) | gut metagenome | biome: sheep rumen | host: Ovis aries | place: New Zealand
TCTAAGGCTATGTCAAACATCAGCACAGTACGCCGATCGGAAAAAAAAACGAGCCCTTCCAGTTCGATCCCGGATGTCTGAAGGATGACGATGGAGGACTGTATCTGTATACCGGATTTGCTTTCGGCGGAAACCCGATACTTCTGGACGGAAGCAAGCCTACCGAACATGGTCCGATGTTCTTCGAACTGGATACATCCGATATGCTGACGGTCAAGGAGGGGCCCAAATATATCGGTGTTCTGACCGGCGAAGAAGCCAAGGGAACGCCCTATGAGGAGCAGCCCTTCGGAGAAGCGAGTTCCATGCGAAAGTTTAATGGCAAGTACTACTTTATCTACAGCTCTCTGAACAGTCACAATCTGTGCTATGCAGTCAGCGACCGCCCCGACGGCGGATTTGAGTACGGCGGTATACTGGTCTCCTGCGGTGATATCGGACTTCCCGGCGTTCCGGATACAGAGCATGCCAGAAATTCGACAGGCAACACACATGGAAGTCTGATTGAGATCGGTGGCAAGTATTACATTTTCTACCACAGGCACAGCAACCGTAAGCAGTCATCCAGACAGGCCTGCGCAGAAGAAATCCGCTTTGAGGACGGAAAGTTCTATCAGGCCGAGATGACTTCATGCGGTCTTAACGGAGGTCCTCTCAGCGGCAAGGGTACATATCCGACTGCCATCGCATGCAATGTATATGGCAAAAACGGCACGAGATTTATGTCTATGATCAAGTTCCGTAAGGGCAGCAATCCGTTCCTTACGCAGCGCGGAGGTGACCGCGAGGAAGGTGAGCCTCAGTACATTTCTAACTTTTGTACGGACTGCACGGTAGGATTTAAGTATTTTGATCTCAGAGATACGAAGACGGTCACCGTGAATCTGCAGGGGTATGGCGACGGGTGTGCAGTGGTCATTCGAACACAGGAGAAAGGCGAAGTGATCTGCCGTATTCCGGTGCATACATGCAAGAAACCCGAGGATTTTACGGGAACTCTTCCGGACCGCCTTGGCGATAAAGAAGCTCTTTACTTCAGCGTCGAGGGAAAGGGCGGAACATTTGATTTTAATTCCTTTACTTTGGACTGACCTGATAAGGGAGATCACGCGGACCGGCTGTGATCTCCCCACTATTTACGTATTTTTTGAAAGGTGATAAAATCCTGATATGAGAGTAGCGATTGTGGAAGACGAACTTCATACCCGCAAGGAAATAAAAGAGCTTCTTGAAAAATACGCAGCCGAAAACGGTGTATCTTTTCAAATTACGGAGTTTGCGGATGGGGACAGCATTACGGAGAACTATTCGAGCAACTATGACCTGATTCTGATGGATGTCGAGATGCCCTTTGTGGACGGAATGACAGCTTCGGAGGAAATCAGGAAGGTGGATCAGGAGGTCACAATTATCTTTATTACAAACGCTCCTCAGTACGCCATAAAAGGATACAAGGTCGGGGCGCTTGACTATATTCTGAAACCTGTGAGCTACTACGCGTTTTCAGAGTCGCTGAAACGCGCGATTATGAAGATCAGGGCGAGACACCCGGAAGATAATTATATCACGATCTCCGTGAAAGGCGGCGTCCGAAAGATCGGGATCAATTCCATTGACTATGTGGAAGTGATCGACCACGATCTGTATTTTCATGTGGGAACAAGTTTGATCGAAACGCGCGGGACGATCCGCGAAGTGGAGAATCAATTGGCTCCTTACCATTTTTTCAAGTGCAATAAGGGATGCCTCATTAATCTGGCAAAGGTGACAGGTTATCACAGAAATGATGTGATTGTCGGAAACAGCACGTTGCCGGTGAGCCGTTCGAGAAAGAAGCTGCTTCAGGAGGCCATCCATGCATATCTTGACGGAGTGACATGAGAGGGACTTATTAATGTACACAGAACTGACGCACACACCCGGAATCTTATACGCAATAGCTTACTGGATTTCTGCAATAATGTATTGCCGGTTTCTGCCTAAGCGAACCACCGGAATAAAACGCTGTCTTTTGGCGGCGTTCTTTTTTATCCTGATCACCGGATTTATGACGCTTACGGATCATCCCCCGGTTTATCTTTACTTTTTGTTTGTTACGATTGAGATCTGCATGGTCTATCTGTTCATATATCTGATGTGCGATATGTCGCCCGGAAAGACTGTCTACTACAGCGCGAGGACGTTTGTGTTGGGAGAGCTGGCGACTTCACTGGGATGGCTTTTGTATTACTACAGCGTTACCCGAATGGCGTTCATGCCCTCTATGCCGTTGCTGTGTGCATTAATGGCTGCAGTCTATCTTTCCATATTCGGATTCAATTACATAATGGAGAGACGGCAGGAAAAGGACGCCCGGCTTCTGCAGCCCGGAAGGCGGGATATTGCGGGAGCGCTGGCAATAGCGCTAAGCACATATCTTGTCTCCAATATCAGCTTCGCCGTCAGCAACACGCCGTTTTCAATGCGCTATAGTAATGAGATCTTTATTATGCGAGCGATTACAGACTTCGGAGGGGTGATCATCCTGCTTCTGTACCACAGCCTGATTGTGGAGGTCAGTGCCAGGGCGGAGGCGGAGCTTGAGCATCAGATCCTGCAGATGCAGTACAACAATTACCAGATTTCACAGGAGAGCATTGATCTGATTAATCAGAAATATCATGATTTGAAGCATCAGATCTCCGCACTCCGATATGAGCTGCATGACGAAGAAAGATACGGCTATCTGACACAGATGGAGGACGAGATCCGGCAGTATGAGGCGGAAAACAAGACCGGAAACAAGGTTCTCGACACTATTCTTACGGCCAAGAGCCTTGTTTGTCAAAACCGGAAGATTTCAATGAATGTGGTGGCGGACGGTACACTGCTTGATTTCATGTCTATCATGGATCTGAGCGCACTGTTTGGAAATGCACTCGATAACGCGATCAGAGGCGCGGCGAGCGTAGCGGATGAGAATGAGCGCCTGATCCGGGTCGTGATTTGTGAACAGATAGGAGTTGTCCTTGTTAAAATAGAGAACCGTTACGCGGGGGAAGTGCGCTTTGACGGAAAGAATCTTATCACCACCAAGAACAACAAGGATTATCACGGGTACGGGGTCAAAAGTATCCGTAAAACAGTTGAAAAGTATGAGGGTACAGTCACTATCCGAACGGAGGATGGATGGTTCCTGCTGAGCATCATGTTTCCGGCTTGACCGGCAGGTTCGACCGCTGTTGCATATGCACATTTACGGCAATATCCGTACCGTTTGCGTTCCCGGGGCATATTCCGGAACTGTATGAGATATAATTACAGCAGACAAACAAAATGTTTGCTTTTTGTTCGTTTACCATATACTTACAGTTAAAACCTCCCACACTATTCCCGGTCGTCGACACATTGATTTTTGTGGGATGTTTTAGTAACAGTTATGTCGATATGACAGGGAGGGGACACAATGGACTTCTTAAAAAAGACAGTAGAGCAGCCTGTTCTCAAGACCCGGATCAGGAGCGATGAGGTCAGGATACAGGAGATCGCTCTGGGTTATTTTCTGGCACCGTTCTGTGCGATGCTGGCCAACTCGATTTTCGGTGCCTATCTTACCAGATATTATGCGGATGTTCTGGGATGGACCAAATTCGGAGCCGGCGCATTTGCGGCGCTCCTTCCGATTGTTTCCGTTGTTTTCGTTGTGCTCGGAAACCTGATGGTAGGAAAATGGATCGATAACACAAGAACTACGGCAGGAAAAGCCCGTCCGTATCTCTTCGCGTCGATCCCGCTCATGGCAGTGGCTATTATAATGATGTTCGCATCGCCCAATAACGGTTCGCCGCTGCAGATGATCTGGATTGCTGTCAGCTACAACCTGTATTATTCAATTGCTTATCCCTGCTACTACACGGCGCACAGCTCGATGGTCTCCCTGTCTACACGCGACACAGACAAGAGAGGACTTCTGGCCACCATGTCCAATGCGTCTATGGTGGCGGCTGCCGGCGTCGGTGCCAGTATCGTGGTTCCGATTCTTCTGCAGAGTTACATGTTCTCTTACAACGGGACATCTCTGGATGTCGCGGCATCCTATTCCCACTGGAGAGTGCTCTCGATTGTCTTTGCGCTGGTTACAGCGTTCGGCATAATTCTTGAGTACTTTTTCACCAGAGAGAGAATTACCGAGGAGACCATGGATCTTCCGCAGGCGGCCGAGGCCATTCCAATGAAGACACATGTTCATGCATGTACACAGGACAAATATTGGTGGATGGTCATTCTCTTTGTGCTCTTCTTCCAGATGGGTCAGCTGGTCAAGAATACATCTATGAGCTTCTATGTGCGCTGGATGTTCGACAGTGTTCTTACAGCCGCAGATCCCGAGAGCGCATCAGGCGCGCTGATGAGCACGCTGGGCCTGATCGGCGGCCTTCCGTCCGCAGTAGGTATGGTCATTGCATGGCCGCTTGCCAACAAGCTTGGCAAAAAGCGCGCAATCGTCATAGGATTGTTCTTCTCCGTGCTGGGCGGCATCGTTGCTTTCCTGGGAGTACACAGCTTTAAGATGGTTTGCACCGGCGTTGTACTCAAAGCAGTCGGAATCATCCCGGCACAGTATGTCATGCTGGCAGTCGTCTCGGATGTTCTCGATCACCTCGAAGCCAAAAACGGTTTCAGAAGCGACGGCTTTACGATGTCTATCTACGGGTCCATCATGGTCGGCCTTCTGGGTCTGGCGGTAGGAATCGTCAGCGGACTGCTTGGTGCGACAGGTTATGACGCGACCCTCGCAAAACAGCCGGCTATGGCAGAAAATGTTCTGATCTTCGTCTACCTCGGAATGGACATGCTTTCCTTTGTTGTATCAATCATTCTTCTGTGGAGAATGGATGTAGAGAAGCACGCGGCTGAGGACCAGGAGAAGATTAAGCAGAATCATGAGAAGGCTGCTTCGGCAGGCGAGAAGTGAAAAAGATATGATTAAAGACCGGAGCCGTCGGGATTATTCCGACGGCTCCTTTTTTTCTTGCGCGCACATAACGCAGGGTACTTGTGCCCGCAGGAGCACCGCAAAGGGCTTACAGGAAGTCATCTGCGGCGCTGTGCTCGATCAGCGAGCCATACAGGATGTCATCTGCGGTTCTGTTCACGATCAGCGAGCCCTGATTCTGTCTGCATACTGAGAAAACCGATAATCTGTGCGGTAAGCGGATAAAGACTCAGCGGGTACGAAGAGGTCTGCATCTGTGCCGTCCAGGAGATGCCGTCCCACAAGGAGCTGAGAGGGTTCTTTCGCATCAAGGCAGATGGCCTTCAGTGAAGTGCAGCCGTCGAAAGCGCCGTCTTCTATCCGCCGTACCGTCTCGGCAACTGTGATCTGCGTGATTTGTGTGTTGCCGGCATAAATCGATTTTCGAAGGACTGTGTCTTTATCTTCAGTCATCTGCGTAAAGGCCAATGTCCTTGGCATTGCGGGTACGGCGATTTCAGTCGGAGAGGTATCGCCCAGGGCGGCTTTGAGGTCGCGCACCAGTTGTCTTGTAAAAGCGGTCTTTCCCGCCTGGTTCAGGTGGAAGTTGGTATCATAGAACCATCCGGCTTCCATCACGGTATCTCTGGGATCTCCGAGAAGAGGAAAATCAAGAACACTATCCAGATGCGAATAAAAATTCATTGCAGATCGTTCGGCTTGGGAGATCACTTCCCCGCCGTCTTTGTTGTCAGCCGATCCGGGTGAATCGACATCTGTATCGCCTGTGACGGAAAGCTCGTTTACGGGGCAGAGGTGGTAATAGAAGGAGACACCCTTCTTACTCAGCTTCCGGGCGTAGTCATTCAGATAGGTGGCAAATTCTTCTGTGGGAAGGTCGTCAGTCATCAGCACGGGAAGATCAGGGTCATACTCTTCGGGCATGATGTTCCGGGAAACCGTTTCGCTCATGATATCTCCGTATTCATTGAAGGAGCTGCGGCGGTAAAGTACACCCGGCTCGGGCAGTGTACCGTCCAGCTGATAATGCAGTTTTTCCATGGCAAAGGCGGGCATGGCGCCAAAGAGAGACGGATACAGATCAGGCCGTATTCGTCCAAGCAGTTCCCATGCGCCGTCGAGTCCCTGCAGCGCATAGGTGCCGTCTGTGAAGTCGGAAAGCGTCTGTTCGTTGATTTCCGGCATGAAAATGACGATGTCGCCTTCACCGATGCCTGTCTCCCCCAAATCAAGCATCATGCGGCTTCCGAGCGCCGCGTACATACCGAAGTTCACCACATCATATTTCGGGAATTCTTTCTCTATGAGTGCGCTGTCCGTGGCGAATGCGACAGAACTTCCCCCGATCAGGACGATTTTCGGTCCTCGGACGGAGGTCAGGCGCTTGTATTTGTATTTGAGCTCTCCCATATAGGTTGCATCGTATTTGGCGGGGAGTGCTGCCGCACAGATGCTCACAAAGAGGATCGGCAGCAGCAGTGCCGAGCAAAAGAGAGGCAGAAAGAGATTACGTTTCATAAGCTTAATCAACAGCCTTTCTCAGAACTGGAAGTAGATAAAATCGTTTCCTGTGCCTCCGGCAAGACCGCCGATCCAGGAGACCAGAATCGCGGAGGCCATGAGGAAAGCGGTGATCATAAGGAGCAGTGTCCTGTCACTTTTATCTTCGGATCCGTGTCTGACGGGAACGATTCTGAGCAGATACATCAGGATCGGAATCAGCGCGATCCGAATTAAAAACCCTATGCCAAGAGGCACGCCGGCCGTGATAAAGGCGGCGCGAAGAACATCCGGCTCTGTCCACCCTTTGGCCAGAGCAGCGTACATGGAAAAAGCGCGGCGCATGGACGAAGCCCGGAAAAGGACCCAGCCGAGACTTGTCAGGAGAAAAGTCATGGCAATGCGGATCAGACATAACGGGCTTTTCACGGCTTTGGCTTCAGGAGCGTTCTGTCCGGCAGGAATCCTGATGAAAGGCATGTGCTTTCTGCCGGACGCAGTCCCGCACGCTCTCTTCCACAGAACACTGAGCGAAAGCAGTATGCCATGGTAGAGACCCCATGCCGCAAAGTGCCAGTCAGCGCCGTGCCAGAATCCGCTCAGAAGGAATACGATGAGTATGTTCCGCACATGCACCGCCGTTCCGCGTCTGCTTCCGCCCAGGGGTATGTACACATAATCAGTGAACCAGCTCGTGAGCGTGATGTGCCATCTCCGCCAGAACTCCCGGATACTGTCGGCCAGATAAGGACGGTCAAAATTTTTGTGCAGGCGAATCCCGAGAAATCGGGCAGCGCCCAGCGCAATATCCGAATAGCCGGAGAAATCCGCATAGATCTGAAATCCGAACAGCGTTCCGGCCAGAACAGTGAGGGGGCCGCTGCAGCGCCCCGCGTCAAACAGTGCCGAAACATACACGGACACGAAGTCTGCGATTACGATCTTTTTAAAGAATCCGCGCAGTATATAGAAAGCACCTGTCTGCGTGTCCGACTCCGCCGGTGAAGGGCATGCTTTAAGCTGCGGCAGAAGATCATCGGCTCTCTCGATCGGGCCTGCCACGAGCTGCGGGAAAAAGGACACAAAGAGAGCAAAGTCTCTGAAACTTCGCTCAGCTTTCCGCCTGCCGCGGTAAATATCCAGACAGTAGGAGACTGACTGGAAGGTGTAGAAGGAGATCCCTGCGGGAAGCGGCAGCAGGAGCCCGCGGTTTTTAATGCCCGCAAGTCGAAAAAGATTATTCTGCACAAAACCGAAGTATTTGAAAAAAAACAGGATTGAAAAGACGAAAAACACAACAAGGAGAAGGTTTGCCTGCGCGCTGTCTTTCGTTTCTGCGGATTTCTCAATCGAGATCCCGCCAAGGTAAGTGATCAGCGTAACTAATATAAGCAGTGGAAAGCACAGAGCACTCCCTCCTATATAAAAAAGCCAGCTCGCCAAAAGAAGGAAAGTCTGGCGGGAGAAGAATCTATGCGATGTGTACTCCGGCAGTGTCCTGTAGATGAGACAGACCACGGGAAACCCGAGCAGGAAGAGTGGGGAAGTAAAATTCACGGCTCATCCCCCTTCCTGCCTTCTTCTGACAGGTACAGCACGGCCAGCGCGGCAGTCAGCATCACAAGGATCAGCGCTGTGATCATGTCATAGGAAAAGCCTGCGAAAAGAGCCGCGGGAAACAGGACTGTGAAACCGGCCATAAGCATCAGCAGCAGGATCTTTAGGATATGAGTGTTATTTTTCATCATCAAGCACCTCCCATAGATCGCGGCGGATCCTATCCGTTCGAATCTCAGCGCCTTCTGTGGATAAATGATTATCCGTACCGAAGAGGTATCGGCCCGGATAAAGTGAATCCTCTATAGGAGAAATCACTTCAGCGTGCAGCGCTTCGCGCAGCCATGCGTCGAGCCCGACCAGAGCATCGCTGTCGCTCTCTTCGGAAAGAGCGGCTCTGTTCCGCGGCGCATAGGTGAAGAGCACCCTGATTCCGTCCGCCGCGAATTTGTCGTAGACCGCGTTAAGAGGATCAATGTAGGAGACTTTTGAAAAGGAGTCTGCTGTGTAATTTACCGGAAGATCGTAGATTGGCGCATCATCCGACATGTTTGGCCGGTATACAATATAATCGCCGTATTCATTGTAGGAAGGAGAACCGACCTGCCTGCCGTCTTCGTCGAATTCCGCTGCGGAGACCGCGTAAGATTTCGGTTCCATGCCGTTCCGCGCTTTCTGAAATGTTGTAAATGCGCTCAGTATTCCTTCGTAATTCCTGTAGTTAAGCTCTGCCAGAAGGTCGTAGTCGGACTCGATCATGTTGAAGAATTTGTCGTCGAACGCATTTGTTGTGCAGAACTGTCTTTTGGCGGCGTCGAATTCCGGAGAGTGTATCAGAATATCGCCTTCTTTCATATTTTTCCGGATCAGGTCAAGCTGCGGAAGCGCGTTCGTGTAGGCGAACACGCCCATGTTTACAATCGTATAGTCCGGAAAGGCATCGTCCAGAAGGGCACTGTCATATCCGAAACGAGTGGAAGAGCCGGAGAAAAGGACGATTTTGGCGTCCTCTGACAGGCTGGATAGCCGGTCATATTTGTCCGGAAACGTATCGTAATAGCTTCCGCTGTAAACCGGCGGCACGCACGCGTTGATACGGATCGTCCGAAGGTTGCTGCAACCCGAAAATGCGTAGTCTGTAATCTGTGAAATACCATCGAAAAGGATCAGTTCCCGGAGCGTGCAGCTGTCGAACGCGTGCACCGCCACTGTTTTGATTGTCGGCGGAAGAATCACGCGGTCGCAGACTGCATTCCGGAAAGCATTTTCTTCGATTCCTGTTACAGATAGACCGTCTATCTCGGAGGGGATTACGATATCCCTTCTTTCGGAAGGGTCCTCTGAGATGTCTTCCTGTTGCCGGAACCCGGTGATTGTCACGGAATTGGTTCGTTTCTCATACAGGAAATCAGATATTTCGTTCCATGGAGCCCACTCGGCGTAAAGCGTCAGTGTACGGCCGCTTTCTGCTTTGACACGGCTTCCCAGACCGATGTGCTTCCCGTTCCCGTCGGCATCGGTGTTCCATCCTGTTAAAATGAAGCCCTCCCGTCGGAAGAGGTTTGAGCCCTGCTCGGTGTTGACGCGCAGGTGGGTGGCCGGGTAGGAAAATTCAGCATAAGATTCTGTCGAACTGTCTGAAGCCGCGGAGGTTCCGCCATTTGACAAGTAGCGGATCGTGTAGGGATTTTCTTGTGTGAGTATGGAGACTACTGCGTCATATCTGACATCATGCAATGTACAGATATATTGCCCGTTTTCGTTGCGAACGAGCGTATAATCGCGATAATCTGTTCCACGTACGGTGCAGCGTTCAGCCGGTGTGATGAGGAACTGCAGATCCGCTCCGGTCTCAGAGGACAGGACAGAAGACTCTGTGCGGACCTGCGGATTATCTTCGATGACGACCCGGACAGTGCCGTCATCCTCCGGCGAGGTAAACAGAGATGACGCCGGACCGCCGCATGCTGTGCCAAGAAAAGAAAGCACTGTCAGTATCGTGGCGGCAACGGCTGCAAGTTGTTTTCTTCTATATGATTGTCCGTGCCGGATGGGCTTATCGAACATGATCTGCTGCTCCTTGGAAGATGGATAAAAGCGGAAAAATGATCAGGACGTCGGTATCCTTTACTCTCTATTATTATATAATAATAACACCTTGTCAAAGCGAACACTTTGCGCAAATAATCGAACACTTCACGGCAACAGATTTTTCGCCGGATTCCCGATGCTATACTTGAGAAAACATTGCAGCATGCGTAATCCTCATATTTAAAGGGAGGGAGGAAAAAATGGGCAAAAACAAATCAAAAGTCTGGCGCGGACTGACAGCAGCAGGCGCTATGTTTCTGGCTGCTTCAGTAACTGCTTCGACGATCGTGACTGCGCACCGTACCGATATCGACAAGATGATCGGCACACAGAGTACTCAGATCGTGAATGAAACAGAGGCTTCGCCGGAAGAACTGTACACGTATTCTTCGGATTATTACAGCACGACCGAACTTGTACAGGCCATGCAGGACATCGGAACAAGAATGAGTCAGGAAGGCAGTGTTTTGCTAAAGAACAGCAATGCGGCTCTGCCTCTTAGCTCAGATGAGATTGGCAAGGTATCATTGCTCGGGTTCCAGAGTTATTTCCCGAACAAGGGCGCGATCCTCGGACCTACAGCGGCTGAGAACCATGGCACGGACGCTGACACAGTGGATCTGGTCGGCGCGCTGGAAGCAAGAGGCTTCACACTCAATTCTACACTTAAGGATATGTATAACAGCGACGCGCTTAAAAGCATCTTCAAATCTGAAGTTGCCACATGGACCGGCGTTGCCGAGTATCTGAACCTGACGGCTCCCTCTGTCGGCGGCGTTTATACGGATAAAGAGCCCTCCATCGCTGAGATGGACAGCGCGAACGCCGGCTGGAAAGACAGTCTGAACGACAGTAACGTGATGATTATCACGATCGGCCGCGCAGGCTCAGAGAACGCGGACTACACACCCGGCGAGGCCGGCGTAGACCCTGCTGACGGTCTTAACCAGACCGATCCGCTGGGACTGTCCGATGATGAGAGAAATCTGATCGCAGCGGCAGTCGAAGCAAAGTCCGCAAATGGCGGCAAGGTCATCATCCTGCTGAACAACGGAAACCCTATGGAGATCCAGGAAATCGCCGACAATGAGGGCGTAGACGCTATTCTTCAGGTCGGCACACCCGGAAGCTTTGGCTTCTATGGCGTAGCGGATATCCTGAGCGGCGAGGCAAATCCGTCCGGTCATCTGACCGACACGTATGCGGTGAAGAACTCTCTCAGCCCTGCAGCTCAGAACTACGGCGATCTGCAGTGGACCAACGCGAATCCGGCAATTTCCATGAACGACGCAATCGTGGAAGCGGAGAGCATCTACACAGGCTACAAGTACTATGAGACCCGTTATGCTGACTGCGTTCTTGACCAGGGTGCGGCAGATTCGGAAGTCGGCAGCACCGGCGGAGCCTGGAATTACGCAAATGAAGTAACTTATCCGTTCGGATACGGTCTTTCCTACACGACCTTTGAGCAGAAGATCGACGATGTGAAAGTAGACCTGGAAGCCAAAACGGCGACTGCCACAGTTACTGTCAAAAATACCGGCGATGTCGCAGGTAAGGATGCCGTACAGCTCTATGTTTCAGTACCTTATACGGAATATGACATTGAACACGGCGTAGAGAAGTCTGCAATACAGCTTCTGGATTTCGGTAAGACAAATGTCCTTGAGCCCGGAAAGAGCGAGACGGTTACAATCACTGCAGATCTTCAGTATATGGCAAGCTGGGATTCTACTGCTGACAACGCAGCCGGAACCAAGGGCAATTATATTCTGGATGCAGGCGACTACTACTTCACAGTCGGAAACGGCGCTCATGAAGCGCTCAACAACGTACTGGCCGCACAGGGCAGGAATGTCGGCAACGGCATGACGGCGGAAGGCAACGCCGATAATGTGAAGGTCTGGAACCTGGCAGCGATCGACAATAAGACGTTTGCGACTACGAAGGCCGGTGTGAATGTCGAGAATCAGCTGGCTGACATGGACATCAATTTCTGGATTCCCGACACAGCTGTTTACCTGACCAGA
>ODAI013655400.1_pt1 | contig 12151 bp, 6 predicted proteins | sample 1539321 | NCBI WGS metagenome assembly ODAI01 (sample SAMN02144231, study PRJEB22623) | gut metagenome | biome: sheep rumen | host: Ovis aries | place: New Zealand
AGGATTACGTTCTGCTCTATTCCCTCAAGATGACACGCAGAGATATAAGGAGAACCGGTGTAGATATATTCACGATATACCTCATCAGAGAAAAGATAAAGGTCATATTTCTTCACGAGGTCACGAATCTGGTTCATCTCGCGGCGTGTATAGAGATAACCCGTCGGATTGTTCGGGTTACAGATCATGATTGCACGTGTACGGGAATTGATAAGTTCCTCGAATTTCTCAACCTTAGGAAGAGAGAAACCCTCATCTATTGTTGTAGCAATAGTACGTATCTTTGCACCTGCAGAGATTGCAAATGCCATGTAGTTTGCGTATGCAGGCTCTGGAACGATAATCTCATCACCCGGGTTGAGACAAGCCATGAAAGAGAACAACACAGCCTCAGAACCTCCACTTGTGATGATAATATCATCGGCAGAGACCTTGATGTTGTATTTCTCGTAATAGCCTACAAGTTTTTCGCGATATGACTGGTAACCCTGTGAAGGGGAATATTCAAGAATAGTGCGGTCAATATTCTTCAAAGCATCAAGTCCCACCTTTGGAGTAGGCAGGTCAGGCTGTCCGATATTCAGATGGTAAACTTTTGTACCGCGTTTCTTTGCTGCGACAGCAAGAGGTGCAAGTTTCCTGATTGGAGACTCTGGCATCTCATGTCCGCGAACCGATATTTTTGGCATTTTTTAATTAATTATTATAAATTTATGTGCAAAGGTACAGAAATCCCCCCGTTTATCAAAATAATCTTTGCTAAAAATCATCATAAAATATAATATAATGTAAAATTCTTCGGTTTTACGGGAATTTTTCGTAATTTTGTACTCGTTAAATCAATGACATGCACCTGTTGCGCTGACGTTAAAATTCTTTTTCAAGCGCACCTGTGCCTAACAAATAAAAACATATAAACAAAAACAATGAGAACGATAGCATCACAATGGTATGAAGTTAAGGTACGTTATGACAAAATGACTGATGACGGTACCCCAAAGCCAATAACAGAACAGTATGTAGTTGACGCCCTCACTTTCACAGAGGCAGAAAGCATTATCACAGAGGAAATGTCAGTATATATATCCGGCGAGTTCAATATCAACGGCATCAAACCGGCATCATTCAAGGAAATATTCTTCTCCGACCTTAACAACGACGACCGTTGGTTCAAGGCTAAGCTTCAGTTCATTACCTTCGATGAAAAGACACAGAAAGAGAAGCGTTCTGCTATCAACTATCTTGTCCAGGCTCACACCCTACCTCAAGCTGTGAACTATATCAGCGAGGTTATGGGCAAGACAATGAATGACTATGTAATCTCCAACATTGCCGAGACAAACATCCTTGACGTGTTCGAGCATAAGGACGCAAAGAACACACCAGAGGCCAAGCCAGAATACGAGGAACAATAATTTTATATACAATCTGCCATTTGCAATACGCATTGACCGTGCACATTGCAAATGGTAGATTGTAAATGGCTAATTGTACATTTTATGATGTATCCAGTAAAAGAAAACCTCCTAAAGGTAAAGCAGACTCTGCACGAAGGCGTTGAACTCGTGGCTGTTAGCAAATTTCACCCGAAGGAATACATAGAAGAGGCTTACGCGGCTGGCCAACGTATCTTTGGAGAGAACCGCGAACAGGAACTGAAGCAGAAGCATCAGGAGTTACCACAAGACATAAAGTGGCATTTCATCGGTCATTTACAGACCAACAAGGTGAAATACATCGTTCCATACGTTTCTATGATTGAAGCTGTTGACTCTATCCGTCTTCTCCGTGAAATAGAGAAACAGGCAGCCAAGGTAGAGCGTGTCATCGACGTACTTCTCGAACTCCATATCGCAAACGAAGAAACAAAAAGCGGCATGACACTCGATGAATGTCGGGAGATGCTTGCAGAAGGTGAATGGAAGACAATGCCACACATCCGCATCCGTGGTATTATGATGATGGCAAGCAATGTGGATGATGAGGACCAGATACGCAGGGAATTTATCACCGCAGCCGATTTCTTCGACGAGATAAAGGCGAAACACTTTGCCGGCAATGACGACTTCTCCGTACGTTCCTACGGTATGAGTGGCGACTATATGATAGCACAGGAATGTCGTAGCACAATGGTGAGAATAGGCACAACAATCTTTGGTCCGAGACTCTATTGAAAAGCCATTGAATAAAACCCTACTCCATATATTATCAAGAACCATATGGACCACTGTTGTTCTATATGCTGTACTGATGGCAGTAATACATCTGCCATCAGTACAGGCATTTATTGCGAGTGGGTTAAAGGAAAAGATTGAAGAGAGAATAGGTTCCCGTGTAGAGATAGAGAAAGTAAATCTTGGTTTTCTGAATCGTATCATAGTCGATGGTTTTGAGGTCTATGACCAGAACAAGGAGCGTTTTCTGAAGTCTTCCCGTGTTTCTGTAAAAATAGACCTCATCGACCTTATGAGCGGAAAGATAAACCTCACTTCAGCTCAGATTTTCGGTCTTGATGCCAATATTTACAAGAACAGCCCTAACGGCAAGCTAAACTTCCAATTCATCGTTGATTCCCTTGCTTCCAAGGACACGACATCAAACACGCCTTTGAATCTCCAGATTTCATCACTCGTTATCCGTAACGGTGCTGTGAAATACGATTTGAGATATCTTCCACAGAAAAACGAGAAGTTTGATATCAATCATCTTGCAATAAGCAAGTTATCAACCCACATCATGCTTTACGAACTTACCGACAATGCTATTGATGTCAACGTAAAACACTTCTCATGCATTGAAAAGTCAGGACTGCAGATAAAAGACATTCAGTTTCATGCCAAAGCCGATGCTAATAGGGCAAGCGTTACCAATCTGAATATTGCCCTACCCCATTCAGAACTAAGCATTCCGAATTTGAAAGCTGGCTATCGTTTCCTTAACGGTAAAATCGTAGAAGAAGACCTGAAATTAAATACTGACATAGAAATAACGCGGTTCCGTTTCAGTGATATTGCTTCCCTACTGCCATTCGAAACAAAAAAACTCCCCGAACTCTCTGCCAATGTTTCTTTGAATTGTGAAAAGAGCAATGCGGATTTCAAGACCTCAGTAAAAGCCACCGACGGCTCCGTAGAACTTGACGCAGAAGGAAAGGCGGAATCATTCCTTACAGACCTGAAATGGCGCATAGAACCATTATCGCTGTATGTTTCCTCCTCATTATTCGAGACTCTGAATAAAATCACTCCTATGCCTTCACAGGTAATGGGACTTGGCGATATTGCCCTCAACGGAACTGCTTACGGAACAAAATCTGCGTTTGCCTTCAATCAGGACATTACGACAGACAAATGTGGAGCTATTACCGTTACCGGCGAATTCGACGGTAAGGAATTAGATACACATATCAAGACCAACGACCTTGCTCTCGGACAGATTCTCGGAAATCCGGAAATCGGAATAATAGCCGTTGATGCTTCCACCGATGTAATACTGAATGACGGTGCCATTTCCTCTGTCAAAATTGACGGACTCATTCCTCAATTCCAGTATAAGAACTATACATACCAGAACACGGAAGTGTCAGGTGAGTATAGAAACGGTAATGTGGATGGAAAACTCTCAATTGACGATCCTAATGTGCTGATGACCGCAAATGCGAAGGCAAAACTCAGCGGTAAGATAAAAGACATTGAGGCAGACATCGAGCTTGAGCATTTCTGTCCTAAGCAGTTAGGACTTTCTAACAAATGGAACGATGCCGTATTCTCCTTGCATTGTAATACCGATCTTCATGGCAGCAGCATCGATGATGTTGTCGGTTATGTTGACTTATCCAACCTAAGCATGATAGGTGGAAACGTGAAAGAGGGAGCTATGCCTGAGAATCTGTATGTGCAGAATATCCACATCAGTTCTACGCGCAACAATAATTCCGAAAGACAGATAACACTTGAAGGTGATGATGCAAAACTTCTCGTAAAAGGAGATTTCACTCCTTCACAGTTACAGAACACCGTCATCGAACTTGTTCATACGCAGTTGCCTTCAATCTCTGTAAATAAATCCAAACAGTCCTATGCCGGCAATGTGGTAATCGACGGACAAATGCTCTCTACGGAATGGCTCCGCAAGCTTGTGGGAGTGGATATCGACCTGCACCGACCAGCAACATTCCAAGGATATATCAACGGCTATACCAAACAGGCAAACCTTTTCCTCGATATTCCTTCTGTAAATGCCTTCGAGCATGAACTGGAGAATGTACAGCTGCTTCTCTGGACACCTGAGGAAGGTCTTTGCGGCAGCATTTCCATGCAACTACCCGACAATGACAAGAAGGACAAAGACAAGGAACCTTTCAGTGTGGCGCTCGAGGCAAAGGCTTACAACGACATCCTGAATACTACAATAGCATGGAATAACAACAAGGATAACGTATTCCGCGGAAGGCTGAACCTGAAGTCGAATTTCAACTCTACTCCATTTGGCGCTACCACAGCCCATATAAGTATCGACAAATCCGACATACAGATTGGCGATAGTATCTGGCGTATGCATTCACGCGATATTGTCTATACAGACAACCGACTAAGCATCGACCATTTCACTTTTGAGAACGACTTCCAGCACATCTATGTAAACGGGGTTGCCTCTAAATCCTCTTCCGACTATCTCATGGCCGATTTGAAGAATGTAAATGTCAGCTATATCCTCAACCTTGTAAACTTTCATTCTGTGGAGTTTGGAGGTTTTGCAAGCGGACATATTGCCGGTCATAGCATTCTCGAAGCTCCAGAGGCCTCAGGACACATTGACGTGGCTGGTTTTACATTCCAGGAAGGCAGAATGGGCAATCTGCATATTGACGCACAACTGAATAACTCAAAGAAACAGATTGACATAGACGCCTATGCCGAGGATGATGACCGCACACTTCTCAATATCGGCGGTTTCGTATCTCCGCATCGTGAGGAGATAGACCTTGACATTCAGACCAACAACGAGTACCTCGACTTCATGCACTATTTCTGCCATTCATTCATGGATGAGGTAAATGGTACATGCACAGGACGTCTGCACCTGTTCGGTCCTTTCTCAGGAGTCAACCTCGAAGGGGATATGCTCATAAACGGTGCTGTGAACATAACGTCACTCAACTGTCGCTATGCCTTCCATGATGCTAAAGTACATTTCATACCAAACGACATCTACGTCGAGAAACAGCCTATATACGATAAATACGGCAATATGGCATATTTCTCTGGCGGCTTGCATCATAAATGCCTTAGCCGCATGACCTATGATTTCGTCATAGATGCCGAGAAACTGCTATGCTATGATTTCCACGACTTTGGCGAGATGAACTTCTATGGTACAGCCTTTATGACCGGCAAATGTAAAATAACAGGCCGAAGCAGCGAACTTCTCTTTGACGTCAACGGCAATGTAGAGCCGGGAAGCAGCCTGGTTTACAATGCCACAAGTCCGGATGCCATAACTCGTTCTGAGTTCATCAACTGGAGGTCAGTCAACAAGAAACAGCAGAAAAAGGACAGCGAAAAAGACAATGAGGAAGAAGAGGAAAAAGAGGAAAAAGAGCTGAAGGACGTAAGTACCAATATGCGCATGAACTTCCTTGTCAACGTCACCCCTGACGCTACCCTACGCATATTAATGGACCGTAACACAGGCGATTATATCGACCTCCACGGTTCAGGCGTACTTCGTGCCAACTATTACAACAAGGGAGATTTCGACCTTTACGGCAACTACCTCATCAACGACGGTATCTACAAGATGACTATCCAGAATGTCATAAACCGTAAATTCGACTTCCTCAGAGGCAGCAGCATCGCATTCAGCGGAAACCCTTACAATGCCGTCCTTAATATGCAGGCAAAATACACCGTGAACAGCGTTTCGCTTTCCGATCTGAACATTGGCAACTCATTCTCAAGCAATAACATCAAGGTGGATTGTCTTATGGATATCACAGGAACTCCTGCGTCTCCAATAGTCAACTTCAACCTTGACCCGCATACCAACAATGCAGAGGCACGCCAGATGATTTTCTCACTCATAAACAGCGAGGAAGAACTTAACCAGCAGGTACTCTATCTACTTTCTATCGGCCGTTTCTATGCACAAGGCACCAACAATGCCAACGCACAGGATAACCGTGTTAACCAGACATCCCTCGCCATGCAGAGTATCGTCAGCGGAACTCTCAGCCAACAGTTCAACAACATCATCAACAAGATGGTGAAGAATAACAACTGGAACTTCGGAGCCAATATCTCACCTGGTGATGAAGGCTTCTATAATGCTGAATATGAAGGTATGCTCAACGGATCAATGCTCAACAATCGTCTGCTCTTCAATGGTCAGTTCGGCTATCGCGACAACGCCAACACTACCAATCAGGAGTTCATCGGTGATTTCGACCTGCGATACCTGCTCTTCCCTAACGGAAACCTTGCCGTGAGGGTATATAACCAGACTAATGACCGATATTTCACCAAAAACTCACTCAACACCCAAGGACTCGGTCTTATTCTGAAATATGACTTCGACACATTCCGTGCCTTATTCAGAAGAAAGAAAAAGCAGTAATCTTTCTATATTTTCATGAAACTCAAAGCCTATACAAAACGCAAGAATGATATGTCCGATACTATAAGTAATAGCATCGGCAAATCAATTGTCTTTTGTTCTGCTCAAATGTTCTATGACCAACTGATTACTGCCATTTACGACGATATTGACACCCGACAGAGGTATGATATAATAAGGAATGTGTTTGTCCGTGTGATAGAGCAAGGCATAATGGATTGTCAGATAGCTTTCGTGGGATTCTTTGCGAAACTGGACTATTGCATCAAGGAATATGACGTGCCTGTTGCTGCTGCAAACCTCATCCAACTGGCACGAAAGGAGATGTTCCCTGAAAGAAACAGGAAACTGGACCTGAAGGAAGAGTCGTTGAACACATCCCTACCACATAACCTGAAGGCAGCGGCCCTATTGGTGTATTATCTGTGCGGCAAGATCGACATACCGTCTGAGCTAAGGAATCATTTCCCGCAAAGTGACAGGAAAAACACATGGGGAAAATTTGAGGAGAATGTTCTTCGTGTGGTAGTAGAGAAATGGGACAACAACTATATCTTCGCCACAGAGGAGAACGAGAATACAACCGTACAAATATGCTATGGCAAGGATAACAATGTCCTCACGCGCAATGGTGATTTCTCATGGGATTATCTGAATGAGGTGCTTTGGGAAGGTGCCCAGCTTAATCTCGTGCGTGTGCGAAGGGATGAAAACGGAAAGATACTTATGCCGGAACTCATCATTCTTGAGCCTGACTATCTCATCAACGTTACAACGATAGCCAACTGTTTTGAGAGCTATGCGGAGTCGCCTTTCGTCAATCTCATAAACAAGATAAAACCACAACCTAATACAAAGGCAATTCACCTCGGTAACCTTGCCGGACAACTTCTTGATGACACTATACATGCAAGGAATATCAGTCTTGAAGATTCAATAAAGTCATTTGTAGGGGCCAATGCCCTGAGCATGATATCATGTCCGGAACTCGTAAACGGCTTTGCTCAATTCAAACAGGATGCCAAGATACAGAAGCAGAACATTGAGCATCTTATCGGTGAGGCCCTACCCCATGTTATTGGCAGCTACGACAAGAGTAACGTCGTTCTTGAGCCTTCGTTCTTCAGTGAGGTCCTCGGCATTCAGGGCCGTCTTGACTTCCTGTATCAAAAAGACGGCGACGTAACCATCATCGAGCAGAAGTCGGGCAAGGGCGAGTTTGTCAGAAACCAGCCTGACCCCTCTACGCCAATCGCCAAGATGACGCACACCATTCAGGTTCTGCTTTATCGTGCCTTGTTCCAGTATGAGTTCCAGACATATTCCTCACAGCTGAAGCATATCATGCTGCTTTACTCCAAATACTCCAACGGCTTGCTGCTGATACCTCAAAGTCCGGAACTGCTGCTGCGTGCCATGAAGATGCGCAACCTATTGGCATGGACAGAGATAATGTATGCCAAAGAGGGTATGGAACTGCTAAGAACGCTTACTCCTGAAAAACTCAACATGAACGGATTGACGGGAAAACTATGGGATCAGTATGTCCGTCCGCAACTGTCCGAGCTCCTCACCCCTATCCAGAAAGCCTCTCCGCTTGAACTGGCATACTATTTTCGTTTCCTCCGCTTCATTCAGAACGAACTGCTCCTTTCAAAGGTCGGCAACAAGAGGAAGGAGAATTCGGGCTTTGCTACCATCTGGCACGACACACTTGAAGACAAGAAATCTGCTGGAAATATCTACGACAAACTTTCCATAAGGGATTTCGTATGCGATGGAGAGGCGGTATCGTCTGTTATCCTCGATTTCAACGAGCCTCAGTCGGCTGATTCCACCAATTTCCGTATCGGAGACATCGTGATACTTTATTCCTATAGTCAGGATGAGGTGCCTAATGCCTGTTCGGATATTGTGATAAGGGCTAGCATCGTTGATATAAAGACAGATACAATAGAACTACGACTCAGGAATTCACAGACGGCAAGACAGGTGTTCGACAGGCATAAATCTCTCCCCCTCGGGAGAGATGGAGGGGGGCTTCTATGGGCAATAGAACACGATATGCTTGAGTCAATGACAAGCACGTTATTCAGCGCTATGCACGGATTCCTTTCAGGCACAAAGGCAAGGCGCGATCTGATTCTATCCCAGCGTGAACCTAATGTAGATGCCTCGTTGACCATCAACGGTGAATACGGCAGATTCAATACACTTGTCACCCGTGCAAAGCAGGCTCGCGACATCTTCCTGATAATAGGTCCTCCGGGAACTGGAAAGACATCTTTCGGTCTTGTAAACCTTCTCAAGGAGGAACTTACGGAACCCGATTCCAACGTACTGCTGCTTTCATATACCAACAGGGCTGTGGATGAGATATGCAGCAAACTGGTAGAGATAAGGCACGAACAACCCGACTTCGACTTCATACGCATAGGCTCCGACCTCTCCTGCTCCGAGGAATATCGTGACTATCTGTTATCCTCACGTTCTGCAAAGGAAGAAGGAGGAAATGGATTATACCGACTCATCAGGAATACGAGGGTGTTCTGTGGCACTACGAGTGCCGTAAATGCCAATATGAGTCTATTGAAGCTCAAGCATTTCACCCTTGCTATTGTCGATGAATCGTCACAGATTCTCGAACCGCATCTTATAGGTCTGCTAACCGCCCACGACAAGGAGAAAGAGGCTATTGACAGATTTGTTCTGATAGGCGACCACAAGCAGCTCCCAGCCGTTGTGCAGCAATCTGTGGAGGAATCCGTTGTTAATGAGCCTGAGCTTAATGCCATCGGACTTACCGATTGTCGTCTCTCGTTGTTCGAAAGGCTCTTATCGCGCTTCAAGACCTCGGATGGCTATGACGGGCGATTCGTCTATATGCTCACCAAACAGGGAAGAATGCACAAATTCATCGGAGAGTTTCCAAATCAGGCTTTCTATGGAGGGCATCTTGATGTCGTTCCGCTCGAGCATCAGCTACTGCCCTACAAGACTGTTGAAACCGACAACGGCATAATGAAGATGCTTTGCAGTCATCGTATTGCCTTCGTTGCAGCCGAACAGCCACACCTTTCACCATCTCTCAAGACCAATATCATTGAGGCTGAGATGATTGCTGCAACGGTTTATCAGATTTACCTGCTTACAAAGGACAGCTTCGACAAGGATATGACCGTGGGTGTTATCGTGCCTTATCGTAATCAGATTGCCACCGTGAGGAATGCAATAGACAGATACGGCATAGATATCCTTCACGACATTACGATTGACACCGTTGAACGCTATCAGGGTAGCCAAAGGGATTATATCATCTATGGTTTCACCATCCATCAGATGTACCAGCTCAATTTCCTGACCGACAATGTATTTGAGGAGGACGGAATGATAATCGACCGTAAACTTAACGTGGCAATGACTCGTGCACGTCTGAATCTTGTGATGATTGGCAACCCGAAGCTGTTGAGCATGAACGTAACTTTTAGTCGACTCATGGATTTTGTGCGCAGCAAAGGCGGATATTTCGATGTCACGAAAGACGACTACTGCAACGGACGGTTCTAAATAAAACGCACCTCTGGTGCAAAACTGAACCTTACCAAAGAAACTGGGCTTGCGCCCTGCATTTTTTAGAAAGTAAATTATAAGGATTTGCGTAGCACCTGAGCTTTGCGAAGAAATTAAACCAGTAAATTACTGATAAAATTTATTCCTAATTTACTTTCCAAAAATAATATATTCACGTAAGCGGGCCTTTCTTGTTGGAAGAAGTATCCCCAAATTTAATTGAAATAATTGAAATTTTTGAAATCCTTCAAGTTTATCGTCAACTATTTCAATTATTTCAATAATTTCAATTAAAAATATGCGTTCATACATTTTCCGTTGATCTTCCGTTATACCTCCGTTGTAATACCGTTCCAAGTCCGTTTCAGCTCCGTTCCTATAACTATAGGATCATGGGACTTACAAGGGAATCACATAGGAGTTACTTGGGACTTGCAGTAAAGGCATCTTGGAATGCAAGTGCGTTTAATTCTAAAAAAAATCACTTTAACTCTACACTCTACACCAGAGGCTATATAAGCAAATGATTCACAGAAAGTTACAACGATGTAGAGTTTGTTTCAACTCTACACCTACTCTACACACTTTACATCATCTTTGTTTTGAAAAGGTGTATAGATGTAGAGTTGGTGTAAAGTTATGTTCAACTCTACACCGTTGCAATTCGTTGCGTTTCAACAGATTAAATGTCGTTTGGTGTAGAGTGTAGAGTTGAAAGCGAAATTCTCTTTTAAAAACAAAGAGAGCATCTCATATGCGAGACACTCTCCCTGCTTAGATTGTGAATATTGTATTATCCCCAGGCATATTCTCCATTCTGATTAACAAATGCTCTTGAAATATTATATGCAGTTTGATAATCTTTCTTCTCATAGTAATAATATTCCCATACTTTTGTAATAAGTTTGTGTATGCCTCTTCCACCTTCTTCTGAATAGGCATAACCATTCAGAGTTAAAACACTATTCATATTGAATAACTTCTGTAGCTCTTGTCCGCTCATTACAAGATTGTTCTTCATTAGCGATGCTGCTAAATCGGCAAGAAATGCCCTTTTGAATGACATAGAAGATTTGTCTATCATCAGAGTTTCATCTTTTCCACTCTTCGTGATCTTTAGGAAGGCAATCCCATATATTATATTTACAAATTAATTCAATAGCGTTATCTACGTATGAATATATACCGCCACCTCTCTGGCCCATCCATCGTGGATGTGGCATTAATATAATATGAACATCATCATTACGAAGATAATAATATTCAATTTTTCTTTTTTCATCGACTTGGAGCCACATAATATCCTTCTTGTTCTCAACAGGAATACCAAATAATCTTACTGCATCATCACTCTGTATATAATCCAGATTTACAGAATAATTTAGTACAAAGAGCAACTTCGGATTGACAGACTTCACGATATTGTTTATGGAATCAAAACAAATACTTGCCCTTTTTACTTTCTCCCAAGTCTCGCGATTCACGGCGTTTGATTCTGCTGTTACATGATATCTTTCAATGGAATTTGTATTTCCCCAGACAAAAGAGCGCAATAACTCAGGATATGCATTTTTCTGAACCAAGTCATCAAAGCCAACCTTATAAAATTTGGCAAGAAACTTAAACACAAAGCCCCAGAAGGTAGCATGATAATTATTTGCCCATCCTAAATGTTCAAGATCATTGATTGTATTTTCCATCAGAAATACAGCATCGCCACTATTTTTCTTTGCAGTTTCTAAGAACACATTCATATCTTCCCAACCATACGTTTCAATGCCAATAAATGCCATCCTGTATTTGGCAGAAACATAGTCTTTTCCCATAATTGGAATATGTGGGGCAGGGATGCCCTTTAAATCCAATTCGCCGACTTCCTTGACAAATCTTTCTACTAATGGAGCATATTGTTCCCTTAGTCTTTCTTTCAATCTATCCATAAGATTTACTGTTTTTAGTTATTAGA
>ODAI012226664.1_pt1 | contig 12150 bp, 7 predicted proteins | sample 1539321 | NCBI WGS metagenome assembly ODAI01 (sample SAMN02144231, study PRJEB22623) | gut metagenome | biome: sheep rumen | host: Ovis aries | place: New Zealand
ACAGGGGAAATTCCGTAAGAACCCCCGGTTCAACGCTTATATCCTTAAAATCCTTAACATAAGCTTCCTTTGGGGATTCCTTTACAGCTGCCCTTTCAGCTTCGCCTGCGGACTCTTTTTCAGGTTCCTTTACAGCTTCCCTCACGGATTCTTTTTCAGGCTCCTTTACAGCTTCCCTCACGGACTCTTTTTCAGGCTCCTGTATGAGAAGGGCCGCTTTTTCAGCATCTGTCCCAGGCTCCGCCGAAGCCTCCTCCGCAAATTCGGCGGCGGCTTTCTCCGTAAGAGCCTGTCCCCTGTCCGCCCTCTTTCTCTCCGTTATGTCAAATAGTGAATAGAGAACGGCATATCTTCCGTCTACCCACTTTATAACATTTCTGTGATAATCAAAATGCCTGCCGGCCTTTTCATACTCTATCTCCGTATGAAGATCATTTCTGTCGTCGTCAGAGGCTAAGAGCCTGTTTAAGGTCCCGTCCTTAAGCTCCTGCTCAAATTCCTCCTCCATCCTTTTATTAATGAAGATAAACTCTCCGCTCTGACGGTCCTTTACACAGATATAGCTGCCGACGTTATTTAATATGACCTTCAGGGAAATAACGGAGGAGGTCAGGGAATCTTTGGTGATCCTCCTGTAATAAATGCTCTGGAGGACCTTTGTCACATCCCCGAAGAACCTGATCTCCTCTCTCTGCCATATCTTTGTGGGATCGTTATCGGCAAATATGATATAAAGGCTAACCTTCCCCGACTGCCTCGCGGAAAACACGGGAAGGCTCACAAAGCCGATGATACCGAGTGACCCGAGCCAGAGCCTGAAATCATAATCAATATCCGTTCTCGAGGAGACCACCATGGGCTTTGACCCGACAAGCGCGGCGTACTTAAGGAACTCAGCCCTGTCCGCCCTTTCAATGACCGGATCGGCATTTTCGGCAAGATATTTTCCCCTGACCTCTACCGTTCCCTTTTCCGTATCCGGTGCAAGTATCAGGGTATGGGACAATCCCGCGCATCTGCCCGCCGTGCCTGCTATCTCCATGCATATATCATCAAAGCTTTCATCCGAATCAAGGAGAGCGACCACCGCACTCATGGCTTCCGACTGCTTTTTCTGATCCTTAATGGCCTTTTCGCTTAATTCTGCTCTTTCCGTTATGGCCTTTTCATTCTCCACAAGGAGAGTGCTCTCATATATCCTGTCATAGATCTCTCTCAGGAAATCTATCCCCCCGAAGAAGGTGCTCTCATCAACTATGGACCTGATATTAAAGACCGCGTTCTCACCGTCCGGCTCGTAGTACACCGCACAGACTATAAAACAGAGAATGGGATTGTTATGCGCCTTGATAGCTACCGCCGCGATCTTCAGATTGGAGTATTCGGTGTTTTCCACCACCTGCTCCTCCAGCCTTGTTTTCATCACCCTGTTGAAGATATCTTCTATCTGGCCCTCGTTTAACAGCTCCGCGATCCGGTTGGTATCACGCATATCCCTGCCGGAAATATCGGTTATCTGCCGTCCGTCCGGGTCGATCGCAAACAAAAACAGACCGGAAATATCCGCAAAAAAATCCTGATCTCTCTGCAGAAGATTCCGATCTATAACAGACAATTCGCTTATTCCCCGGTCCTCAAAGCCCTCAAGCGCCATTCCTTTTTACCTCACTGCGCCGATCCGTTCGGGTTGCCGAACGGATCATTACAAACATCATCAACCTACCCGCCGGAGCATCAGTCGGGTTTTCCGATCCGCCGGCTAAAGCAGTAAATTCCCGCACAGGTCGATAATATCAGATAGAAAAACCCCAGAAAAACCGTAAGAGGGATATTTCTTGCCGGATCCGCGGGATAAGGTATGAGCGAAAACTGCTGGGTCACGGTGAAGGTGCGCAGGAATCGGAAGAGCTTAAGCTTAAAGGGCTCCGCCGCAAGCAGCATTATGCCCCTTTCCAGCACCACCGTGACCAAAAAGTATGCCGCATAGGCCCTGGGCTTTTTGTCAAACATAAACAGAAACATATTGCCCATACCTATTCCGGCAAGCCATAAGGGGATCGCAAACAGCATTTTCTCAAGAAAATCAAGTATCTCCGAAAGCATCGAGCTCCCCTCTGACATATGAAAGAGCTCGGTAACGGAGAAAAACACAACGATCGTCACAAGCATGAAAACGAACGCCAGAAGGATAGAGGCAAACAGCTTGACAAGATAAGCACTTACCGGGTTGAGCCCCTCCTTCAGGCAGGCATTGTTCTCCCTGCTCGGATACTCCCTTCCGAATACAATATCGGATATTATGATGCAGGTGTAGTACGGTATGTAAAAGCACCAGGTAGCATATGTCAGGATATTATATACAAAGGTACCCTCATTTGACCCGTAAACGGTTCTGAAGGCAACCACTGCCGTATTTGCCAGCACGCAAAGCACGAGGATCCCTAATATATACAGCCTTGAGCCTTTGGACCTTAACCCCTTCTGAAATTCATTTAATATATTCTTTACCATTTTACTTACAACATTTTCGGCCGGCCGAATCATTTCCCTCCATCAGTTCCCTTCGGTAAAGTAGTTGGGCGCCTCCTTTGTTATCTGTATATCATGAGGATGGCTTTCCTTCAGGGATGCTGCCGATATCTTGATGAACCTCCCGTTTTCCTTCAGCTCTTCAATGGAAGGAGTCCCGCAATAGCCCATTCCGGATCTTAAGCCTCCCACCAGCTGGAAGATGGTATCTTCTACGGTTCCCTTATAGGCCACTCTTCCTTCCACTCCCTCCGGGACCAGCTTTTTGGCATCACTCTGGAAGTACCGGTCCTTCGAACCGTTTTCCATGGCAGCTATCGAGCCCATTCCGCGGTAGACCTTGTATTTCCTTCCCTGGTAAAGCTCAAAGGTTCCCGGAGACTCGTCACAGCCGGCAAAAAGGCTGCCCATCATACATACGTTTGCTCCTGCCGCAATAGCCTTTGTCATATCTCCGGAGAATTTTATGCCTCCGTCGGCAATGACCGGGACATTGTATTCCCTGGCCACCGCATAGGAATCCATGATGGCGGTGATCTGAGGCACTCCGATACCCGCAACCACTCTCGTAGTGCAGATGGAGCCCGGGCCTATCCCTACCTTTACCGCGTCGCACCCGGCCTCTATAAGAGCCCTGGTGCCCTCCCCTGTCGCCACGTTTCCTCCGATAAGCTGCAGATCGGGGAATTTCTCCTTTATCATCCTTGCGCATCTCAGCACATTCTCGGAATGGCCGTGAGCACTGTCAAGTACAACGGCATCGACCTTGGCATCCACTAAAGCCTCAACCCGTTCCAGAACATTTGCGGTGATCCCGACTCCCGCGCCGCACAAAAGCCTTCCCTGTGAGTCCTTTGCGGACAGCGGATATTTGATCTGCTTTTCAATGTCCTTGATCGTTATCAGCCCCTTTAAGCAGAAATTTTCATCCACGATCGGGAGCTTTTCCTTCCTGGCCTTTGCAAGGATGCTCTTTGCCTCGTCAAGAGTGATCCCCTCCCTGGCGGTAATGAGATTCTCGGAGGTCATACACTCCTTTATCTTCTTTGAATAATCTGTTTCAAACTTTAAATCCCTGTTAGTGATTATACCTACAAGCTTCTTGTTTTCACCCTCGGTCACCGGAACGCCTGAGATCCTGAATTTTGCCATCAGATCGTCCGCATCCTTAAGCGTATGCTCCGGAGAAAGATATATGGGATCGGTAATGACCCCGTTTTCAGAACGCTTTACCTTGTCTACCTCATCCGCCTGGTCCTCTATCGACATATTTTTATGGATTATGCCTATGCCGCCCTGCCTGGCCATCGCAATGGCCATCCGGTGCTCGGTGACAGTATCCATTCCCGCGCTCATCATAGGAATATTGAGCCTGATAGAGGCGGTCAGATTTGTGGAAATATCTACCTGATTGCCCACTACATTGGAATAACCCGGAATCAAAAGAACATCATCAAAAGTAATACCCTCCGAAATGATCCTTCCCATACATTACCTCGCTTTCTTTTATATTTTTATGCTGATGTAACTGTTCAGCACCTTCACAGTTACGTACCGCAGGTCCATTAAAACCGCCTTCGTTAATGAAGAATCGCAGAGTGATTCTTTTATGTGAGATTTTCAAAAAAATCTCACGCGGCCTCTGTCGAGGAACCGCTGAGATGGGGCCTGCTCCGGCCTGTGTCCTTAAAAATCTCTGACCTTGCGGGGAGCGATAAGCTTTATCGCCCTGAGCATTTCCTCATCCGGCTCCAGCTTTACAAGCATTTCGGTATTATCATCATGATAGGCCAGGTAGTAAGCCTTATGTCCCTCTCCCTCAATTCCCGAGCTGTAGTCCCTTATCTTCACATTCCGGTTCAGCCAGGAATCGAACTCATGGGAATTAACGGGAGCTAAGACCTCCATCTTAAGGATATCCAGAACAAGCTCCCTCTTCCTTTTCTGCTTGGACATGATCTTGTCTATGGTGATTTCCTTGTCAAGATAAAGGTATTCATATTCAATACTCAGCATCGGAAATACAACATATCCGGCAAGCACTCCTATGATCACCGCCGCCACGAGCAGAAGAGGAACGGCCGCGCTCAGGATCACACAGACCGCGCACAGAGCTATCATAACTCCCTTTATAACAATACCGAAGGGATTCGGTTTTCTCGCAACCAGACATTCAACATATGTATCGTTCATCTTCTCTCCCTGTCTGCGCCGGGCTGCTTATTGCGGCAGTTTCCCGCGTCATCTCCCGTGATATGCCGTGCCGTAAGCCTTACACAGTCGTGAACCTGTATCCGGCCGGTTTCTCTCTATCCGGCCTGCCGGACTGCAGATAATGTGCTCCCGGCGTCAAAGATAGTCTCCGGGTCGCTGCCGCTTTGAGCTCCCACGATCCCGGAATCATATTTTAGTGAACGAATATAATTCGTTTACTATACCTTACAGTTAAGTATGATCTCGCAGATCCTATCCACGTTCTCATCCTCAAGACCGGCATACAAAGGCAGCGTAAGCACTCTCTCACTTATATCCCGCGCAACCGGGGTCTCCTCAGGATCAAACCTTCCCCGGTAGCATTCAAAGGCATTCGTTGCCGGATAAAAATATCTTCTGGCAAATATCCCCTGCTCTGACAGCGCCCCGAGAACCTCATCCCTTGACGCACCAAACTCTTCCTTATTAAATACGACCGGATAATAAGCGTAATTCGGAGCAACACCATCCTGCACCTTATTAAGCCTCAGTCCCTTTATCCCGGAAAGCTGTCTGTTGTATCTTTCTACAACCCTTTTTCTGCCGGAAAGCTCCGTGTCAAGGTGCTTCAGATTACAAAGGCCCATAGCGGCGCAGAATTCGTTGAGCTTCGCGTTTCCGCCGCATGCCGTGATACCATCCGCTCTGTTTATCCCAAAGTCCTTAAGCAGATATACCTCTTCCCCGAAGGACGCGTCTTTATCCCCATAGCATACGGCGCCCCCCTCTATGGTATTGAATACCTTGGTGGCATGGAAGCTGAAGCAGGAGGCATCTCCGAAGGAGCCTATCCCCCTTCCACCTAAGGTCACGCCAAAGGCATGTGCCGCGTCATAGATGACCCTGAGGCCGTATTCCCGGGCCGTTCTTTCTATTTCCCAAACATTGCAGACGTTTCCGTATACATGGACCGGAAGGATAGCGCAGGTCCTGTCCGTTATGAGCTCCCTAAGCTTTTCCGTATCCATCGTGAAGGTATCGGGGTCTATGTCACAGAATACCGGGGTGAGCCCGGATCTAACTATCGCGTGAGTGGTCGAAGCAAAGGTAAAGGGCGTTGTAATTACCTCCCCCTTAAGCTTAAAGGCCTGCAGTGAAAGCTCTATAGCAGCATGCCCGTTAGTAAAAAGCTCTATATTTTCTACTCCCAGATATTCCTTAAGCTCTTTTCTCAGTCTCTCATGCTTCTCCCCCATATTGGTAAGCCAGTGATTATCCCACATTGACCGGATCTCATCGACATACTCCTCAAAAGGCGGGAGGGAGGACCTGGTAACAAGAATTTTTCCGTCCATGACACTTATCCCCATATTTTGACAAGTATAACAAAAAAATCTTCTATAGGCAAGGTGAGAGAGTAATAAAGGAATTGATCAGGTATAACTCGTAAATCAACCGACGATCCAGTCCGTTACAGTCCGTTCCTTAGAATCGAAGTTGACTCCTATTTTTATAAGCTTTCTCCTGTCTGCCGCATAAGGTTTGGCATAACCCTTATCCTCAATCTGCCGCAGGGCCTCTTCTGCGCTCTTATCCCTTTTAAACTCGAAAATATATATGTAATCGTCCGTTTCTACGATACAATCTGCTCTGCCCCCGGCAGAGTGAATCTCCGTAAAAACATACTGTCCTAAAAGCATAAAGACTATATATATAACATTCTGGAAGTTCTGCTCTATGGTTCTTTCATCATCAGGATAGGGAAGCCTGGCAAAAAGAGCGGTGAAACGATCCCTAAGACCCTCAGTATCTCCGGATCTTATAGTCTTTACAAAACTTCTTACATCAAGCGGCTCTGCCCCATCCTCCTCCTGAAGAAAATAAGGCTCCAGGCTTTTCAGGAAGCCGTATCTCACCTCCTCGTTAGGATAGTCTAATCTGTAGCTTCCGAATTCTTTATCATAATCCTTTATCGTAAGATATCCCGTCTGATAGAAAAGCGGCAGGGGATCATTGCTGTCATACCGGTAATCGGTCAACCTGTTTTCTTCTACATACAACTCACCCTCGGTTATCTTCTTCGGATCGAAGTCTGATCTTTTCAGTTTGTCTATCAGAAACGTGGGGGTACCCGTGGAGAACCAGTATCTGTCAAGCTGCTTATCCTGCAATGCATTTAACAGGCTAAAGGGGTTATATACACCCTCCGACTCTCTGCTGAAGTGATACCCATCGTACATACGGCGCAGCCCGGCCAGACAATCCTCACAGGTTTCTCCGTTCTCACCGCAATAGGCTTCGATCTCAGGAGTAAAATACTCTTTTATCTCTGCCTCGGTGATGCCGCATATACTGCTGTATTCCCGAAGCAGGGAAATGTCACGTAAATGGTTCAGGTCACTGAAGATGCTCACTTTTGAAAACTTGGTGACGCCGGTTAAAAATACGAACTTCAGATATCGGTCGTAGCTTTTAAGTGTGGAGAAAAAGCCCTTAAAAACAGCTTTGTTATGCTCCGTCAGTTCTGTATCCGCAGCCTCCAGCAGTGCTTTGTCATATTCATCTACCAAAACCACCGCATTTTGACCCGTAAGCTTCACAGCCCTTTCGATCAGTCTTTGAAACCGTTCTTCAAGAGGCTTGCCTGAAAACTCATCCCCATAAATAAGCTCCCAGTCGGTCAAATGAGCATCAAGCACCTCTTCGAAGGCAGTCTTCTCCCTGAAATTTTTTTTGTTGAAATCAAAATAAAATACAGGATATTCCTGCCATGGATCTTGATTTTCCTCTTCCAGCTTTTCAAGCTTAAGCCCTGCAAACAGCTCTTTTTTCCCCTCAAAATACGCGCGGAGAGTTGATAAAAAAAGACTTTTCCCGAAGCGTCTGGGTCGGCTTAAAAAATACGGCTTTCCACTGTTTACCAGTCTGTAAATATATTCTGTTTTATCTACATACAGATATCCCTCTTTTCGGAGATTTTCAAAATCCTGTATCCCTATAGGAAGCTTTCTCCCGTAACCGCTCATCACATCCCTCCGATACCGTTTTTAACAAAAAGCTTTGTTAAAGCCCTGTTTATACCGGATATTATACAGAAAAAAGAGACAAATCGCCACCATATCGTAAGTGCTTTTAGGATAACCGCATTAGTTTAGGGATGATTTTTGCAAGTTTTTTGATGATCAGCCATTTTTTATAATATTTCCTACATGGTAGTCAATACATAGAAGGGAGGATCTTATGCCACAAAAAAATGCAGCTTATCCAGACTGGGTTATTGAAATTCAAAAAGAAAGGCACCTATATCAATTCTGAAACTGATCACTAACTCCGCCCCGGGGGTTCCTGTAAGTTCCATATATTGCTCTCATTCTTTTTTAGCTTGAAAAGAATCTTCAAAGCTTCTGTGACCGACTTAAGCTTCAGGCTTGATTCTGAGCCAACATAATGGATAGGGACCTCTATCGTATTAAACCTTCTGCAATAAAACCTCATTTCTATCTCGCCTCCTTTTTCTTTCCGTAAAAACTATGGTGATAATAAATATGATAGTGCCAGCCAATGAGAACCACACTCCCTGATATTTATATGGAGTGCTGTAGGTGAACAGTATCTCATGATATCCTTCAGGAACGATTATTCCGAGATGACGTTCATTGGCTGTCATAACCGGGGTACAAACTCCATCTATATAAGCCTTCCACCCTTTTGAGAAAGGTATGGCCATGACCAAAAACATCGTTTTATCAAGAGTAATATCACCGGATACTGAGTCGATGCCCATCGAAATATTCTGCAGGGTGTTCTCCTTAAGCTTCTCTATCTTATCCGGATAGTCATCCATGGGGATACAGAATACCTGTATATCTTTAATTGTATAAACCCCTCTCAACGGAAAAGTAATGGTAATAGATGTTACAGGTTCTTTCTGATAACCCAAATTAAGTATATAATCATGACGGTCATTGGAGAAAACTGCATCTTCCGGTTTATAGTCAAGTACATTGACCCTTCCGAAAGAGGATTCAGCTTTAAGCGACACATCCTTGCTCGATCTCCAGTATAATTTTTTATACAAAACAGATGCACGATCATCACTCGGCAGTTTGTTCAAAACTGTATTATCATAGATGTTCAAGGGATCCACTATACTATTATCTGAATACAGATCATATTCAGACGTGGCCCTGAAATCAAATCCACTAAATCTGATATACGTCTCCGCACTATATTTCCCACAAAAGGTTAATGTTGCGGTTGTTTCATGTGTTGTAGTAATAAAGCCCTCCTCAGAGCGGATTATATCTTCTCCGTTACACACTAATGTATAAGGGATGCTAAAATCCGGTAATTCCTCAGAATAAGAAGGAATTAGCTCAGGAGCTTCCTTTATGTATACAGCGTCAAGCTGTACCTCCTGCTTCTGGACAGGATCCAGACTTTCGTATTTATTATGATCAATATATGTTTCATAACAGTATCCCAGCGGAAGAGAATAATCATTTTTATAGATGTAACAGCTGTTTCCTTTTGATCCTTCCTGATCTTCATAGTTCTGGGCCATCGAGTAACCATATGGCAGTTCATTTCCTTCCATTTTTTTATCGTAGTAGTAATCTACCGAGGAAAGAGCCAGAGGAGCAGTTCTGCTGTCATAGCCATAAAAATTGTAATAGTCTTGTTCCTGTACCTCAATATCTTTTCGATATTGATTTAGATAAGGATTGCTTAAAGTCCAATAATACTGGGTATTGGAAACCTGGTCTATCATATTATAATTTCTTGACATATTACGTCCCATCGTATACCTTGGATACACTCCCTCTGCTAACGCCTTTATAATCATATTTACCTTATCCGACCCATTCTGAATTACATTTCTGTTTTCTATAAGTTCAGATACATAATTTCCCTCGTTAGGGGACATAAACCAGAATGCAATATTGCTTATGGAAAAACAGGTGATGAATAGCAACGTTATTTGTTTGCGGCGATACTCATTTTTAATGCAGGTTTTCGAGGTCAAAACTATTATTGTAATAAAGAGCAGGACTATTGAAGAAAATGATGCTGCAGTTCGCGATTTTGAAGATCCCAGCGCTATGATAAATAAAGATACACAGCATATTATTATTTTTTTTATATCAGCAGCATCCAGTGACAAAAGCTGCTCCCATTCCTTTGCGAGAATATATGAACAGAGTAGAGCCAACGACCATATCCATCGATTTGTAGCATATGACATTCCATTCAATATTCGTCCGCAAACAGGAAACAGTATAATGATTCCACTTACGATGCAGAGTGTTCTAAGAAAAGCGCTCCCCTTCCTTCTTGAAAAGAAAGAAAACAGTGAGACAATTACCAGGGCATTATATCCCATACACAACCAACGATTCATAGCACCCGTAAGCAATATAGCAGGCATCTCGCTATAGTAGTCGAGAGAATAGAAGAAATGAAACGGCTGTGAATTAGACAAACGTGAATCGCTTAAGAAAATAAAAAATACCGGAATAAATATTATTCCCGATATACTGACTCCCGTTAATGAGAACAAAGCGATCCTAGCCAGTACTTTCAATCCGCTTTTTATAGATTCACGATAAAGAAAAAACAGCCTTATCAAAATATATATGGCCGTAAGAATTACAATCATGTAAAAGAAATAAAAATTGCTTGCAGCTGATAAAGCAACGGAAGCAATAAAAATATATGGTCTTTTATTATTTATGATTTTCTCTGCTCCGAGGATTATCAAAGGAAAAAAAATTAAAGGATTCAGGAAATATGGATGTCTTACAGAATTGAATAATGCCCAGTAACAGAAGCAATAGGATAAAGCCCCGGCGAGAACGCCATAACGGTTCCTTATCCCTGTTTCAAATGCTAACACGGAGAAGAATAGTCCACTCAGATATAAACGGAGAATACAGGAGAAAGAAAAATAAAAATGGATAAAGCGAGCAGGGATGAATAGTGAGAACAACGCAAACGGATCACCTATCACATAGTAATGAAGAGTATTTATGATATCACTACCCTCACCAATATAAAAATCCCAGTCAGGAATTGCTATTCTATGCTCAAATATGAAAACTCTGACGATCTCACGAAGATATCTTGAATAATATAAAAGAGCTTTATAATGCTGATCCCAGCCATCCACGTTATAAATAAAAGACTTGCCTAATACCAATGGCCACCAGTAAACCAGATGCGCCACTACCAAAAACATAACTGTATAGCAAATATAATAGTGTTTCTTTAAGGTGACATTTGAAAGAAATACTTTAATCCGAATCAACATTCCTGTTTTCTCTGGAATCCGACAAACAAACCGACCTTTAATCTGCAAAAAGAAAACAGGCGTTAAATGCACTCGCGCACTCAACACCTGTCTTTCGGAAATACAAATATCAAAACAATCCCACCACACTCCCGCAGCTATTGTAAACCCTGTTTTTATCAGGTATAATAGCATACGAGTGTATCGCAGAAATGTCTGTAGAGTGAAGTGAATGGGAACTTTCCTTGTCCGGCAGAGTTGGCGCTCTGTCGGACGGTACACCTTACTATGTACTCTATATTCTTTTTGCAATTTATCCCGGTTCCGGTTTTCCGAAACCCGCCTGCGGTCAGGCCTTTCACAGACCGCGCCGAAATCGCCTTTCAGCCCCCGGCTGCACAGGACTTCGTACAAATATTATAATATCATATGCATAATATCAAAACAAGCAAATATCTATAATAAAAGCGAGAAAATTACATCACGCTGAATCAGACTAATGCCATCGAAACTCATAAACATTAAATCCCGGTAAACTTGTATATAGAGTAAACTAAAGCGGAAAAAATGCTGTTTATATACATTTTTTCCGCCGAAAAAATGTTGTCTCAGCGCGTTTTTTCGTCTATAATGTATCTTATGAGAAGGTTCAAGCCGCTTGCGGCGCAGAAGCTTCCATAAGATAACGAGCAAATCGCATCTTTTCAGCGATTTGCGAGTCTATGTGGTGGTTTCCATAAGATAACGAGCAAATTATGGTTTTCCACGGTGCCATACTGTAAATAAAAGAACGGAGGAAACAAGCTCATGAAACGGCTTCTTATGGATGATCTTGTGAAGTGGAAGGACCGGCCTCATCGCAAACCGTTAATACTCTGGGGCGCAAGGCAGGTTGGTAAAACCTGGCTTATGAAGGAATTCGGAGCTGCATTTTTTGAAAATACTGTTTATATTTCATTTTACAATAATTCCCGCATCAGTTCCATTTTCAATGAGGATTATGATGTTAAACGTATCCTGAATTCTATCGAAGTCAATCTGCATGTACATATCATTCCCGGAAAAACGCTTCTTGTATTTGATGAAGTTCAATCCACGCCTCAGGTAGTCGAAGCCTTAAAATATTTTTGTGAAGATGC
>ODAI010145127.1_pt1 | contig 12149 bp, 9 predicted proteins | sample 1539321 | NCBI WGS metagenome assembly ODAI01 (sample SAMN02144231, study PRJEB22623) | gut metagenome | biome: sheep rumen | host: Ovis aries | place: New Zealand
CATGATTTCAGCTTCGCTCTTTCCGCGTGGTGAGAAGTCAGAGCCACCCTTACCGCCACCCATAGGCAGAGTTGTCAGGGCGTTCTTGAAAGTCTGCTCGAAACCGAGGAACTTCAAGATAGACGGAGTCACAGAGGCATGGAAACGCAGACCGCCTTTGTAGGGGCCAATAGCGTTGTTGAACTGAACACGATAACCCAGATTGGTCTGGATTTCACCCTTGTCATCTACCCATGTCACACGGAAAGTAAAGATACGGTCGGGTTCTACCAAGCGTTCTATAATCTTGGCTTTCTCGAACTCAGGATGCTGGTTATATACATCCTCAATAGAGATAAGGACTTCTCTAACAGCTTGCAGATACTCTAATTCTCCAGGGTGTTTTGCCTGAAGATTAGCCATGATTTTTTCTATATTCATAGCGATTCAAAGTTAATTAGTTAAGATTCTACAATTAGTTAAAACTATACTCCTTAAAACATTTTGTCAACTCATATCGGTGCAAAGATAGTGCTTTTTTCTTAATCCTGCACATTTTTTGCAAAAAATTTCAAGAAAAATACAAAATATGTCAGCCATCCCTGTTTACTGCATCTGCGAGTTGCTCTGATGCACATAGTCGGCCGGCAGCACATGGCGGGCATACTTCCAGTGGAGCAGCTGGTACAGATCTACCAGCTTCGGCAGCTTCTTCAAGAACTTGTCATAGCTCCTATTGGCTGGCTGGCACCACTGCACTTCGCTGATGGCTGCCACACGGGGCATATACATATATTGCAGTTGCTCCTGATAGGGGATATACTCCGTCCAGAGGTTGGCCTGCACGCCGATGATGTGCTTCTGCTGGTCGGCATTGAGTTGATCCATCGGGTCGAACGAATAAACCTTCTCCACAGGCAGGAAACCACCGATGGCCTGCGGCTCACGGCTGACGTTCTCACTCTGATAATAGTCCAGATAAGCATGTGAGGCGGGCGACATGATGACGTCATTCCCCATCTTCGCTGCTTTGATACCAGCGGCCGCACCACGCCAAGACATCACTGTGGCCGTGGGTGACAGGTCGCCCTCCATGATCTCTTCCCAGCCTATGATCTGGCGTCCCTTGGCGTTGAGGAACTTCTCCACGCGAGCCATGAAGTAGGTCTGCAACTTATCCTCGGCACTATGCTCATCGTCCTTCGTAAGTCCCAATTGGCGGATGCGTGCCTGACACTTCTCACAGGCCTGCCAGCGCACACGCGGAGCCTCATCGCCACCTATATGTATATAGGTAGAAGGGAATATCTCTATAAGCTCGCTCAGCACATTCTCCACGAAGGTGAATGTCTCCTCTTTGCCAGCACAGAGGATATCATCTGCGATGCCCCACTCTTCTGCCACATGATATGGACCGCCCGTGCATCCCAGCTCGGGGAAGCAGGCCAGAACCGCCAGCATGTGTCCGGGCATGTCGATTTCTGGTATCACGGTGATATAGCGTTCCTTGGCATATTCCACCACCTCGCGCATCTGCTCCTGTGTGTAAAAGCCACCCACAGGCGTATTGTCGTATATCGGTGTATTATGCCCTATCACCGTGCGCTGTCTGATGGAGCCGAAGCGTGTCAGTTCGGGATAGCGCTTTATCTCCACACGCCAGCCCTGATCGTCGGTCAAGTGCCAGTGGAATGTATTCTGATTGTGCAGTGCCAGCATATCGATGGTTTGCTTCACCACATCCACATCGAAGAAGTGGCGTGCCACATCCAGATGAATGCCGCGATAGCCGAAGCGTGGTGCATCGGTGATCTGTACAGCGGGCAGGTTCACCGTCTGGGCCTGCTGAGCTATAGGCAGACTCTTTCGCAGCGTCTGTATGCCGTAGAAGATGCCGTTTTCTGCTGCCGCCATCAGTGCCACCCCACGGTCGTCCACCACCAGCGTATAGCCTTCCTCGCCCGTCTTCATGCGTGGATCGAGCGACAGGTTGATGCAGTTCATCCGCGGCGGATTGGTGGTCAATCCCAGTTTCAAGCCTGTATGCTTTTGAATATATTCACGCAAGAACTCCGCATTGCGACGCATCAGGTCGTTGCCATCTGGATAGGCTATCACCGTAGAAGCATTCAGTTCAAACGCCGAGCCGCCCTTCAGCTGCACCTGCTGTGGCTGCGGAATGATGTCATAGCTGGCCATAGGTTGCTGAGCCTTTACCCCAAACCATGCTAAGCAAAGAAAAGCCATTGAAACAATCAGTTTTTTCATAATATCAGACAGTTAAATTTTACCGACACAAAGATAGCTAAATATATGTAAAGTCGCAAGTTCTACGACATCTTTTTACGCCGCTTTCACGTTATTTCACACAAGGCTCTGAGCAGCCCTCTCACCTACCCTCTTTTTTCTCACACATATTTTTTTCTGAACTGCACGCGTTTTTTGGCCTGCCTATGGCACCGGAATGCATCAAGGCAACCAGTAATTATCCGTCAAGGCAGTAAAAAAAAATGCATCGCTTGACGAAAAAAATGCAAGAAAATTTGGAGATTACAAAAATAATTTTTGGAACGCTTTTCCGGAGAGCAGTTAAGTTTTACCACCCCACAGACATTCCAAGGAGCCGTGAGCAGCGTTTTAATTGGTTTTTCACCCCATTTCTTGCACATGGAAAGTATTTTCACTATTTTCGCAGAAAAATTTTAATTTATTACATAGAAGATTATGAAGACTGTCAAATTACTGGTTGCAGCCTGTATGGCCTGCTTCCTGATGGCCTGTGCCACCGCCGAAGATAAGTATGAGAACAACGTGAAGAAACTGGATGCCCTGATCACCGAACTGGAGCAGCAGGAGAGCGTGAGCAAGGACGACTGGAAGAAAGCGGAAGCTATGCTCAACGAGCTGCAAATCAGCGAAAAGGATTTAGAGAATCTCACCGAGGAACAAGCCGAGGAGTATGGCAAGCTGGCTGGTCGCCTGACAAAACTGGCCATGAAACAGGGTGTGAACTCAGTGAACGATGCCATGGACAAAGTGAATGGCTTCCTGAAAGGACTGGGATCGGCACTCGGTGGAGAGGAAGAAAAGGATTGAGAAATGGAGAGATTGAGAGATTGAAAAATGCTTGACAAGAATAAAATCAGCCAACTTTACCTCCGTGATACGCAGTTTGCCACGTTGATGACCAAGCGTATCTACAACATTCTGCTCATAGCCAACCCCTACGATGCCTTCATGCTGGAAGACGATGGGCGTATAGAGGAGAAGATTTTCATGGAGTATGCTGCACTTTCCATGCGCTATCCGCCCAGCTTCACCCTGGTATCTACCTACGAGGATGCACTGCAGGAGCTGGAGGCTCGCCCCATGGACCTCATCATCTGTATGCCTGGTACGGGCGACAATGAGAGCTTCAACGTGGCACGAAGCATCAAGGCGCAGTACGAGCACATCCCCATGGTGATACTGACGCCCTTCAGCCACGGCATCACCAAGCGTATGGCCAACGAGGACCTCTCGGCTTTCGAGTACATCTTCTGCTGGCTGGGCAATACAGACGTGCTGCTCTCTATCATCAAGCTGATAGAGGACAAGATGAATCTGGAGCACGATGTGAAGGAGGTGGGTGTGCAGCTCTTGTTGCTGGTGGAAGACGGCATACGCTTCTACAGCAGCATACTGCCCAATCTCTATAAGTTCGTGCTGAAGCAGAGTCAGGCTTTCGCTACCGAGGCGCTGAACGCCCACCAGAGCAACCTGCGTATGCGCGGACGCCCCAAGATAGCGCTGGCCCGCACCTATGAGGAGGCTACGGAGATATACAATAAGTATAAGGACAACATCCTGGGTGTGATCACCGATGTGCGCTACCCCTTGGTGGAGGGACAACCCAAAGATCCGCTGGCAGGCATCAAGCTGTGCGGCTACATACGCAAACAAGATCCCTTCGTGCCACTCATCATACAGAGTGCCGAGAGTGTGAACAACCTGTATGCCAAGAAATTCCGCGCAGCCTTCGTGGACAAGAACTCCAAGAAGATGGATGTGGACTTGCGCCATATCATGCGTGAGAAGTGCGGCTTCGGCGACTTCATCTTCCGCAACCCTGTGACCCATGAGCAGATAGCCCGTGTGCGCAATCTGCGTGAGCTGCAAGACATCCTCTTCGCCCTGCCTACGGAGAGTTTCCTGTATCATATCAGCCGAAACCACATGAGCCGCTGGCTCTACAGCCGTGCCATCTTCCCCATCGCAGAGGCGCTACGCCCCATCACGTGGGACAGTCTGCAGGATGTAGATGCCCACCGCCAGATCATCTTCGATGCCATCGTGAAGTACCGCAAGATGAAGAATCAAGGCGTGGTGGCCATCTTCAAGCGCGACCGCTTCGACAGCTATTCCAACTTCGCCCGCATCGGTGAAGGTTCGCTGGGCGGCAAGGGACGCGGCTTGGCATTCATAGACAACTTCCTGAAACGCCATCAGGAGTTTGAGGAGTTTGACAATGCCCGCGTGATGATACCTAAGACGCTGGTGCTCTGTACCGATATCTTCGACGAGTTCATGGAGAGCAACGGCCTCTACGAGGTGGCTCTGAGTGATGCCGAGGACGATGTGATACTGCGCTACTTCCTGAAAGCGAAGTTGCCCGACCGACTGGTAGAGGACTTCTTCACCTTCTTCGACGTGGTGAAGAGCCCTATCGCCATACGCTCGTCGTCACTGCTGGAAGATTCACACTACCAACCGTTTGCGGGCATCTACAGCACCTACATGATTCCCTACCGCGACGATAAGTATGAGATGCTTCGCATGCTGAGTGACGCCATCAAGGGCGTGTATGCCTCAGTCTATTTCCGCGACTCAAAAGCCTACATGCAAGCCACCAGCAACGTGATAGACACAGAGAAGATGGCAGGGATCCTCCAGGAGGCGGTGGGCAAGCAGTATGGCAACCACTACTACCCTTCAATGAGCGGTGTGGGACGTTCGCTGAACTACTATCCTCTGGGCGATGAGAAGCCTGAAGAGGGCACGGTGAGTCTGGCGCTGGGTCTGGGTAAGTACATCGTGGATGGCGGACTGACACTGCGCTTCTCGCCCTACCACCCCAACCATGTGCTGCAGACCAGCGAGATGGAGATGGCACTACGCGAGACGCAGACACAGTTCTATGCGCTGGATGTGACCAACAACGGACAGGACTTCTCCATCAATGACGGGTTCAACCTGCTGAAACTGCATGTGAGCGAGGCCGATAAAGATGGGTCGCTTAACTACATCGCTTCGACCTACGACCCATACGACCAGTGCATCTACGATGGCATCTACCCTGGTGGGCGCAAGGTGATCACCTTTGCCAACATCCTGCAGCATGAAGTATTCCCACTGGCTAAGATACTGCAACTCTCACTGAAATATGGTGAGGAGGAGATGCGCCGCCCTGTGGAGATAGAGTTCGCGGCCAACCTGAGCCACGAGAAGGAGAACCAAGGCACCTTCTACCTGCTACAGATACGTCCTATCGTGGACAGCAAGGAGAATCTGGACGAGGATCTGACCACCATCGATGAGGAGAGCCTGCTGCTGAAGTCGAACAACTCGCTGGGGCACGGCATCATGACCGACCTGCTGGATGTGGTCTATGTGAAGACGGATGGTTACTCTCCACAGAACAATCAAGAGATAGCCTGGGAGATAGAGAAGCTGAACCGCGACTTCCTGAATGCCGGAAAGAACTACATCTTGATAGGTCCGGGACGCTGGGGAAGCAGCGACACTTGGCTGGGTATCCCCGTGAAATGGCCGCACATCAGTGCTGCCCGCATCATCGTGGAGGCTGGACTGACCAACTATCGCGTAGATCCCAGCCAGGGCACTCACTTCTTCCAGAACCTCACCTCGTTTGGCGTGGGCTACTTCACCATCAATGCCTATATGAACGACGGCATCTACCGACAGGACTTCCTGAATGCACAGCCAGCCGTACAGGAGACCAAATACCTGCGACACGTGCACTTCGAGCAGCCCGTAGTGGTGAAGATGGATGGTAAGAAGAAGCTGGGAGTGGCTATTTTGCCTCCGGAGGCAAAATAAATTAAAAATTTATAAAATTAAAAGATTAAAAATGCAAAGATGCAATATTGTCTCCAGTTTGCATTTTTGCATTTTTGCATTTTTGCATTTTTGAATATGAAAACAAATTCAATACGTGCGTGGTTTCTGGCTTCAAGGCCGAAGACATTGGCAGGGGCACTGATTCCAGTGTTTCTGGGTACGGCACTGGCATTTCATGACGGCTGTCTGCATCCGCTTACGGCTGTGCTCTGCGGACTCTTTGCCTGTGGCATGCAGATAGCGGCTAACTTCATCAACGATTATTACGACTTCAAGAAAGGAACCGACCGTGCAGACCGACTGGGGCCTGAACGTGCCTGTGCGCAAGGGTGGATCACCCCCGAAGCTATGAAGCGAGGGGTGTGGGTGGCCATCGTCCTCTCTTGCGTAGCTGGAATGGGTGCTTTCTTCTTGGAGTATCAGAGTTTGCCTTATCATGGCTGGGAGCTTATCGGCATAGGAGCGCTGTGCGTAGTGTTCTGTATCCTCTATACCACTTGGCTGTCGTACTTAGGACTGGGCGACTTGCTGGTGCTGGTGTTCTTCGGATGGGTGCCTGTGCTGGGCACCTACTATGTGCAAGCCCACACGCTCACTCCCACGGCTTGGGTGCTGGGGACCATCAGCGGACTGGTGATAGACGTGCTGCTGGTGATCAACAACTACCGCGACCGTGACCAAGACCGCCTGAGCGGCAAGCGCACCATCATCGTGCGTTGGGGAGAGCCATTCGGCCGCTATCTGTTCCTCTGGTTGGGCATCATCGCCACCCTGCTATCGGTGTATCTGCTCTACAACGACACCATCTCCGTGGCAGGCTTCTTCTTCTCCTCTTTGGTTTACCTTAGCCTACACATACGCACGTGGCAGAAGATGGTTCGCATCCGCCGCGGCAAGGCACTGAATCAAATCTTAGGAGAAAATTCCAGAAATATGCTGCTCTACGGCATCCTCCTCAGCGCAGCCATCTGCTTCGGAGCCTAATACGCGCCGTGCATCATTTGCTTCTTTGCATTTATGAATATTCGCATTTTTGCATTTTTGCAAATTGCCCTATGGCACACGCCCTTAACCCTAAATTCTAAGCCCTAAACTCTAAACCCGAAACCCTAAACTCTAAACCCTAAATTCTTAGCCCCAAGCTCTATCACTTCAAGGTTTTGGAACTTGCCACCGTCTATCTCAAACCGCACCAGCGTGCGAACCTTCTGGAAGCCATAGTTGCCTGCGGCCCCTGGATTGATGTGAAGCAAGCCCAACTTCTGGTCGTATTTCACCTTCAGGATATGGCTGTGGCCACTGATGAACAACTTAGGCGGACGAGCCATCAGTTCCGCACGGATGCTGGGGTCGTACTTACCCGGATAGCCCCCGATGTGCTTCATCAAGACCTCAGTCCCTTCTACCTCGAAGCGCAGCACCTCTGGAAACATCTGGCGCAGTTCCATGCCATCCACATTGCCATAGACGGCACGGAGCGGCTTGAAAGCAGCCAACTTCTCAGCCACTTCTACAGAGCCTATATCGCCCGCATGCCATATCTCATCGCAGTGCTCGAAATACTGCAGGTAGCGCTCATCCCAGCAAGCATGCGTATCACTCAACAGTCCGATGCGCTTCATGCCTGCTCCTCCTCCAACGGTGCCACAGGCGTGAGCCCTAAGGAGGCCGCCTTCTTTATCAAGAACTCCATCTCCGTCTCACGGGTGTTGGGATAGATGGTGCCATTCAGTATGGCATCCTTCATGGCCTGCTTCAGCTGCCCCACCTTGGGCCCCTGTGTGAGTCCGAAGATGCGCATCACCTCATTGCCATCGATGATAGGCTGCATCAGACGGATTTCATCGTTGCGCTTGATGGTCTCTATCTTCTGGCGCACCAACTGGAAATTCTGCAGGAAGCGTTGTTTCTTTTCCTCATTCTTCGATGTGATGTCTGCCTCACAGAGCATCATCAAGTCTTCAATATCATCGCCCGCCTCGAAAGCCAGTCGGCGCACGGCGCTGTCGGTCACCTCCTCATCGGCAATGACCTGTGGCCGCATGTGTAGGCCCACCAACTTCTGCACATACTTCATTTTCTCATTCATAGGGAGCTTCATCTTGCGGAAGATTTCTGGTATCATCTTCTCTCCCACATAGTTGTGGTTATGAAACGTCCAGCCCGCCAGGGGGTCCCACCGTTTGGTGCTCGGCTTGCCTATGTCGTGTAGCAGCGCTGCCCAGCGTAGCCAGAGCACCCGTTCACGCCCCTCGCCCTTAGCCTCGTCTTGTGTGGCCTTAGCCAGATTGTCGAGCACCTGCAGCGTGTGATAGAAATTATCCTTATGGGCACGGCCGTGACTCTTATCCACCCCTTGCAGCTTCACCAGCTCTGGGAAGATAAGCTCCAGCAGTCCGCTGCGATCCAGGTCGATGAATCCGCGCGAAGGCACAGGCGAAAGCATAATCTTGTTCAGTTCATCGGCTATGCGTTCCTTAGAGATGATGCTGATGCGCTCCCTGTTGCGGCAGAGCGACTCGAACGTCTCATCATCGATATAGAAATTCAGCTGAGTGGCGAAGCGGATGCAGCGCATCATGCGCAGCGGGTCGTCACTGAACGTGATGTCTGGATCGTTGGGCGTGCGGATGGTGCGCTCACGCAAATCCCAGAGTCCGTCAAACGGGTCCACCAGCTCTCCGTAACGGTCTTTATTCAGGCAAACCGCCATGGCATTGATGGTGAAGTCGCGTCGGTTCTGATCGTCTTCCAGCGTACCATCTTCCACAATGGGCTTACGGCTGTCGTGGCTGTACGACTCCTTTCGTGCCCCCACGAACTCAATCTCCTGTCCGCGGTACTTCAGCTGTGCGGTGCCAAAGTTACGAAAGACGGAGAGATGCGCTCCACGTCCCAGCTTAGCAGCCAGGGCCTCGGCCATAGAGATGCCACTACCCACCACCACCACATCTACATCGACCGATGGTCGCTGCAAGTAGAGGTCGCGCACATAGCCCCCCACCACATAGCATTCCAAGCCCAGCTCATCGGCTGTCTCACCTATCCGCTGGAACATCTTCCCTTGAAAACGCTCTTTCAGTTCTTTCTCCGTCAGCTCTATCATAACTATTTCTGTAAAGTGAGCGCAAAAGTACGAAAAAATTCCTACATTTGCCAAAAGTTTCACTGATATACATAGGATGATGACAATGAAAAAGACGATTCTCCCACTGCTCATGGCGCTCTTGATGCTCAATGCCTGCGACCAGAGCAAACGTGAAGCACAGGCCTTGCTGGACCGTGCCCAAGAACTCTATGCCAACCATAAGCTGGAAGAAGCCATACAACTCATAGACAGTATCGGGGTGCTCTACCCTAAGGCTTATGAGGTGCGCCATGCAGCCAACCGACTGGGCTATGACGTGACGCATAGTCAGCTGCAGCGCGATGTGACCTTCATAGACTCCGTGCTCACTGAGAAACAGGCAGAGCTGGACAAGATGCTGCCCGAATATACCTACGAGCGCGATACGGCCTATCAGCAAACGGGGCGCTATCTGTGGCCTACGCAGGTGATAGAGAAGAACACCTCTCGCAGCTATCTGCGCGCTCAGGTGGAAGAAAACGGACAGATGAGCCTGACGAGCATCTACGTGAGCGCTCGCCCCATACACCACACGGCTGTGAAGGTGACTGCCCCTGATGGCACCTATGTACAGACGCCTGCTTCACCCGACAGCTACGAGACCACGAATTTAGGCCTGACGATAGAGAAGGCCGACTATGGGCAGGAGGAAGACGGTGGCGTGGCTGAGTTCGTTGCCCAGCATGCCAGCCAGAATCTGACCATGGAATTTATCGGAGATCGCACGCAGAAGGTGGCCCTCACTCCTGCCGACCGCAAAGCCATTCAGGAGGTGCTGGAGCTCGCCAGCCGCCTCAGCTTGGTGCGCCAACTGAAGGAAAACCAAGAGGAAAATCATCGCAAGATAGAGTTCGTGGAACGTAAGATGGCAGAGTTTGATAATAATTGAGGATTGAGGATTGAGAATTGAGAATTACCATTCAGATAGCTTACCATAGCGCAGCTTAATTCTCAATCCTCAATTTTCAATTCTCAATTCTCAATCATACCATATCCTATATCAGTAAGAAACAGTGCTTTGCCCTCTACGGAATCACCCGCAGAGCAGCGGTCTTTCTGCTCTATCACCCTGCGGAAGCCTTCTAAGGTAAGCTGTCCCTGCCCCACTTGCAGCAGCGTACCCACTATGGCGCGCACCATATTGCGCAAGAAGCGATCGGCACGGATGGTAAACACCCAGTAGCCCTCTGAGATCTGCGTCCAGCGCGCTTCCATCACACGGCAGTTGTTCGTCTTCACATCGGTATGCAGCTTACTGAAACTGGTAAAGTCGGTGTACTCCAGCAGCATCCCAGCAGCTTGGTTCATCAGTTCCCAGTTGGGTTCCTTGTAGAGCCGCAGCGCATACGCCCGCAAGAAAGGATCCTTGCGCGTCACCACAAAATACTGATACTCTCTCCAGAGCGCATCGAAGCGGGCATGAGCGTCTGGCTTCACCTCTCGTATCTGCTGCACCGCTATGTCTTGAGGAAGCAGGCGGTTGAGCTTATCCACCAGCCAAGGGCCATCGATGGCAGCCTCCACATCGAAGTGCGCCACCATCAGTCGGGCATTCACCCCTGCATCCGTGCGTCCAGCCCCTGTGAGCTTCACCTCCTGGCGCAGCAGCAGTGAAATAGACTGCGTGAGCCGCTCCTGCACGCTCATCCCATTGGGCTGCACCTGCCATCCGTGATAGGCCGCACCGTCATAGCTTAAATATATGAAATACCTATGTGCCATTTTCCTCACATTATCCTGCTGCAAAAGTAACAAAAAATTTTGCTACTGCATGCATTTTATTTATCTTTGCAAGCATAATTTAAAAAACCCACTTCGTGAAATGAAAGATACTCTGGCAGCCTTAAAGCTGATACCGCTCTGCTTCCTGCTCTTGGCACTGGGCAGTTGTGGTGAAAAGTCGATGAAGATGAACGACCCGCATAATATAAAAGGTGTCATCAGTTATAACCGCGAGTTCAATGACTTGAACGATACGCAGCTCAAGGTGGCGCAGGCCATCGGTATCCCTATCATAGCCGACCGCGAGGCGGCTGAGAAGATGAAGAAGCAGCTCAAGGAGATAGCCGACTGCGAGAACTATGTCATCGACTCACTGACGCACAGCATTCCTTTCCTCATCCCTGGCGCTGCTAAGCTGCTGGATACCATAGGGAGCAATTTCAACGACTCTCTGGAAGCGAAGGGGCTGAATCCCAACCGCATCATCGTGACTTCCGTACTCCGCACGCAGCACGATGTGAAACGCCTGCGCAGAACCAACGGCAATGCTTCTGAAAATAGTACCCACATGCATGGCACCACCTTCGATATTTCATGGAAACGCTTCCTGAAGACAGACAAGGTGAATGGACATCCCACAGAGGCGGTGTCGGCCGATACGCTGAAGATGGTACTTAGTGAGGTGCTGCGCGACCTGAAGAAAAGTGGGGAGTGCTACGTGAAGCATGAGCGAAATCAAGGTTGCTTTCACATCACAACGAGAAAGAGTTGAGACTCTTTCTAAATTATAAAATTAAAAGATTAAAAGATTATATATGAAGCACATCAAGTTAAGATTGATCATTATGAACTTCCTGCAGTTTGCCGTGTGGGGAGCTTATCTGACATCTATGGGCAGCTATCTGGCCAATGCCGGACAGGGTGCCAACATCGGAGTGTTCTACGCCATGCAGGGCATCACCAGCATCTTCATGCCTGCCCTTATAGGCATCGTGGCCGACCGCTGGATTCCAGCTCAGAAGATGATGGGCATCTGCCACCTCATCTCCAGCACCTTCCTGCTCACGTTGGGCTACTATGGCCTGACCACGGGCAATGAGGCCGACTTCGGCATTTTGATTACCCTCTTTGCCGTAGGCATAGGGTTCTACATGCCGTCATTGTCGCTCTCCTACTCAGTGGCCTACAATGCGCTGGAGAA
>ODAI011347132.1_pt1 | contig 12148 bp, 13 predicted proteins | sample 1539321 | NCBI WGS metagenome assembly ODAI01 (sample SAMN02144231, study PRJEB22623) | gut metagenome | biome: sheep rumen | host: Ovis aries | place: New Zealand
AATCAGCTAGTGTACAAGCTAAAACAGATAAGACACTAGTAGAGTTATACGATATCTATATGGCAGATGAAAACGGTAACATCGTAAAGATGGAAAATGGAACATACAAGATAAAGATAGAGTTAAATGACTTGCTAAAGAAATATGAAGGATATGAAATAATCTATATAAGTGAAGAAAACAAAGTAGAACTAATAGATGCAAGAATTGAGGATAACTATATCACATTCAATACAACACACTTAAGTAAGTATGGAGTAGTAGGTAAAGAAATTAAGAAGACAGGAAATATCATTACCAATCCACAAACTGCAGATAGTGTAGTAACATACGGATTGATGTTAGTAAGCCTTGCAGTTGCTATCGCACTAGTTGTACTTAGAATTAGAAAACTAAAGAAAGCTAATTAATGCTTTCTTTTTTTATGATTGTTGAATGAAATAAAAATATGTGATATATTTTATATGGTGAACATATGAAAAAGAATGGATTTACAATAGTTGAGATATTAGCTGTAATTGTCGTTTTAGCTGGCATTATGGCATTAATAATACCTAATTTAACTAACTCTTCGGAAAAAGCAAAAGAGAGACTATATAACTCTAAAATTGAGTCAATTAAGAAGGCTGCTATTATTTATGCACAAGATAATTATAATACACTAATAGAAGATGCTACTGGTAGGATAGTAGTAGTTCCCATAAAATTAGAAACTTTAATTGCAGCAAAGTACGTAGTTGCAGATAAAACAATTGATGGAAAAGAAGTAATGATTGATCCTCGAACTAATAGCGAATTCAAAGTGGTAGTGAATGTTACTATAAATATCGAAAACAAAAAAGTAACTGCTGAAATTGAATAAAAAAAAACATCCAAATGGATGTTATTTTTTAAATGGCGCCTGATGCGGGACTCGAACCTGCGACCTAACGGTTAACAGCCGTGCGCTCTACCGACTGAGCTAATCAGGCATTGCTCCTTAATTATATAACTAAAGTTTGATTTGAGTCAAGCTTTTTTTAATAAAAACTGTTATTTCTTTTTATTTCATGTTATATGGTATTCATTATTTGTCGTAAAGTTTACGCTTTTATTAGTCGAACGTTGTCGAACGCGTTTAAAAGCATACGTAAACACCCTATATTGATAGTGAAGGGTGATAATATGGCAATTGATATATTGCAGTATGAAAAATTGGTTTACAGTGTTGCAAATAAATTTTACGGTGCTGAAAGAGAAGATTTGATTCAAGCAGGGTTTTTAGGTCTTGCTAAGGCAGTTAAAAATTATTCTAGTGAATCAGGTGCATCATTTTCAACATATGCTTACAATTACATTTATGGTGAGATGTATGAAGCTCAAAATGGAACTCGACCAATTAAACTTCAGAAGGGACCACTAAAACTTTATAAAAGCGTTTGTAGATATAGAGACCTCGTTTTTGAAAATACTGGCAAAAATATTTCGCTATATGAAGCGGCTAACGCACTGGGAGTCGATTATAGCCTAATATGTGACGTAGATAATTCTCTTGCGCCAAGAACTAGTATAGAACTAGAAGGAATTAATATTTCTAAGGAGGAGCATCTCGATGATATGATCATGTTAAAGGATTGTTTGAATGGTCTTGACGAATTGGAAAAATCGGTAATAGATCAAAGATACATGAAAGATTTAAGTCAAAGCGAAACTGCCAAAGTTTTAGGTCTTTCACAGGTGATGGTCAGTAGAATCGAAAAAAAAAGCAGGGAAAAAATGAAAAGATATATGGCAAGTTAGGTATATTTTACTAAAAATATCCCATCATATAATTGGTGAATATAATGAAAAAGGAAGAATATTTAAAATTAGTTAAGGGGAAAGATAAAGAAAAAAACATATTAAAGAATGCACTAATTTCTTTTTTAATAGGAGGACTATTGGGTAGCATTTTTCATCTATTAACATATATATTGGTTAATACTTGTAATATGAGTTCATCCTTCGCTTGCGGGATTGTATTATTTATATATATCACATTAGCTATTATCCTGACTGGAATGGGTATATTCGATAAATTGATAAGTAAATATAAATTTGGATTGATAATACCAATTACTGGGTTTGCTCATTCCGTAGCAAGTTGTTTACTCGAATATAAAAGAGACGGTTTCATAACTGGAATTGGTGCAAATATGTTTAAGCTAGCTGGATCTGTTATATTATATGGAAGTGTAGCAGGAGTATCTTTTGCAATATTGAGGGTGATTATCAATGGCTAGTATGAGATTTAAAAGTGCTTTTTTAGGACTTTCTAAAACGATATCTTCTAACAATGAAAGAGTCAATACTACACATAAAATAAACGATTATTTTAATGGAGAAAAGACTATTGAACTGGCCGAAGAAAAGATGCAAACTAAAGTTTTAAACGATATTAAACAAAATGAAAAAATTGATTTAGTGATAGGAGCAGACTTATCTAATCAAATAGGTATTACTAATAAAGCGATGAGTCGAGAAAGTATACCCTATTTGGGAGTTTATAGTGCCTGCAGTTCTTACATCGAAGAAATGATTTTGGCCGCAAATATTTTAAATAATAGATACTTTAAAAATATAGTCTGTCTTGTGAGTAGCCATAATCTCGATAGCGAAAGGACATATAGATATCCAATTGAATATGGTTCAATTTTAAGAAGCTCGCAGACATTCACCGCAACAGGAGCAGTTGCAAGCATTATTACAAAGAAACAGACAGGAGTTAAAATCGAATCAGCAACTATTGGTAAGGTTATAGATTATGGAGTAAAAGATGCAAATAATATGGGGGCAGTTATGGCACCAGGGGCTGCAGAAACTCTGATAGATCACCTCAAAGATTTAAAAAGAGATATAAGCTATTATGATTTAGTATTGACAGGGGACCTAGGTAAGATGGGAAGCGAACTTTTTTTAGCAATCCTTAAAAAAAATGACATTACAATAAAAAAACATATCGATGCAGGAGATATTCTAATTAACGACGTGAATCTAACAAAACAGGGGGCAAGTGGTCCTATATGTCTTCCGCTTGTATTAATCGAGAAAGTAATTAAAGAAAAAAAGTATAAAAGAATATTAGCGATAGGAACTGGGGCCTTATTTAATACTACTATGTCAAATCAGAAAAGAACTTTACCATGTATTAGTCACGCAATAAGTTTGGAGGTAGAATAGTGAAAATATTTTCATCGTTTATATTAGTTGGATTAATTTGTTTTATTGCGTCCTTAATCTATGATACTACTAAATGGACGTCTGGCCATATTACAAGTCTGTTTGTAGTAGTTGGTGCATTCTTGGGTTTTATCGGCGTGTATGATTTATTATTAAAAAAATGTGGATATGGATTATCTCTTCCGATAACTTCCTTTGGGAATCTTCTATATAAAAGTGCACTTGACGGAATAGAGAAGTACGGATTAATAGGTGCTTTTAAAAATCTCTATATTTCCACTTCGCTCGGAATATCTTCGACGATTGTTTTAAGTTTTTTTATTACAGCTTTCTGTAATCCCAAGGACTAGAAATAGTCCTTTTGTTGTGCTATAATCATACGAGGAAAGTATAATTAACTGAGGTGGTTATAATGAAAACTAAAAATAAAACAAGAGAGTTAAAGGCCAGTGGGTTAATCGCGGTATTGCTTATAGGTATTTTATTATTGGTATTCATCATATTCTTTAATATGAAAAGTGATAATAAAGATAATACAAGTGCTAAAGATAAATCTACTAAAGAAAATATCAAAGAAAATAATGGAGAAACAACCAGTACGTCTACTACATCTACAGCTACTACTACAACATCTACAACTACCACATCAACGACAACAACTAAGACTACCACAACAACTAAAAAGACTACTACCGCATCTAGCGAATTGACGGGAACAACTAGTAAAGGATATAAGATAGAATACAGAAATGGAGCTTATTATATAGATGGAATATTGATTGCCAACAAGAGCTATCCACTCGATAAGAATTACATACCAACAGGGACACATAAGGCAACTACGAGCGGTATGTCGCATTGTGCCGAGTGCATTATTGAAGATGGGTATCAGGCATTTATGAAGATGAAACAAGATATAGCAAGTACTGGAATTACTATGTGGATTCAAAGTGGATATCGTTCCTATACATTACAAGAAAGCTTATATAATGGTTACGTAAAAAGAAGTGGACGTATAGAGGCTGATACGTACTCTGCAAGACCTGGCCATAGTGAACACCAAACTGGTTATGCTTTCGATGTATGTGCTTCAAAAGATGGCAAAAACTATCCTTGTATAACTAGTGGTTTCAATGGTACTGAGCCAGCACTTTGGTTAAAAGATAATTGTTATAAATATGGTTTTATCTTGCGCTATCCTGAAGGCAAAGATAATGAGACTGGTTATAAACATGAGTCGTGGCATTTTAGATATGTCGGTGTAGAATTAGCTACTAAGCTTTATAACAATGGCAATTGGATTACTCTTGAAGATTATTTGGGCATAGAAAGCAAATATGCAAATTGAGCAAGTATGGTCTTGCTTTTTTGTTTTTCGTCTGATACAATTGTAATAGTAATACTAAGGAGGTTCTTTATGGAAGGAAGAAATAACGGAAACACTATTTTATTAACAGTAATAGGTATAGCAACATTATTGGTTGCATTAGTTGGAGCAACATTTGCATATTTTACAGCCTCAATAAATAATGCTAATAGTCAAACAGTTAGTGTAAATACAGCAGTACCTGCTGGATTAAACTATGTTGGTGGAGAATTACAATTGCCAAACGCTGTTCCTGGAGACAGTAATAACATGACATTTACAGTTTCAAATCCATCTACTAGTACTGTAACTCAATCATATAAACTTAAAGTAGTGGTTGATGCAGATCGTATACCAAGTGGTGGTGCTTTTGTAGCAGTGGATCAAGATAATAATCCTGCTCCAAATCAATTAGTGCTCAGCATTACTTCATCATCTGATGGATCGAATACGCCATTTACTGGATCTTTAACTCGTGACTACACAGATGGTTCAAATACTGCTGATTGGGAATTCACAAATGCAATTACTATTGCCCCAGGAGAAACACATACATATGATTTGACAATAGCATTCAACAACTTACAAGAACAAAACCAAAATCCAAATCAGGGAAAAGCTTTTTATGGTCATGTAAACATTTACGACGTAAGAAGTGTAAGTGGAAACTAAAAGTCGAACACAGTTTGACTTTTTTAGTTATTTTGATACAATCTACAAAAAGGTGTAATTAATGGAAAGAGAAAAATCTAAAAATTTATCAATTATTATTATCATATTATCGATTATAATTGCACTTTTAAGTGTAACATTTTCTATATATGCAGTATTTAAGAAAAATGGCAGTTTTGAAACTGAAAAAAAACAATCGACAACTTCTATTAAGGGAATTGTTTATAGATCAGAAGAACCGATAATACTTACGGATGCTGTTCCTGGTGATAAAATTACTAGTACATTTTCAGTATCCAATCCGAACAGTAAACTTAAGGCATCTTACGAAATCAATTTAAAAATTGATAAAAATACATTTGATAGTAGTTCTGGAAATAAGGAACTAGTTTTAAGAGTAAATTCCCATGCATCTAGCAAAATAGAAGAAATCGATTTAACAGATAAAAATAAGGGTGACTCCATTAAACTAATAACCCTTAATACTCTCATGCCTGGTGAAATACAAGAATATGATCTAACACTAGCGTTTATTGATACCTTATCTATTCAAGACGCGAACATAAATAAGGATTTTATAGGACATATAGAAATAGTACAATCCTTTGATACAATAACTGGACAATAAAGTGTTAAGTTTGACATTTTTAATTACCATTTATTGTTTTTTTTTGGGTGTTCATTTATACTTATAATTGGTGAATAGTATGAATGGAGTAATAGTTTCGAATAAAGAAAAAAACATTTTTTCAAAAATTAAGTACTCTTATGCTTACAGATATATTCGAAGAATTATTTCGGTCATTTTTTCTGTCATATTGGTATTATTAGTAATTATCGGTTCATTGTTATTACTATTTAATATTAAATCTAAACAATATGAAAAGAGAAATGAAAAATATAATCCACCATTTGGACTTTATACTATCGTTAGTGGTAGTATGGAACCAAATATAAAAGTGTATGATGTAGTTGCTTCGATTGACATAAAAGATTTGAGTACAATTAAAGTAGGAGACATAATCACTTTTGTTTCCAATTGGGATTTAAGTTTAGGTAAGACAGTCACACATAGAGTTGTGTCGATTTCTAAAACTTTTAGTGGCGATTATCAGTTCACCACTAAGGGAGATGCTAATAGCGATATCGATGGGGCTGTAGTTACACAAGAAAACTTGATTGGGAAGGTTGTTTTTAGAATACCTGCATTGGGACGCATACAATTTTTTCTTGCTACAAAAGCCGGATGGTTAATCATTGTTTTTGTACCTGCAGTATTAGTAATTTTGTTCGATATAATAAAAATAGTCAAGTTACACTTATTAAGAGAAAAGCTTAATAACATTAAAAAATATAAACCTAGTGAAAAAAAGAATAGTACTGGTGACATAAGTGCAAACTAAGTCTTGACAACATAAGCAAAATAGAATAAACTAAACCTGTATTTAACTGAAAAGAGGAGTACTAAGTATAAAGTATTTTAGAGAGTAGCGACTTGGTGAAAAGCTATATATGATTACTTAGGAAGATACTTTTTAAATGAGTTAAACGTTTAATCATCGTTATAAGATTATAAAGAGTACAATACTATTGTAAATTAGGGTGGCACCGCGGAATATATTTCGTCCCTAGTTCGATAGTTTTTTTTGTATAAAAAAAGGAGGAAATATAATGATAACAAAACCGAAGGGAACTTATGATTTATTAGGAAGCGACAGTGTTATATATGATTATGCACTTGATGCTTTTAAGGGCATGTGTGAATTAAACAATTACAATTACATGAAAACACCTACATTTGAGGCAAGTGAACTTTTTCATAGAGGTGTTGGAGAAACAACAGATATCATCAAAAAGGAAACATACGACTTCTTAGATAAAAAGGGAAGAAGTATGACTCTTAGACCAGAAGGTACTGCGGGAGTAGTGAGAAGTTTAATTGAAAATAAACTATATGCAAACGTATCGGGTTATTTAAAATACTATTACTATGGACCAATGTTCAGATATGAAAGACCTCAGTCTGGTAGATTCCGCGAGTTTAACCAATTTGGTGTAGAAGTTTTTGGACCAATGAATCCATACATAGATGCAGAAGTCATTAACTTAGGAGTTAAATATTTCCAAGTATTGGGAATCGATAATATTAAGATAAAAATAAATAATTTAAGTTCTAAGCAGGACAGAGAAAAATATAAAGTTGCACTTGTCGAATACATGAGCAAACATAAAGATGAACTATGCGAAGATTGCTTAGAAAGACTTGAAAAAAATCCACTTAGAATATTGGATTGTAAAGTCGACGGCGACAAGGACTTCTTCAAAAGTGCTCCAAAAATATCAGAGTTTATTAGTCCAGAAAGTAAAGAATATTTCGATACTTTATTATCTACCCTTGATTCTATAGAGATAGAATATGAGATAGATGAAAACTTAGTAAGAGGCTTAGACTACTACGATTATGCAGTCTTTGAATTTGTCACAGAAGATAAAAATCTGACTGGTGCAAGTACTATATGTGCAGGTGGAAGATACAACGACTTAGTTAAAACACTAGGAGGACCTGAACTAAATGGAATAGGTTTTGCTCTAGGTTATGAGCGCCTTCAAGAAATATTAAAATCTCTCGATTTGACTAAACAAAGTAAAGACTTGGATGTTTATGTAATACCTGTTACTAATAACGAAGTATCTGATGCTCTAATCATCGGAACGATGTTAAAAGATGCTGGATACAAAACAGAAATCGATTATAGAGACGTATCACTTAAAAATAAGTACTCTCAAGCTAATAAGATGAATACTGCCTATATAGTTACGATCGGTGAAGAAGAGCTAAAGAATTATACAGTAAAACTTAAAGATGCTAAAACTAGCGAAGAAAAGACAATTGGAATCAACAATTTAGTAGAAGAATTGGATATGAGTTTTTAGTATATGAAAATAGGTAATAAAATTAAAGATGATCTTCCAATAGATAATATAGACAAGTATTATGTAGTTGCCGATTTCGATAAAACGATAACTACTGGAAGCAGCATGACATCTTGGTCGATACTTGCTAAAAGTGAAGATGTTCCGAAAGAATATATAGAAGATAGACAAAAGTTATATGATATATATCGTCCAATTGAAATCGACCCGTCACTGGATAGAGAAACAGTTAGTAAAGAGATGTATACGTGGTTTAAATCTCACGTAGAGTTATTTGTAAAATATAAGATACCAGAAAGTCTATTTAATAAAGCAGCACTAGATAAAAGAAAGATGGAATTTCGTCCAGGTGCAAAAGAATTTTTGAGTTATTTGCACGAAAATAATATTCCCTTAATTATCATAAGCGCAGGGATTGGAAATTTTATAGAGAAGTTTCTAGAGATGAATGGTTGTTATTACGATAACATCTATATAAGTAGCAACATTATTAAGTTTACTGATGGCATCGCTTCTGGAGTGGAAAACAACATAATACACAGTTTCAATAAGAACGAAGTATCTCTTCCAAGTGAAGTAAAAGAAAAAATAAAGAATAGAGAAAATGTAATACTACTAGGCGACCAATTAAACGATTTAAATATGGTAGATGAAACGAAACATAACAGAGTTATAAAAGTTGGATTTATGACTAGTGAAACAGAAAAATATAAAAGCGATTTTGAAAAAGCGTTCGATATATTATTAGAGGAAAATGAAGATTATAGCGACGTTTTGAAAACACTTTTTAAAGAGGTGAATAAAAATGAATAACATATATAGAAATGTATATTGCGGATTGGTAGATAAAGAATATATTGGCAAAGAAGTAAGACTAGCGGGTTGGGTTGAACAAAAAAGAAATTTAGGTAGCCTTGTATTTATCACTTTACGAGATGAAACAGGTGTAGTTCAACTTATTAGTGAAGATATTGATAAATTTAAAGATTTAACTAGAGAAAGTACAATTACTGTTACAGGTACTGTTAGAGCAAGACTTGATGGTATGGCAAATGCCAATATGAAAACTGGGGAAATAGAAGTACTAATTAAGGAGTTTACTTTACTCGGTGCAGCAGCAAGTGTGTTACCGTTTGAAGTTAATAGAAGTACAGAAGCTTTAGAAGATACTAGATTAAAATATAGATATTTAGACTTGAGAAATCCAAAGGTTCATAACAACATTTTATTGAGAACAAAAGTAATAGACTACATTAGGACTCTAATGAAGAGCATGGATTTTACTGAGATTAATACTCCAATTATCTCAACTTCAAGCCCAGAAGGCGCAAGAGACTTCGTAATTCCTGCAAGGAATTTTAAAGGAAAATTCTATGCACTTCCACAAGCACCACAAATATATAAACAGCTCTTAATGGTATCAGGATTTAATAAATATTTCCAAATAGCGCCTTGTTTTAGGGATGAAGATTGTAGGGCTGATAGAACGCTGGAATTTTATCAATTAGATTTAGAAATGAGTTTTGTAACTGAAGAAGATGTCTTCGAAGTAGGAGAAACAATTTTCTATAATGTATTTAAAGAATTCGGCAATAAAGAAGTATCAGCACGACCATTTAGAAGAATATCTTGGACTGAGGCAATGAGCAAGTATGGTTCTGATAAGCCAGACCTAAGAAATCCACTTCTAATCGAAGATATTACAAATATATTTGAAAATACTACATTTAACGGTTTTAAAGATAAAACCGTAAAGGCTATTAAGGTAGATGCATGTGATAAACCAAATTCTTGGTTTAAAAAGATGGAAGAATTTGTTACAGGTAAAGGTGGTAAAGGTCTTGCATACATCAAAGTAGAAGAGGATTCTTTAAAAGGAACTATCGTCAAGTTCCTTAGCGATACTGAAATTAAAGCTTTAAAGGATAAGTTCGATTTAAAAAATGGTAATGTTTTATTCATTATCGCAGGAGATAAACCAGAAAAACTTTGTGGCGCATTGAGAATAAAATTAGGAGAAGAATTGGAACTTATTAATAAGGATAAATTTGAATTCTGTATTATTTATGATTTTCCAATGTATTCATGGAATGAAGAAGATAATAAATGGGATTTTGAACATAATCCATTCAATATGCCTAAAGGCGGATTGGAAGCATTAGAAAAAGATCCGTCTCAGATTTTTGCAAATCAATATGACTTCGTATGTAATGGTAATGAAATGGCGTCTGGTGCTGTTAGAAACCACGACCTAGAAATTATGAAAAAAGCCTTTGCTATTGCAGGATATGATGAAGAAGTCATCAAAACAAAATTTAGATCTTTATACACAGCATTTCAATATGGAGCACCACCACACGCTGGAATGGCTCCAGGAATAGATAGAATTATAATGCTTTTAACTGGAGAAGAAAACTTAAGAGAAGTGCAAGTATTTCCTCCAAATGTCTCTGGAGCAGACTTACTCATGGGTGGTCCAAACGAATTGGATGAAAAACAATTAAGAGAGTTACATATTAAAATTAGAGATTGATTAAAAAACCGATTAAGATTTATTAATCGGTTTATTTAATGTTTCATACTTTGTTGTTTCATCACAAGTTATTACATGATATATGTAAGCAGCACTTTGTTCTATCGTATAAAGTCTATCAGTGTTTTTGAATGAAATATTTTCAGATTTACAATGTTTTAAGTGTTGTTTACCTTTGTCAGTAAAGCCTAGTATTCGTACAGTATTATCTATATTGGACATATCACTCTTTTTAATTCCAAGTAGTATGTGAATAAGCATTCTTTGTAATCTTAAATACGTGTATCTTTTAGATTTAATTCTCTTTATTAAATCGTCTAGTGAAATTGAATTATATATCTCTTTCTTTAATTTATTTGATAAGCCTTCATCTACGCCGAGATATTCATCTAAGTTATCAGACGTAATTATTTTATATTTAATCAAAGAAAACAACTTATCGTAATCGATACTATTTATATAGTTTATATTATATCGAGGTATGTGTTTTTCAATCGATTTGCCACTATTGAGTTTTTCCCTAATATTCAAGGCACTAACCACATTGCACTCACTTTCGGTATCACTATAACTATTAGTTCTTTTAATGGCAATTGGTTCAATATGAACTTTTAATTTGTTTATTGCTTTTATATATGAAACTCCTAATAAGTCATTGCTATCTAATGTTACGCCACACGCTTTGGATAGTGCAGTGGGGTAATTAGACCCTTTAGATAACTCTTTTCTAACTGATTCATTAAATGATTCTAGTTCTTGTGAAGAAGCAATACTTTTTAGTTTATCGATATCTGCAGATTCACTACCAAAGACTAGTTTAGTTACACCTAAAGCTGCTAATCTTTTAATCGATTCTTCTGCAAAAATATCTGCAGAATTAACTGTATATAGACAAGGTAATTCGATAACTATATCGACACCATAATCTAGAGCAATCTTAGTCTTATTATACTTGCTTATAAGTGAAACTTCACCGCGCTCAGTAAAGTATCCACTCATCACTAGTACAAGTATTGCATCAGGATATAATTCTTTAATTTTGTTGATGTGATATAAGTGTCCATTATGAAATGGATTATATTCACATATTAGTCCAACGATTTCCATAAACATCACAACGTTATTGTAGCAGAAATATTATGATTTGCAATAAAAATTAATGTGTAATAACCTATTAACTTAAGAGCATTTGACCATTGAAATAAAATTAAAACTATGCTATTATGAATATGTCAGGAGAATCCTGAATACAATAAAAAAAGGAACATTCAGTTTGATACGTTGAATGTCTACCCAAATTTCTTAGTTAGACATTTAATTTCTTATGAAATTAAGTGTCATTTTTTTATTACAATAATCATTGCGATTAAGAGTAGTAAAATGATAGAAAGATACCGGAGAACTTTAATAATAAAGATTCTCTTTTTCATTATATCAAACCTCCT
>ODAI011706353.1_pt1 | contig 12148 bp, 11 predicted proteins | sample 1539321 | NCBI WGS metagenome assembly ODAI01 (sample SAMN02144231, study PRJEB22623) | gut metagenome | biome: sheep rumen | host: Ovis aries | place: New Zealand
ACCGCCGTGGGCTCCTTCGCCGCCATCATCGCCACGATAGCCAATATCTTGAAGTAGGAGTGCCATGGATCTCAAGCAGTTGATGGGCCAGGACAAGCGCACCGCGCTGATGAGGAAGAACATCGCCTTGTCGTTCCTCATCAAAGGGTGGTCGGGCATCGTCACCCTGCTGCTCGTCCCCGCCACGCTCCACTGCCTGGGAGAATATAAAAACGGCATCTGGCTCACAGTCAGCTCGATGCTCATCTGGATCGACAACCTCGACATCGGACTGGGCAACGGGCTCCGCAACCAGCTCGCCTCATGCCTGGCGCACAACGACACCGAGAAGGCAAGAGAGACCATCTCGTCGACGTTCATCATGCTCGCCGTCATCATCCTGCCGATCATGCTCGTGGCCATCGCCGGCGCCTATGCCGTCGACCTCTACCACTTCCTCAACGTCGACAGGCAGCAGATAGACGACCTCACAGCCGTGGTCGTGGTGTCCACCATCCTCGTCTCGGGCACCTTCATCTTCAAATTCATCGGCAACGTCTACCTGGGACTGCAACTGCCCGCCGTCAACAACCTGCTCGTCACCATCGGACACACGCTGGCGCTCCTCGGCACCTATGCCGTCTATTATGCCGGCAGCCGCTCACTCATGCACATCGCCATCGTCAACACGGCGGCGCCGCTGCTCACCTACCTGGCGGCCTATCCCTACACTTTCAACGTCAGATACCCCAAGCTGAAACCCGCCTGGCGGCATTTCAACAAGAACGCCGTGGGGAGCCTCTTCACCATCGGTGTCAAGTTCTTCGTCCTGCAGGTGGCAGGCATCCTCCTCTTCATGTCATCCAACATCCTCATCTCAAGACTCTTCAATCCGGCTCTCGTCACACCCTACCAGATCGCCTACAGATATTTCAGCATGGTGATGCTCCTCTTCACCATCATCAGCACCCCCTACTGGACGGCCACCACCGACGCCTGGGAACGCGGCGACGTGAAGTGGATAAAAGGCTCGAGGAGAGGCATGGACAAGATCATCATCGCCATGGCGGCCATGCTGGCGCTCATGGTGGCCGTCTCGCAACCCGTCTACCGCATCTGGGTGGGCAGCGAGGTGGAGATTCCTCTCTCGCTGAGCGCTCTCATGGCCATCTATATGTTCGTCATCCTCGCCAGCCTGAGCTACTCCTACTATCTCAACGGCGTGGGCGCGCTCACCATCCAACTCATCTGCACCGTGACGGCGGCCGTACTCTTCATCCCCCTCACCTACCTCGCGGTGCGACAAATGAGCCACGACGTCAACACCATCATCATCATGATGACGGCCGTCAACCTGCCCGGACTCGTGGTCAACAAAATACAGTTCGACAAAATCGTCTACAAAAAAGCCGGCGGCATCTGGACCCGATAGCGAGGACGGTGCCGGCGACAGGCACGGCACCCGCGGGCGAAGGAAAGAAGCAACCGGCAGCCAACAGATATACAGCATGGGCAAAAGCAACATCGCCATCCTCATGGCCACCTACAACGGCGAGCGGCATCTCGAAGAGCAGCTCGACTCGCTCATGCGGCAGTCGGTGAAAGACTGGACGCTCTATGTCCACGACGACGGCTCCACCGACGGCACCCCTGCCCTGCTGGCACGTTACGCCGTCAGCCACCCGCAGGTGAGAGTGCTCGACTACGAGTCGCAGCACGGCGCCTGCGCCAATTTCCTCAGCCTGCTGAGGCGCGTGGAGGCCGACTACTACCTCTTCTGCGACCAGGACGACGTGTGGGATCCCGACAAGGTGAGGATGAGTCTCGACGAGATGCGCAAGCAGGAGAAAGAAGCCCCAGGGAAACCCGTCGTGGTGCACACCGACCTGCTCGTGGTGGACGAGCAACTTCAAGTCATCGACACCTCTTACCTGAGATACACACACCTGAATCCCCAGCGCTTGGACACCTTCGCTCAAGCTGTGGTGCCCTTTGTCACTGGCTGCACCATGTGCTTCAACCAAGCCGCCCGGCAGAACGCACTCAGCCGGCCCGCCACCGCGGCCACCATGCACGACGCGTGGGTGACGGCAGCCACCATGAGCCAGGACGGCGTGGTGGCGCTCATCCCCCGACCGCTCGTGAGTTACCGGCAGCACGGTGCCAACGCCGTGGGTGCCCGCGAGGTGTCGAAGGTGGGCCTCGGATACCGGCTGAGACACCTGAGAGACATCATCGGCGACAACGCCGCCCACTACAGGATGCTGCGCCAATGGGGCTATGGCTCGCCACTGAAATTCGTGTGGCAGCGCATGCGGTTCACCCTCGCCTCGCATTTCGGGCAATAAGCCTCCACAACAAGACCAACAATCACTCAAGATATGGAAGAAAAGAGGAAAAAGAAGATAGACATCGATATCGTGGCACTGCTCAGTGCCATCCGCCACGACAAACTGTGGATGGGCATCACCATGGGCGTGGCGGCCGTCATCGGACTGGCCGTGGCCTTCGGCACGCCCAAGGAATACAAGACCGCCGTGATGCTCGCCCCCGAGACTGCCACCAGCAACAGCCTCACCTCCAACATCTCGTCGCTCGCATCGATGGTAGGCATGGACATGGACTTCGGAAAGAGCAACGATGCCATCTATCCCGAACTCTACCCCGACCTCATCCAGTCGACCGACTTCATCGTCAGCCTCTTCCCTGTCATCGTAGAGACCAAAGACGGGAGCCTGGAGACCGACTACTACGACTACCTGCTCAACCACACACGGAAAGCATGGTATAAACGGCCCGCCATGTGGCTCACCGCCCTCGTGGAGAAACTGAAGGGCGACGACAGCGGAGCACCCACCGACGACAGCAAGGTGAACCCCTTCAGGTTGACCAAGATGCAATACAACATCGCACACAGCATAGGAAAGAGCATCGACTGCACCGTGGACAAGAAGACCAGTGTCATCACCATCGCCGTCACCGACCAGGACCCGCTTATCTCTGCCACCATGGCCGACTCCGTGCGCTACCGCCTCCAGGCGTTCATCACCGAATACCGCACGCAGAAAGCCCGCAACGACCTGGCCTACATGGAGAACCTCTTCGCCGAGGCACGAGAGCAGTATGTGAAGGCCCGCCAGCAATATGCCGCCTTCAGCGACTCCAACCAGGACCTGCTGCTGCAGCAGTTCCGCACGAAGCAGGACGACCTGGAGAACGACATGCAGTTGAAATACAACGCCTACACCCAGATCTACGAGCAGCTGCAGCTCTCGAAGGCCAAGGTGCAGGAGCGCACGCCCGCCTTCACCGTGGTGCAGTCGGCGTCGGTGCCCATCAAGCACATCAACAAGTCGAAACTCTCGGTGCTGGTCATGTCCCTGTTTCTCGGCGCCGTGCTGCGCGTGCTGATACTCATGTGGAAGAAACGCCGGCAGGTGTTTGTCATCGGATAACGACACCGCCCATGAGCCAAGCCGAGACCACATGGAGTGCCTGGAGCGAGTGCAAACAGCACTGGCGCGCCTATCTTGTGGTGTGTGCCGTGGCCGTGGCCGCCGCCCTCGTCGTGGCCGGCGGTCTGCCGCGCACCTGGTCGGCTCAGGTGAAAATCGCCAACGAGAACAAGGAGACCGACCTTCTGCTCGGACTCAACAACTTCGCCTCATGGGCCAAGAGCGCCATCTCCGGACAGGAAGGCCTCAGGCTGCCCGAAGTCTACGGACAGTTGGTGGGGTCGATGGAGTTTGCCGAGGAGATGGCAAAGACGAAAGTGGAGGGCACAGGGTCCGACTACTACCACCATGTGCTCGAGGCGGAGACACCATGGTGGCAGCATGCCGTCGACTACTGGATGCCCGAGGGCGACGAGCACCAGCGGGTGGTGGCACGCATCCATGAGAACGTGCGCTCCAAAGTGTCGTCAAAATACGGCACCGTGGTGCTGCAAGTGACCGACCAGGACCCGCTGGTGGCCGCGCAGATGGTGGACTCGGCACGCATGCTGCTGCAGCGCCACATGGCAGGATATGCCCGCGACAGGGCCCAGCGCGACCTCGAGGACGCCGTCAGGAAGACCGCCAACGCCCAGGCCCGCTTCGAGGCGGCGCGGGCCGAATATGTGCGCTTCACCGACAGCCACGCCGACATCTCCTCGCCCAAGGTGGCCTCGATGGAAGACCACCTGCAGAAAGAATATGCCGAGGCCTTCAGCGCCTACAACAAGGAGTTGGAGCAATACAGGCGCGCCAAAGCGCTCGTAGGGAAATTCTCCTTTACCTTCGCCGTCATCAAAAACGCCACTGTGCCCATGCGACCCAGCGGACCGGCCACCACAGGCTATGTCATGGCCTTCCTCTTCATCGCCGTCGTCTTCACCACATGGGGCATCCTGCTGCGCCGCACGATGGCCGAACATCAAAACCAAGGCCCATGGACATCGCGCTGATCATCATCATGTGTCTCCTGCTCGCCGCCTACTACATCTTCAAGGCCGGCGACGTCTTCGCCCCATGGACCATCACCACGGCCATCTGGCTCGCCATCGTCGTACTCTTCCAGTTTCAGGGAGACCTGCTCTATCCCCTCGGACAGCAGTTCCACACCTGCCTCATACTGTGGCTGCCCATTTTCTGCGCGTCGTCGCTCATCACCTACTATGTGTTTCCCAAAGCGGGACAGCCGGGACAGGTGAAGGTGGAAATCCCGGAAATCAACAACCTCGTCTTCACCACGCTCTACGTCATCTCGATGGTCATCACACCGCTCTATCTCTATAAGATTATGAAGGTGGTGATGATGTTCGACTCTGCCGACATGCTCAACAATATCCGCATCCTGGCGGTCTTCGGCGACGAGAGCTACGGCTTCCTCAACTATTCCTATGTGCTCAACCAGGTGCTCATCGTGGTAGGACTCTGGCGATACCCCCGCATCCCACTGTGGCAACTCATCACCATCATCCTCGCCGGCATGATGAGCGCATTCGCCATCATGGAGAAAGGACTGATCTTCTTCCTCTTCTCTGCCGTCATGTTTATCCTCTACGAGAAAAAGGTCATCAAACTGAGGTCGATTGCCGTCTCGGTCGTGTCGATCGTCGTCATCTTCTTCCTCATCAACGCCATCAGGGAATACACCGCCGACAGCGAGGCCGACGGAAGCGAGGGCACCACCTTCCTCGACTTCTTCGCCATCTACGTCCTCTCGCCGTCGGTGGCCTTCGAGAGGGTGCAGGAGGACCTCACACCGCAGTTCGGCTCACACACGTTCCAGACTGTCTACCTCTTCCTCAACCGCTTTGGCGGCGACTATGAGCAGAACATCAAACTGCAGGAATTCGTGTGGGTGCCGCTGCCCACGAATGTCTACACCGTCTTCCAGCCTTTCTTCGAGGATTTCAAGTACAAGGGCGTGGCTTTCTTCGCACTCGTCTACGGCTTCGTCACAGGATGGGCCTACAGGCAGATGCGCAACGGCAGCGGACTGGGAAAATGCCTCTACGTCTATGCCGTCTATGTGCTCACGCTGCAGTTCTATCAGGAGAACATCATGATGAGCATCGTCCAGGTCATACAGTTCATCTTCTTCACATGGCTCATCACCCAGCAGCGATGGGGCGTGAAATGGGCATGACGACACGCATCGGCAAGGAGAAAAGCAGACGCGAAACATAGTTTTTTAAATTTTATTCAAACTATTTTAGACTTCTACATAACAAAAACGGCCTTTCTTGCGTTATAAAGAAAAGCAATGTGCTGAAAGCGCTTTTATCTAACACATTCATGAAAATACTCTTTTGTGACAATTCTCTGTGGGGTCTGGTGAACTTCCGCGGCTATATCATCAACCACTTCCTGGGTCAAGGCCATGAGGTGGTGCTCGTGGCTCCCGAAAAGGAAGACGAGCAGATGCAGGCCGAGGTGCCTCAAGGTGTGAGGTATATCGCCGTAGATATGGGGCGCACTGCCAGCAACCCGTTCACCGACCTGAGATATTTCCATACGCTCTACCGCATCTACAAGCGCGAGCGGCCCGACTTTGTCTTCCACTACACCATCAAGCCCAACATCTACGGGTCGGTGGCGGCAAAGCGCCTCGGCATCAAGTGCTGTGCCATGATAGCAGGACTCGGCTATGCCTTCACGAGCGAGTCGGCAGCGGCACGCATCGCGAGGTCGATGTACAGATGGGGACTGCGCCACACCAACCACCTCATCGCACTCAACCAGAGCAACTACGACTTTATCATCAGCCAGCAATACTGCACGCCCGAAAAGACCATCCTCCTCAAGGGTGGCGAGGGGGTGAGCCTCTCCGACTTCGAATTCCACGACAACAGCACCGAGGGTGCCACCACCTTCCTCTTCATCGGACGACTGCTCGAGGAGAAAGGCTACCATGAGTTTGTAGAGGCAGCAAAAATCGTGCTCGACAACCACAAGGACGTAAAGTTTGAGCTTATCGGCGCGCTCGACCCCTCCTACCCCAACAGCGTGAGCTGCGAGACCGTCAAGGCCGACGAGAAAGCGGGTATCATCCACTATCTCGGCTTCACCAACGACATGAAAAGCCTCTATGCCCGACACGGACTGGTGGTGGTGCTCCCCTCATACTACAGCGAGGGCATGAACCGCTCACTCATGGAGGCTTGCGCCACGGGGAAACCCATCATCACCACCGACATCCCCGGATGCCGGGAGGCCGTGGTGGAGGGCGTCAACGGGTTCATCGTGCCGCCCAAAGACCCCAAGTCGCTGGCACAGGCCATCGAGCGCTACCTCAAGCTCAGTTCCGAAGAGCACCGGCAGATGTCGATTGCCAGCCGCCGCCATGCCGAGCAGCACTACGACGTGAGGCTGGTGAAGGAGACCTACGACAAACTGGTGAGTGAGGCGAAGCGATGAGACGGGTATGCGTGCTTCTCTCCACCTACAACGGCGAGCCTTTTCTTGAGGAGCAGCTGCAGTCGCTCTTCAACCAGCAGGGGGTGCAGACAGATATCCTCGTACGCGACGACGGGTCGTCGGACGCCACCACCGCCATCCTCGACCGCCATCAACAGGCCGGACAGCTCCGGTGGTATGGCGGCGACAACCTCGGGTGGGCAGACAGTTTCATGCACCTCCTCGTCCATGCCCCTGAGGCCGACTTCTACGCCTTCTGCGACCAGGATGACATCTGGATGCCCGACAAGTTGCAGGTGGCCGTAGAGCATCTGGAGCGGCATCAAGACGCCCCCGCCCTCTATTGTTCCAACCTCCTACGCTACCGTGACGGAAAAGACGAGGGGCCGCTCCTGCCCCGGCAACTCCACTACAACATCCACACCGCCATGATGAAATGTCTCACGACAGGATGCACGATGGTGCTCAACAAGCCCCTCGCCGACACCGTGAGACAGCATGCCCCAAGCCACACGGCAGCCCACGACTTCTGGGTATACCAGGTGGCGATGGCCATCGGTCAGGTGGACTACGACCCCACTCCGCACATACACTACAGGCTCCATGAGTCCAACCAGGTGGGATTCAAGAGCTCTTTCACGGAGGTGTGGCGCCGACGGCTCCAGGTGCTGCGCCGCCTCCACCGCCAGCACGACCGCGAGGAGGCCGCCGCCGAACTGCTCCGCTGCCATGGCAGCCAGATGAGTGACGCCAACCGCGAGGCTGTGAGCCAGGTGGCCCTTTACAGGAGAAGCCTTGTCCGGCGGCTACGGCTGGCCGCCGACGGCCGGTATACGATGGGGAGCCTCGAAAACGACTTCTGGCTCAGACTACGTATCCTTCTCGGCAAACTTTAAAGGTGGGAAATAAATAAGACACACCTCAAGCCCAGCACCATGAGAATCCTCGAAATGATAGAACCGGCCGGAAGGCATGGAGGCATAGAGAAACTGATGACGGAGACTGCCGTCAGGATGAGAGCGCGCCACGGGCACGACATCACCATACTCACCCTCTATGAGACCGACCCTGACTATGGCGAATACCTCCACGACCACGGCATAGGATACGAGTGCCTGCACACGACCAACAAATTCAACCCCTTGCTCTACAAGAGAGTGAGCCGCCTCATCAATACTGGACACTTCGACATCGCACACGCACACCACTCCACCACACAGGTGCTCGGCGCGCTGGCCAAGCGATACGGACACACACAAGCCAGATTCGCACTCACCGAGCATCAGACGGGAGGCATCAGAAGAAAGATTCCTTTCCTGCGGAAGGCCGACAGATGGGTATACGACAGCTATGACCATGTGACGGCCGTCTCGGCCACCGCCCAGGAGAGTCTGCTCCAGTGGTTGAGACGGGCACCCTCACCACGATACAGCGTGATATGCAACGGCGTAGACCGGCAGACACTGCTCTGCGGGCAACCCTGCCGGCGCGGCGACTTCGGACTCAGCGACAGCGACACCGTGGTGGCCAGCATCGGAAGGCTCACCGCCGGGAAAAGCCAGGCCACACTCATCGATGCCATTGCCCTGCTCCCCTCCGACTTCAAGGCCGTCATCATCGGCGACGGACCCGAAAGAGAGGCCCTCACTCAGCACGCGGCCGAGAAAGGGGTGTCGCAACGCGTCGTGTTCACTGGCAAGCGCAGCGATGTGGGCGCGCTGCTCAGAATGGCCGACTGCTATGTGAGTTGCTCAAAAGAGGAAGGATTCGGACTCACCCTCGTCGAGGCGGCTTTCTGCCAGCGCCCCATTGCCGCCACCGACATCGCCGCCCACCGCGAGATATTAGGCGACGAAGGGCTCTTCCCACTCGAAGACAGCAAGACGCTGGCACGGCTGATACAGCACGGCCCCATGGCCACACCCGCCCCCGACGACATCTTCCGGCGCTATGACTTCGACCAGATGGTGGACCAATACGAACGACTTTATCAGACACTTCTGCAGATGCGATGAAAAAGTGACAGATTGTTGCTCGTTCTCTTTTTTTTTATTACTTTTGCCACGAAATAGGCGGATATCGCCCTCAAAGAACCATATTTGACTAAGACACTCTTTTATACGACCTCTTATAAAGTAATGAATAATACCCTCGCATACTCTCTTCTGGCATTCGTCATCAGCATTGCAGCCGGATTCATCATGATTCCCATCATTCTCAATTTCTGCAAGCGCAAGAACCTGTATGATATCCCCAACGAGCGCAAACTGCATAAAAACGCCATCCCAAGACTCGGAGGCATCAGTTTCATGCCAAGCATGGTGCTCGCTTTCTTGCTGGCTCTCCTGATGATGGCAAAAAACACAGGGCACGAGACCATCCATGTGAGCCTCTATTCATGCTGCTTCTTCATCGGACTGGTGATGGTATATGTCGTAGGTATCGTAGACGACCTCATCGGACTCACTGCCAAGAGCAAATTCGCCGTGCAGATAGTGGCAGCCACCCTGCTCCCGCTCTCAGGACTCTACATCAACCATCTCTACAATTTCCTCGGCATCGGAGATATCCCCTTCTGGGCGGGAGCAGCACTCACCGTCTTCATGATCGTGTTCATCGACAATGCCATCAACCTCATCGACGGCATCGACGGACTGGCGGCAGGACTCTCTTTCCTCGCACTCGGAGGGTTCCTCACCTGCTTCATGCACTTCCACCTCGTCACCTACTGCGTGCTCATCGCCGGACTGATGGGGGTGCTCGTGCCCTACCTCTACTTCAACATCTGCGGCAAAGCGGAGAAAAACCGCAAAATCTTCATGGGCGACTCGGGGAGCCTCACCCTCGGATTCATCCTCGGATTCCTCTTTGTCAAACTCGCCATGGTCAACCTCCACTCCGGCGATGCACGGCGCGAGGGGCTCACCCTCTCCATCACCATGCTCGTCGTGCCTATGTTCGACGTGGTGAGAGTGGTCATCACACGCTTCCGCCACAAGCGCCCTCTCTTCCTGGCCGACAAAAACCATATCCACCACAAGATTATGAGGGCGGGACTGAACCAGCACCAGACGCTCTTCACCATCCTCCTCACCGCCATCGCTTTCGGTGCCCTCAACATCCTGCTCATCTTCACCTTCGGACAGACACTGACCTTCGTCCTCTCACTCGACGTGGTCCTCTATACCGTCTTCCATCTCGTCCTCGACCAAATCATCAAGAAAAAAGGACGGCAACCCTTTGAATAACCCCCCACGACATGACCACCACACACACACCATCCAAAGCACACGCGACACTGAGAATGCTCACCGCACTGTTGGCCTTGTGCCTCACGGCTACACTGCATGCCGCCGACTACAACATCAGAGACTATGGTGCCGTGCCGAAAAAGAAACGGCTGTGCACCGCCGCTCTGCAGAAAGCCATCGATGAATGCTCGGCACGGGGCGGCGGGCGTGTCATCGTGCCCAAAGGGAAATGGTATACAGGAGCCATCGTGCTCAAGAACGGTGTCGACCTCCACTTGCAACGCGACGCCTTCCTCTACGGCAGCACCGACCCCAAGGACTATGTGCTCAACCCGACGGCCACCATCATCATCACCAGCCAACTCATCTATGCCATCAATGCCCACGACATCGCCATCAGCGGCGAGGGCACCATCGACGGCCGCGGCGCAGGGTTCACCGACGCTGCCTGCAACAGAGTGATGATCACCCGACCCATGCTCATCCGCTTCGACCGCTGCAAACGGGTGACGGTGAGCGGCGTGAACATGCGCAACGCCGCCGTGTGGATGCAGCATTACTACGAGTGTGAGAACCTCACCATCAAGGACATCAACGTGTGGAACTACTGCAACAACTGCAATGACGGCATCGACATCACCAGTTGCGACAACGTGACCATCACCGGCTGCACCGTCGACTCCGACGATGATGCCATCTGCCTGAAGAGCACCTCTCTCAAGCCATGCCAGAACGTGACGGTGACCAACTGCACCGTGGGCACACACTGCAATGCCCTGAAAATAGGGTCGGAAACGGTGGGCGACTGCAAGAACATCATCTTCAGCCACTGCAAGGTGGTGCCGGCAGGCAGCAGGAAGGTCATCAACGGTCATGCCAATGCCGTGGCAGCGCTCGCCGTGGAGTCCATCGACGGTGCCGCCATCAGCGACATCACTTTCAGCGACATCACCATACAGGGGTCGGAATGCCCCATCTTCATCCGTCTGGGCAACCGCAACGACAAATACGGGCAAAAGATCAACCGCCAGCTGACGGGCAGCATCAACGGTGTCACCATCCGCGACGTGACGGTGACGGGCGCCGGAAATATCGGCAGTTCCATCACCGGCATCCCGGGACAGATGGTGGAGAATGTCTCTATCAGCAACGTGACCATCACCCATAAGGGCGGAATGCACCGGGTGAATGCCCCCAGAGACAACAGGGAGAAATCGGAACCCAACGCCATGATGTGGGGCACACTCCCCGCCAAGGGCTTCTTCATGAAATACGCCCGAAACGTCAGGATGAACAACGTGAAACTCATCAGCACCACCGCCGATGAGCGCCCCGAAGTCTACAGGGAGCATGTGGAGTAATATTGAAGATTGAAACAAGCTCCATTGCATTCGGTTTGCACGACATTTGAAGATTAACTGACTCCTCAACTCCTTAGAGATAGAAATATAGCAAAAGAAAAAGGGGATTGCTACGCAAGAAATCTACGACAAAATCTAATAGGAAAATCTATTAAAAATGGATACAATTAAGGAGCATAACGAAAGATATGAATTCTTTCATGATATCACAGGTGAAGCCATGAGGGTCTATAACAAGTACCGCCCTGGACTGGTGGAGTCTGCCTACGAAGCCGCCTTGAAGTATCTCTTAGAATTGAAAGGTTATCAAGTGGAACGACAAGTATATTTACCCATCTACTGGGATGAGGTTCAATTGGAACAGACCTACCGAATAGATTTGTTAGTCAACGGCAACATTATCACAGAATTGAAATCTGTCAACTTCATCGGCATGGAGCACCGCAAACAGCTATGGAGTTATATGAATCTGACACATATGCCTTATGGTATGCTCATCAATTTCGGTGGCGAGAAAGGTTTGTATACCGAATGGTTCAAAAGATATCCTGAAGGAGGCATCGAACGCATCCATCTTCTTTGACCAATAAGATTTTCCGAAGCATTTTTTATTTTCTGATTTTACGTCGGATTTCTTGCGAAGCAATCATAA
>ODAI010242958.1_pt1 | contig 12147 bp, 9 predicted proteins | sample 1539321 | NCBI WGS metagenome assembly ODAI01 (sample SAMN02144231, study PRJEB22623) | gut metagenome | biome: sheep rumen | host: Ovis aries | place: New Zealand
AATTGGACTTCACCCCGATGAGCAAACCCGAATATGAAGAAAGGATCAAACGAAATGCGATTGCCAGGAGAGCGGCCAAACTGGAACGGATCAAACGGGCCCTGAAACGCAAAGGTGCCAAGTTGGCTATAGGTGCTACCTTGACCGCTATAGGCGCAGCCATTGGTGTCACAGTATCCGTGCCTGCCGGTGCCGTCTACGGAATCTACACCCTCATCCCTGACAACTGGAAAAAACAAGCAAAGAAAGTGGCCGTAGAGACCATTGACAAAGCCGCCAAGACCATTGACAGAATAGCGGAAAGAGTCAGCCAGACCAAAGTGGGCAGAAAGATTGCCCAGACATGCCGCAGAATCCAAGAGACAACGATTGTCAGAACCATTAGCGAAGGACTGGCAAAAGTGGGCCACAAAACCGCAGAGGTAGCGGAAAGAGTCGCGCAGACCGTCAGTCGTGGGGCAAGGAGAGCTTGGGACTTCGTAAAATCCTTTATCTGACAACATAAAATGATCCCAAAACAGTCTTTACGTCAGCGCGTGGAAACGCAGTTGGTGACCAGCCTCCTCACCTCGCCCATCACTTATGTTCCGCACTATCATTTCGCTGTTGTGGCCGATGTGCTACGCGGACTGTGCGAGAAGTCTACCGATGGGCACCGGCTGATGGAGCTATCGGAAATAAACATCCTTGAGTTTGACTCTTTGCGGGGTGTAGTTCGTGATTTCTCAACGAAGGAAGTCCACGACTATTATACCGATTATAACGACTTAGGGCAATGGATGGAGTATATCGTCTATCCTGGCAGCAAGCCTCCGACAAGCGGGAAAGACAAACCTGTCGTATGCCTGTTCTGGAATCTGTTTGAGACAGCTCAGTTTCTGCAAGTACAGACTTTTCTGCTCAATTTCGCGGCAGCCTATCGCCCTGCCAAAGGCATCTCCCTGCTTATTGTCGACCCCTTGCCTGCTTCGGCTCTGCCGCCGGGAATTCGCGATGTCGTGACGGTGGTCGATATCCCAAGACCCGATGTGGACGATGTTCAGGTGATTGTCGACAGCCTGCCTATTTCGTCATCGTGCAAGGGAAGGCAGGAAAGACTGCGCAAAGATTTGTGCCGAAACCTGCAGGGGCTTGAGCTATACGAGGTAGAGCAAATCATACGCAGTTCTTTGCTCCTGTCAAACGGATACATCAATGACAACACGTCCTATTATGCCCTGGAAGAGAAAAGACGCATACTGCAGAAATCAGGCATTATAGAACTTATCCCGACAAACATCAGTTTTGACGATATCGGCGGATTGGACCGTTTGCGCGATGACATCAGACGTGCCGCATGCCTTTACAGGCATATCGACGAGGTGGAAGAGAACAACATACCCTTACCCAAAGGGATACTCCTGTTGGGAATGCCTGGCTGCGGCAAGAGTATGATAGCCAAAGCCACGGCTCATGAATTTGGGGTATCTTTGCTGAGACTCGACGTCAGCCGGCTAATGGGCAAATATGTCGGCCAAAGTGAGGCCAACCTTCGTAGCGCATTGGCAACAGCCGAGGCTGCCCACCCATGCATATTGTGGATTGATGAGATTGAGAAAGCGTTCAGCGGCGCAGGCTCTGGCAGCGGTGAAAACGACATGCTGGTGATGCGCATGATGGGCCACTTCCTCACCTGGATGCAAGAGCGGAAAGCCGCGGTATATATCGTGGCGACCGCCAATGACGTCTTGCGGTCAGAGTTCATGCGGAAGGGACGTTTCGACCAAGTGTATTTTGTGGGATTCCCCGGGAAGAAAGAACGCCTGGAAATCCTCAGGAAAAAACTGTTGCCTTACCGGAAATCCAAACACATTGCCCTGGACTCCTCTCTTGACGAGAGCAGTCCGCTTCTGATAGAGATTGCCGAGAAGGCCATGGACCGGTTTGCCGGGGCTGAGATAGAATATGTAGTCAACGAAGTGATGTCAAGAAAACTGAGTAAAAGCATCTCCCAAACTCCTGAAGGTGCTGAACTTCGAAAGGCCACAGTCTATGCAGTTGATTTTTTCCCTGTCACAGAAGAGCAGAGGGCATCTATCATGAACCAGGAAGACGAGGAGAAGCGCCAGCCATCCATCAAAAATATCCTAAAACTGCGTGACACTTATCATTTTCCATCAGCTTCTAACGAATAACAGAAATGGCTACGACTTTATATATTTGTGACAGGTTTGTGACGACGCTGCAAGAGCTCAGGACAATAGTAGAGGAAGTTGGCGACAACTATACCCAAAAGGAAGGTCGACAACTGATATCAGCCGCGTGTGACGGAGTGTTGGAACAATGGCTGCAAGAGGGTGAGGGTATGAAAGACTCAAGCCTCACTCTAAGCCCTCAAGCTTTTACGGAGTTGGCAGGAGACTCTGAAAGGTGGAACCTCATCAAGAGGATTTTCACAGGAAAGACCACCAGGCATAAGTTCAACTTCCTCAGTTTGCTTGAGATAGAACTGAGCCAAGAAAAGAGCCAATTGGAGAAAATCGGGAAAGGAGAAGATGTCACCTTAGAATTTCACATCAAGTGCAAAGAAGCGCTGGACGAGAAAGTGAAATTGGAGCTGCAGGGTGTGCAGCGAGAGTTGGACATGAATATACAAGGTGTGCAGGTCGTCAGTTTTTCTATTGACGGCAGCCATCGCACAACAAAAGCCATAGAACTGTTTGTCGTGGGCGACAACATCCCTGTCTGGAGAAGAGAGACGGGGCTTAGCAACTACTCCTTCAGCGTGAACGGGACCCAGTTGATCATGGTCAGAGTTGAGGGCGGAAAATATTGGATGGGAGCACGAGAAAGCGACAAGCAAGCGGCCTCTGATGAAAAGCCTATTCACAGAGTGGTCCTTGATGACTATTTTATTGGAGAGACACAAGTGACACAAGCTTTGTGGAAAGCGGTGATGAGCGACAACCCGTCGGATTTTAAAGGTGAGAACAAGCCTGTGGAAAACATCTCTTGGGACAAATGCGCGGAATTTGTCCAAAGGTTGAATAATATGCTTATGCAAGATCTGCCTAAAGGCTATAGATTCCGACTGCCGACCGAAGCAGAGTGGGAGTATGCGGCAAGTGGGAGGCTTCACAACAGGTCTACATATAGTGGCAGTGAGCACATCGATTCTGTGGCGTGCTACAAAGGAAACAGTTCGGGTGCGACAAAAGATGTGAAGACCATGTCACCTAATGAATTAGGAATCTATGACATGAGCGGCAATGTGAGAGAATGGTGCCAAGACTGGTACGGCCCTTACAGTTCACTCATTCAAACGAATCCTTCAGGACCGGCGACGGGAACAAAACATATAGCCCGCGGAGGTTGCGCCTCAGACGAGCCCGCAAATTGCCGCATCACCAAGCGAGAAGCTTTTCCGCCAGAGCAAAGCAAAAACAACGGCCTGCGACTTGTCTTGAAAGCGGAAAAATGAATATGGACACTCGACTCACAATAGTTGAGCACTCGACTCACAACAGTTGCGCACTCAACTCACAATAGTAATGTCTACACTCCTAAACTCCTTGTTAACTTGCGGTAACAGTTCGGCGAATAGTACTAAAACATATAATTGCCATATAATTATACGGTAATTATTACTTATAGGCATGCAAAAGTTGGAGGGATTATATGAACTACCTCATCTTGTTGAAATTTTCGATAAATTCATGGGAATTAGTGTTAAAAACAATATTCACTGAATGGTTATGAGTACGTTGAATAATATTAATGTTTCATAATAAATTTGGCTGCTCTCCATAAACATCGTATATTTGCGCGACAACAAGACTTCAAGAGCCATGCCCCGCAGATATCTGTTTTTCGCCGAACTGGCCTATGCCTACCCCATCCTCCGTCCCTTGCAGCGAGCCATCGCAGCGAGAGGCGACGAGGTGAGATGGCTGCTCCTGCCCACTTGCCCCGACAACCTCGGTGACGGCGAACAGCGTGTCGGCACACTCAAGGAGGCTGCCGCCTATGCACCCGACGCCATCTTCGCCCCAGGCAACTTCATCTACTATTTCCTGCCGGGCATCAAGGTGAAGGTGTTTCACGGCTATCCCATCAACAAACGCAACTACGAGGTGGACAACCACTTCAGGCGGCGCGGCTGGTTTGACATGCTCTGCACCCAAGGCGACTCCAGCTACCTGCCCTTCCTGCGGCTGAGCGAAGAGCATCCCTATTTCAAGGTCTATAAGACAGGATGGGCCAAGATGGACGACTTCTTCCCACTCACCGAAGAGCCCGCCCCCGACGGCCCACCCACCATCCTCTATGCCACCACCTTCACCCGGCGCTTCACATCGGCCTATCTCATGCCCGACATCATCGACGACATCGCCCGCCGGAAACCGTGGCGATGGCTGCTCACCCTCCATCCCAAACTCACCGACCCCCAACTCATCGCACGCTACCAGGCCCTGGACCAGAAACACGACAACGTGACGTTCAAACGTGCGGTGACCGTCGATGACATGAGAGGGACACAGGCGATGCTCTGCGACTCATCGAGCATCATCCTCGAATATATGATGCTGCGCAAACCCGTCGTCACCTTCCGCAACACCCAGCCAGGGGCACATCTCATCGACGTCTCCACACCCGACGAGGTGATGCCGGCGATAGAGCACGCGCTTACCCGCCCCACCGACCTCATGGACAACATCGAGGCGTTCACGGCTCATCATGAGGCTTTCCGCGACGGGCGCAACTGCGAGCGTATCCTCGATGCCGTCGACGACTTCATCTCCCATTATCAAGGCCGCCTCTCGCCCAAGCCGCTCAACCTCTCGAGAAAACTCATCCAGCGGTGGCAGGCCAGGAACCTATAAACCACCATCACCCCAAAATCCATCAGACTCATGTACATCGGAAAGAAAATCTGCAAGACACTTAAAGACGTACGGCTGCAAGTGGCACGTGCCAACGACATCCCATACGAGCCAGCGGTATGCCATCACGAAGGCGACTGCCTCGGCACCTGCCCCAAATGCGATGAGGAGCTGAGATATATCACCGAACAACTGCGCTGGCGCAGTGCCATGGGCAAAGCCGTCACCGTGGTGGGTCTCAGTCTTGGCCTGATGCCACTCGCCTCATGCCAGAGCGGCATTTTCGGTCACCAAGTGAACGGAATGTTGGAGCCTCCCCCGGAACTTGACGGAGATATCGCGCCTCGCGTCGACAGTATTGCCCCCGCCAACACCCAGGGAGCCGACACCACCCAGAAAAAGATGTCGAAGGCCGCGACGGCAGTGGTGCAGGGTGATACGGCAGAACAGTGCGTCACTCTGGGCATGATGCCAGAGACACAGCCCACCTTCCCCGGCGGCTCAAAAGCACTGCTCGAGTGGATTGACTCCAACCTGCAGATGCCCGACGAATGTGCCCAAGGTCGTGTCATCGTCTCTTTCCGTGTGGAGAAAGACGGCAGCATCACCGGAGGCAAGATAGAGAAATCGCTCAGCGAGGGCTGCGACAAGGAGGCTTTGCGCCTGGTTAAGATGATGCCCAAATGGACGCCCGGAAGTTTCAACGGCGAGAGAAAAGCGATGACCTACATGCTCCCCATCTCCTTCATGTCCAAGTAACAGCCATGGAGAAGGCACCTCTCATCGGTATCCGCAGGCACCGCATCTCCACCGACGGTGAAGGAGTCACCACACTGGTGGCTTTTCACGGTTGCCCCCTGCGTTGCACCTACTGTCTCAACAGGCAATGTCTGGAGGCCGACGGGGTGTGGCGTGAGATGACCACCGCCCAACTGCTCGACGAGGTGTCGGTGGACAGTCTCTATTTCCTCGCTACGGGCGGAGGCATCACTTTCGGAGGCGGGGAACCATGTCTGCGCAGCAAGTTCATCGAGGAGTTCTGCCAACTGGCCGACAGCCGCTGGCATATCACCCTCGAGACGAGTCTCAACGTGGAGCGCCACCACTTGGAGCGCCTTGTGCCTGTGGTCGGCCAATGGATTGTCGACATCAAGGACATGGACGACGACATCTACCGCCGCTACACACAGCGCGACGCCGGCCGGGCAAGAGACAATCTGAGATGGCTCCTGTCGGACAGCGACAGAGCCGGGCGCACTATCATCCGGCTGCCTCTTATCCCAGACTTCAACACCCCTGACGACATCCGCCGCAGCCGTGCACAGCTCGAAGCGATGGGTGCCACACATTTCGACGAATTCGAATACCGCACCACCTTTCAGGTCTGACCAGGTCTGAGGCAGACGAAAGGGGCAAAGACAGAGAAAGACAATTGGGGCGCACTCATCAATGATTGATGGTGCGCCCCAAATGTGTGATGTGGCTTACCATGCGGCACCCTGACGAGAGGATGCCTTCAAGGCTGCGTTATTTCTTCGGCATCATCTGTACCTCGATATGGTTGCCGCTCTTGAGGATGGTCTCCTGGAGGTGCTTGCTCACAGCCTGGGCGGTGACAGCCTCGATGGTCTTCTTATAGTCGGTATGGATGTCGACACCGTAGCGGTTGAAGCGGTTGATGACAGTGAGCCAGTAGCGGTTGGTCTTGGCGTCCACGTCGGCCTGCTTGAGCAGGATCTGCTTCACCTTGTTGAGGTCTTCGGCGTTGGGACTGGTGATGGTGCTCTTCATGCCTTTCTCAAACTGCGGCACGGCTTCGGCCACCTTGTCGGGATTGAGCATGGCGTTGCCCACGATAGTCATATAGACGACAGGACCACCAGTGTCGAGCTCGCCTTCAGCGCCTGCATGATAGGCTGCCGACAGGTTCTCACGAATCTCACGGTTGAACACCATGTCGAGCATGCGTGAGGACACATCGTTGATGACGATGTTGGGCAGAGTGTATTTCACTGCCTTCGAACGCCAGATCTCATTCACCTGTGCCTGAGGATTCTCCATCTGCTTGTCGAAATGGTTGGTACGCTTGCCGTTGACGTAGGTGCGCACCTCCTTGCTCTTAAGGTCGGCCTTTCCTTTCGAGGGCAGCGAAGCGATATACTGCTCGACGAGCTGGCGCAGCACGGCCTCGTCGTAGTTGCCCACGAAGGTGAAGGTGAAGTTGGCTGCGTTGCCGTAAAGTGTCTTGCCCATCTCGAGCACGCGGTCATAGCTGACGTTCTTGAGACCCTCCTCTGAGGGGATGCGGAAGCGAGGATTGTTGCCATAGGTGGTGCTCATGACGGAATCCTGGAAGACAGCGGTGTTGTTGAGGCTGATGTTCTTCAGTTGGATGGCGAGGGCGTTGAGGATGTTGTTGACAGCCTTCTCGTCCTTGTTGACGTTGGTGAAGCTGAGATACACCAGTTGCATCATGGTCTCCAGGTCCTTGGGAGTGGAATGGGCGGAGATGCCGTGGGTGTTGGTGGTTGTGGTGAACTGTGTGCCCACCTGCTTTCCTGCCAGGGCTTTCTGCAGGTCGGTCTGCATGAAGGTGCCCAGGGCGCTTGAGGAAAGGATGGTGCTGGCAAGCTGCATATTCATATTGTCGGCGCCGCCGAAGAGCGACTCACCACCGTCAGACTCAGCCTTGAGCAGAATCTCCTCGGCATTGAAGTCGGTCTTTTTCAGTTGCACCTTGGCTCCGTTGGAGAGCAGCCACTCTTTGTAGCCAAGCACGGTGTTCTCGCTCTCTTTGACGATGCTGCCCTTCTGGGGCATCTCGCTCATGAGCGGCTCCTGCTTCACGTTGTCGACATAGGCCTCCAGTTGCTCTGTGCGGACGCCGGCCACGGTTTTCTTCATGTCGTCGGTGGTGAAATACTCCTTGCCCTCCTTGTCCTGAAGCAGTGCCAGAGCCACAAAGTTGGTATCGTTATTGCAGATGAGTTCCTTCGCATACATGTTGACGACATCCACAGGAATCATGGATGCATACTGGTTCATCGTCGTGTACTCATACTCGATGGAAGGGATGGGCTCATGGTTGATGAAATTGTTGACATACTGCTGGCAGTAGTCGTTGGTCTTGTATTTCTCGCGGTTGTTGTAGACTTTCTCCAGTTGGCTGAGATATTCCGAACGGGCACGCTCATATTCCGTGGCGGTGAACCCGTAATCTTTCACGCGTTTGAGCTCACGCAGGGCTGTGGCCAGGGCTTCCATCTCTTGTCCTTCTTTGGGCAAGAGGGTGAGCATGAGGGCCTCTTTCGTGCGCGACACGAGATAATTACCATCTTCCACCCCTGCCTGCAGCATCGGGCATTCGGGCTTCTGGGTCTCCTCAGAGAACCTGTTGTTAATCATCTCCGTAGCCACGTCTCTCACATAATCCATGATCATATATGCCTGCGACTCCTTCAGCGAGTCGGGAGTGGCGTCGTGCTTCATGGCCACGAGCAAGAGAGACATCTGCTGCTCCTTGTCTTTGCCGATGAGATAGATACCCTCATTGTTGTCGGGCACCTCTACAGGCTCCACCTTGGCGGCGTTGGCAGGTACTTTGATGCCGGCGAACAGTTCCTTGATTTTCTGCTCGGTGCGGTCGACATCGATATCGCCTACGATGATGATGCCCTGATTGTCAGGACGATACCATTTGCGGTAGTAGGCGCGCAAGGTCTCGGGCGAGCATCCGTCGATGACCTCCATGAGTCCGATGGGAAAACGCTCTCCATATTTCGAACCGGGATAGAGGTTGGGCAACTGCTTCTCAAGGATTTTCTGCGTGCCCACGATGCGCATGCGATACTCGTTGTGCACCACATCGCGCTCCTGGTCGATGGCCTTGGCATCGAGGGTGATGCCGTTCGACCAGTCTTTCAGGATGAGCATACACGAGTCGAGCGCCGACACACGGGCCGTCGGTACATCTTGGATATAGTAGACGGTCTGGTCGGTGGAGGTGTAGGCGTTCAGGTTGCGGCCATACTCCACGCCTATCGACTGCAGGTACTCCTGCAAGGAGTTGTCCTTGAAGTGGTCGCTGCCGTTGAAGGCCATGTGCTCAAGCAGGTGGGCCAGTCCGCGCTGGTCATCGTTCTCCTGCACAGATCCCACTCTCTGTGCGATGTAGAAACTTGCCACATGCTCGGGATAGTCGTTGTGGCGGATGTAGTAGGTCAGGCCATTGTCGAGCTTTCCTACTCTCACATTCTCGTCGGCGGGAATCGGCGGCATCGTCTGTGCCTGTGCCGACATGCCGAGCAGCAACATAGCTGCCATCAAAAGTTTTCTGAATCTCATGTTGTAAATAAATTATGGACATAGGACAACAGTCCTACAGTTAGGTTGGTATTCTCTTTTCAATTCCTTTGACGTGCAAAAGTAGGAAAAAACTACAATTTTTATTCCGTTTTTGAGTTATTTTTTTAAAAAATGGAGGCGCGAAATAGAAAATTTACTATATTTGTAACGTGAAGATAAATCATCTGGCAGATAAAGCGCCGGATTGTCGAGAAAACACGCTGAAATTCATGTTAAACAATCTAATATCATCCCTATTATGAAAACCTATGTCATTCCCCGCATTGCCATACTAAGAAGGAGCGCCAACGTCATGGAGACTCCCGACGGATTTAACTTGTATAGCACAATCACCGAAGGCGATCAGTTTGGCAACGGACAAATCTTTGAACAAGAGACTCTGCCCAAGGCACGCAGCGTATGGGAATAACCTTGATGCTTGAAGAAAGAGCAAGAGCCGACTACGACTGGCCGGCTCTTGCTTTTTCTTGTTCCTGCTCACTGAAGGCGGAAAGTCAGCGGGATGGCAAATTGCACATTGACGGGTTTCCCATCCTGAAGGCCAGGCTTCCAGTCGGGCATCGCCTTCACCACGCGCATGGCCTCTTGCTCCAATGCCTGATAGCTCTTGGCGCGCTCCTGACGGGCCATTGCCAGCGAATCGGTGCTCTCGGCAGAGTAGCCGACGACGACGACCTCGTTGTCTGACGACCCTTTGGGACCATCAATAATCTTCACGTCTGTCACTTTGCCTTCATCAGTGATGACAAAGCCGACTACAAATCTGCCCTGCACGCCATTTTTCTCCGCGATGACCGGATAACGCACTTGCGTAGCGACATATTTCATCATCTCTGTCTCACCGCCCGGGAACACGGGCATCACCTCTACCACGTCGAACACTTTCTTTTCGGGCTCGGGCTGCGACTCTATGCCTTCGGCGACGGCAGATGCCAGGTCGGTCGCTGCCTGTGAAGGGACAGTTTCCTTGGTCTCCCCTGCGGAAAGACCTGCGGCAGGACTTGCCTCATCTGCCACGGTGGCAGCTTGCATGGCGGATGTGTTTTCAGGTGCAGCAGTCTCTGGAGAAGGGCTGCCGAGCGGCGCTGTCTGGACGACAAACTTCTGACTGGCGAACGCGCCAATGACAATCAATGTGACAGGCACGATATAGAGCAGTCGCATACGTGCCCATTTGCTGGATTTCTCTTTCATCATCATAGTAATTCGTTTTTTGAGAAGACTGTGGTTGAAGGCGTTGGCAAAAGCAATGCCACTCCCCCGAACCGCATTCTTGATTAATAAAAGTTGATAATTGCGGGCCGTGACACCTCTGCGCAGTACGATATCGTCGGCCTCATATTCATGAATCTCCCTCAGGGAGATGTCAAGCATCCAGATACAGGGGTTGAACCACTGCAAGACTTCCGTGCAAGCCACGAAGAGGGCATCCCAAGAGTGACAACGAGTGGCATGGGCCATCTCGTGCATCATCACCGGCGAGTCGGGAGCACTGTCGGCCTCGCCCACCACGATCTTCCGCATCCAGCTGAATGCGCCCACACTGCCGGCATGGCAATAGATAGTCACTCCGTCGTAGACATCGGTCCACAGACATCCGCTGGGAATGAAACGGAGCAGACGGTAGAGTTGACGGCCTTTCACCAGCAGACACGCCAGCATACCTATTATATATGTATAGACAAGCACATAGGGCCACAACGCACCCGAGCCGGCCGGTGCTACGCCATTGTCTCCGGCGACGTCTGCCTTCACGGCCATGGGCATGCCCACTTCTACGACGGACCTCCGCTGTGATTCAAAGACATCGCCCACAGGAAAATCCCACAACGGGATGTCGAGGCACGGCACCACCAGCGACAGCCCCACGATGAGCAGCAAACCGAAGCGGTTGAAAGCAAAGAACGTCTCCCGCCTGAGCAGCAAAGCGAAAGGCAGGTAAAGCACGGACAGGCAGAAAGCCGACTTGAAGGCATAAAGGGTAAGGGCTCCCATGGCTACTCTGGCTGACGGTTGACCAATTCGAGCAACTCACGGAGCTCGTTCTCATCGATGTGCTCATTCTCGACAAAGAAGCGCAGCAGCGACGTGGCACTGCCGTCAAAAAAACTGTCTCTCACATCACGCATCACCCTGCTGGTGTACTCTGCACGCGACACAAGGGGGAAATAAAGATACTGTTTGCCCGTTCCTTTCTTAAAATCAACGAAACCTTTAGTTGTCAATATCTTCATATAAGTCGATACCGTAGTATAGGCAGGACGTGGCTCATCGTAACGTTCCACCACTTCGTGCACATCGGCGGCTTTGCCCATGCTCCAAAGGATATTCATCACCTGCATCTCTGCCCGAGTAAGGGTCCTGTTCTCTTTCTTCATCGCTGTTGTCTTCTTTGATTGGATAGTGCAAATATACAACTAAATATTTAGTTATCTAAAACTTTAGTTGATAAAATGAGGGCAGAACCTCTCTTTTTAACATTTATTTTTAGTTATTCACCGGAAAAGGGAAAAAGATGCCATGCTGTCCTCTCTTTGAGAGACACGGCACACTGTCATACACCTCGCAGAGAGAGAGAAGACGCGAAAAGGATACAAAAAACAGTCTTTTACAAAAAAAAACATTAACTTTGCAAAACGATTCTTGACAGGAAGCCTATAGGCTGAAATCATCGCCCACACATGGAGAAAGAAAAGAAGACACTGATAGGAATGACTCTGGCCGAACTGCGGCAGACGGCCGCCGAACTGGGAATGCCCGCCTTCACCGGCGGACAGATGGCCGACTGGCTCTACCGGCGCCACGCTACCAGCATCGGCGAGATGACCAACATCTCGAAAGCCAACCGTGCAAGGCTCGAAGAGGAGTATAAGACAGGCCTCATGCCCCCCACCGACTGCCAGCGCTCCGTCGACGGCAC
>ODAI010713839.1_pt1 | contig 12147 bp, 8 predicted proteins | sample 1539321 | NCBI WGS metagenome assembly ODAI01 (sample SAMN02144231, study PRJEB22623) | gut metagenome | biome: sheep rumen | host: Ovis aries | place: New Zealand
ATTGCAGTTGAATCCATTACTTTTAAATCTTTATTTAATATGTCTAAATAAGTAATTTCTTCATATTTTACAGCATTTGGATCAACTTTAGGATCTGCTGAATATACTCCATCAATTGTTTTTGCAACCAAAATCACTTCTGCATCAATTTCAGCTGCTCTTAACGCTGCACAAGTATCAGTTGTAAAGAATGGATTTCCAGTTCCTGCTGCAAATATTACAATTCTACCTTTTTCTAAATGTTTTGTTGCTTTTCTTTTTATATATGGTTCTGCAATTTCTCTCATTTCAATAGCTGTTTGCACTCTTGTAAACATACCTTTTGCTTCTAATGCATCTTGCAATGCTAATGCATTTATTGTTGTTGCAAGCATACCCATATAGTCTGATGTTGTTTTTTCCATATTGTGTCCATATTTTCCTCTCCAGAAGTTTCCACCACCAACAACTATTGCTACTTCTACACCTAGATCTTTTAAATCTTTTACTTGATTTGTAATGTCATCTAAAACTTCTGGTGAAAGACCTGTTTTGTTTTCTCCTGCTAATGCCTCACCACTTAATTTTAGTAAAATTCTTTTATACTTAATTTCAGACATTTTTACACTCTCCTTTAAAATTTTTTTACATTTTGTATTCTATCATAAAACAATAAAAAAAGCACCTATTTTTGAAAAATTTTCAAAAAATATGCGCTTTTTATTAATCATTTTTCTTATTAACTAATTAAAAACTGTATTTTTTATATTTAACATATCCAAATCCAGCTAAAGCTAAGACGATAACACCAGCTGATACTATAGCTTTTGTTTCAAAACTTCCAGCTTGTGTATGTGGTTGTGTTGATTTGTTTGCTACATCTTTTTGTGTATCTTCTGTTGCTTTTGGTGTTTCAGGCTCCTCTGTTTTTTCATTTTCAGTTGTTGTCTCTGTTTTGGTTTCTTCTTTCTTATTTGTATCGTCACTTAACTCATCTGCTAACTCTTCATATCCTGTATAATCAGCTTCAGTAGCTGCTTTTGATACTGATGTATAACCCAAAACTAGCATTAATATTAATACTAACATAAATAAAATTTTACTCATTTTTCTCATAGTTTTTTCTCCTTTTTTCTTTTGAATATCTCTATAATTTAATTTTACAATTAAAAAAATTTTTCGTCAATATATTTTATGGATTTTTTTTATTTTTTATTCTAAATGAAAATTTAAAATTAATTTTATAAAATTTACACATTAAATCTAAATAAAACTACATCTCCATCTTTCATAATATATTCTTTTCCTTCAGAACGAACAAGTCCTTTTTCTTTTGCTGCATTCATTGAACCTTCTCTTATTAAATCATCATAAGAAACAATTTCAGCTCTGATAAATCCTCTTTCAATATCTGAGTGAATTTTTCCAGCAGCTTGTGGAGCTTTAGTTCCTTTTTTAATTGTCCATGCTCTAACCTCAGGTTCTCCTGCTGTTAAGAATGACATTAATCCTAATAAATCATAACTTGCTTTAATAACTTTATCTAATCCAGATTCATTTAATCCAAGAGCATCAAGCATTTCTTTTTTATCAGCTTCTTCCAATGATGCTAATTCTTCTTCAATTTTTATACATAATGGAATTACTTCTGCTCCTTCTGATTTTGCATATTCAATAACTTTTTTAACATTTTCATCATTTTGAGCATCTTGAAGTTGCTCCTCAGAAACATTTGCGATATATAACGTTGGTTTCATTGTTAATAAGAATGTATCTTTTATTAATTCACTTTCTTCTTCGTTTAACTCGACTGTTCTTGCACATTTTCCAGCTTCTAATGCAGATTTTATTTTTTCTAATACATCAATTTCCGCTTGTGCTTTTTTATCAGCTTTTAAAGCTTTTCTTGCTCTGTCTAATCTTTTATCCAATGTTTCAATATCAGAAAAAATTAATTCTAAATTGATAGTTTCAATATCTCTTAAAGGATCTATACTTCCATCAACATGAACGACATTTGGATTTTCAAAACATCTTACAACTTGTGCAATACTATCAACCTCTCTAATATGTGATAAGAATTTGTTTCCAAGACCTTCACCTTTGCTTGCACCTTTTACCAATCCAGCAATATCAACAAATTCAATTATTGCATGTGTTACCTTTTCAGGATTATATAATTTTGCTAATTCATTTAATCTTTCATCTGGAACTGGAACAACTCCAACATTTGGTTCAATTGTACAAAATGGATAGTTTGCACATTCTGCACCAGCATTTGTTATAGCATTAAATAATGTACTCTTTCCTACATTTGGAAGTCCTACTATACCTATTTTCATAATTAATTTCTCTCTCCTTTATTTTGTTCATTATATTCTTTCCATGGATTACTAGAATCTGGATCAGTTGGGTCCCAACCCCTTAAAGATTCATCATAATCTGATAGTTTAAAGTTATTTTTTATTATATTTGTAGCTTCTTCGTCTGCTACAAATTCTACTTTTGTACCTGATTTACAATAATCATAAATCCACTTTGCATCTTCGACCTTTAGACGCACGCATCCCTTTGAAACAGGTTGACCTAATTTATCATATTCCCAATATTCAAGTGAAGATTTTTTTTGAGATGTGTATGGTACTGAGTGGAATAATATTGGACCTGTTATTCTTGTACAATATTGTCCATATACTCCTCCAACTAAATACCCCCATTGATATTTATCAGATGTTTCAAACACTCCTTCTGTTGGTGTTGATTCACCTGTAGAGCAAATCATAGTTCTAATTGGAATTGTATATTCACCATTTTCATCTTGTGTATATACAGTAACAATTTGATTTTTATAGTCAACTTTAATAAAATATGATAATTTATCATATTCTAAAACAGTTATTTTATAATTACCTATGTATTGTTCATCTTCTGGTACTGTAGATTCAATGTTTGACGTTTCGGTTATTACAAAATTATCCATATTTTCTACATGTTTAGAAATTCCAACCATATTTACAAATATGATTGAAATTTCTACTACCAACAAACACAATATATATTCAATTATAATTTTAATCATCTTTTTACTATTAAAATCAAATTTTTTCATGATTATCTCACCTAATTCTTTATGTGCTTTTACAATTATAATATCTTCTGTCGTTTACTATTTATGGATTTTCTTTTGATTGTGAGTTTTCATTTTCGTTAGGATTATTATTGCCTCCTGTTGTTTCCTCTCCAGTATTTGGACCAGGGTCTTCTGATGGTACTGTATTCTTGTGGTTAATTGTTAATGTTATTGTTTTTCCTTTTTCAACTCTCTCTCCTGCTTTTATACTTTGAGACACAACACCTTCATTTTTAGTATTATCATGTATTTCGATAATTGGTGGTATTGTAAAGTCTTTCAAGGCTGTTCTTGCTTCACTTTCTGACATTCCAATAACATTTGGCACCGTAATTTTGTTTGCTTCTGCAGCTTCCTGAGCTTTTTTCTCTTCTTCCTCTTTTCTTTGTCTTTCTCTTTCTTCCTCTGCACGTTTAGCGGCAGCCTCCTGAGCTTGTCTGGCTGCTTGTTCTTTAGCTAATCTTGCTTCTTCTTCAGCTCTTTTTTGCCTTTCAATTTCTTCTTTATGTCTCCATGGATTATTAGGATCTGGGTCTGTTGGATCCCATCCTTTATATGGATCTCCTGCTGCAGTTACCGGCTGGATTCCTGGTTTTCCTAAAGGTCCTGGATTTGATGGATTTGAATAAAATTCTACAGAAGTTCCTAAAGGACAATTGTTATAAATCCATTGAGCATCTGCAACTGTTAACCTAATGCATCCCATAGATCTTTGAGTACCCAATCTGTCGTATTCCCAGTATTCAAGCGATGACGGATCACGTTCTTTTAAATATGGAACTGAATGAAATAAGATTTGTCCTGTAATTCTTGTACAATATTGTCCCCATACAGGTCCTATCAACACTCCCCATCTTGCTTTTTGAGGTGTTCTATATACACCTGAATGAGGTGTTGCTCTACCAGTTGAACAAACCATTGCTTTGTATGGCACAGTATAATTTCCATCAGCGTCTTTAGTGTAAACTGTAACAGTATTTGCACTATAGTTGACCTTTATCCAATATGGATATCCCTCTGCCTCAAGTTTCTTTCTCTCTTCTTCCTTCTTTTTTCTTTCTTCCTCTTGCTTTTTTCTCTGTTCTTCTCTTTGTTGCTTTTCTTCTTCTGTTAATTCTTCCTCATTTTCTTCTTCATTATTTTCTTCATCAATTGTTTCGGGATCAATTAATTCTACTGTCATTTCTTCGTCATTGTTATCTTCTATCTGTTTATCAGAATATGTTTCAATTGCTTTATTATTGCCATCATTATCATAAAAATAATTGTACATTCCTGTAGATAGCGCTAATAATCCTACTAAAACAGCTGTGCAAACAGCCACAGCTACAACAATCTCTTTTACTTTCTGTTTTTTATTTTCTTCCATATAATTCCCCTTTTATATAATTTATATGTTTTTTTCATTTGTTGGAGCTTACGAACGGAATCGAACCGTCGACCTCTACCTTACCAAGGTAGTGCTCTGCCGACTGAGCTACGTAAGCATATGTCCACATTATTTTCAAACAATTCTCTATTTAACTTTACAATAATCTCGCCAAAAAGTCAATATATGAGTTAACATATATTGATTAAATTATTAATTTATTTTAGTAAAATTTTTGTAGAAAAAATTTTTTACTCTTGTTTTTTTCCCTTGATTATGAGATAATGTGAATTGAAATATTTTTAAAGGAGGAATTTTGTAAATGAAAGCAAAAAAAATTATTATACCAATAGTAATTGTATTGGTTATCCTAGCAACATTAGGTGGAGTTTTTGCATTTCTATGGTTTAAAACAAGCTTACTAAACTTCTTAAAACCAAGTGAAGATGTTTTCGCAGATCAAATTAAAAAAGCATTTAATTTAGAAGACGCTAAATTTTCAGATTACTCTGAATCTTTGAAAAAATATAAAGATCTTTCAGACAAACCTGTAAAAACAAAATTAAATGTAACTGCAAAATTAAACATATCTGAACTAGATGACGAAGTTGAAGAAGTTGTAAACAAAAGCAAACTTACTATAGAATCAAATGCAGATATCAAAAACAAAAAATCACAAAGCAAAATTGGATTATATTCAAATAATTCAGAAGTACTAACTTTAGACATGATTACAAACGATGGTAAAGTTGGTGTAGGATGTAAAGATTTATCAGACAAATACCTTGCATTTTCAATGAACGATCTTATTGATTACATAAAAAAAGACGGAAGCATGGATGAAGAAGAATTAAAAATGTTATCTAAAATAGCATCAGGAGACAGCATAAATCCATATGATTTATTATATGTTTCTGATGAAGATTTAAAACATTTTGATGAAGAATATTCAGTTAATAAAATTTTGGATTTAATTTCAAAAGATTGCTTCTCTAAAGAAAATTCAGTAGAAATCGAAGTTGATGGTGATACTGTAAAAGCAAGTAAAAGCAGCCTAACATTAACAGGAGCAGATGCTTACAAATTTGCTGAAGACTTATCTAATAAATTAAAAGATGATTCTGTTGTAACAAAATTAGTTACAGAAAAAGCAAATATGCTTTTAGAATATGCCGGTCAAGATAAAATATCTGAAAAAGATGTAAAAGATTTAATGGACGAATTATTTGGAGAAATGCTTGATGAATTAAAAGGATTAAAAGATGAAAAAGATTCTGCAGTTCAAATAGCAATTTATTCAAAAAGCAACAAACCAGTTAGAATAGATGTTAATATGTTAGAAGATGTTGAAGATTCTGACAGTGAAAAATTATTATCTATCGAATATGCTAAAAATAAAGATATTTACACAATTTATAATGATGGAAAAGCATATATTTCTATTGTAAATGATTATGAGAAGAAAGAAAAAGAACAATATAAAGGTAAATTAACAGCAAAAGCTCAAGGAACATCTATCGGAACTTTAGACTATGAAATAGTTAACAAAGATAAAGAAAGCAAAGTATACTTAGATCTTAGTATTCCTCTAGCTAATGTAAGTGCTAAAGTTGACATTTCATCAAACGGTGATTATAACAAAGAACCAGTTAAGATAAACGGATTAATTAATTTCAAATATAATAAAGAATCTGCTGAAATTAAATTTGATGGAACTGTTGAATATGGTGATGTTTCTATTCCAGAACTAAACTCTAGCAACTCTATTGATGTTTTAAAATTATCTGAAGAAGAATCTAAAACAGAATTAGATAAAATTTTGAAAAAAGCTTCAGAAGTTTTACCTGCTAGATTAAAACTAATTGGAATAGATGTTAAAGCTGAAGATATCTACAAAGAAAAAGTAGAAGTTCCTGAAACAACAAATAATGATGATATACAAAATGCAATTGATGATGCACAAAAAATTATTGATTCAGTTGATACAACTTCACTTTCACCAGAATTACAAAACCAACTTAAACAAATAAATCTATAATAAAAAAAGAAACTTTTGAATTATTTCAAAAGTTTCTTTTTTAGTATTAATTACATCTTCTAATTATTTTTACTATATCCAACTATTTATTGTTTGAAGTAAATCTCCATGAATCCTTACACATTTCTTCTATACCCTTTTTAGCTTCCCAACCTAAATCATTTTTAGCTTTACTAGGGTCAGCATAACATGTTGCTATATCACCAGGTCTTCTTTCAACAATTTTATATTTAACTTCAACTCCTGTTGCATCTTCAAAAGCTTTTACAATTTGTAAAACTGAATATCCTGTTCCTGTTCCTAAATTATATGCTTCTACCCCATTAAATGAACGTGCTTTATCTAAAGCTTTTAAATGTCCTTGGGCTAAATCTACAACATGAATATAATCTCTAACGCCTGTACCATCTACTGTATCATAATCGTTTCCAAATACCCTTAGATAATCCAATTTACCACATGCAACTTGATTAATATATGGCATTAGATTATTTGGAATACCATTTGGACTTTCACCTATTAAACCACTTTCATGTGCTCCAATTGGATTAAAGTATCTAAGTAAAATTATACTCCATTCATTATCTGAGATGTAAACATCATTTAAAATTTGTTCAATCATTAATTTTGTGCTACCATATGGGTTAGTAGTTGATAATGGAAAATCCTCTCTTATTGGAACAGTTTTTGGATTTCCATATACTGTAGCAGAAGAACTAAATACTATTTTTTTGCAATTGTGATTTCTCATAACATCTAATAAAATTAGAGTTCCTGTGATATTGTTATGATAATATTCAATAGGCTTAGCAACTGATTCTCCTACTGCTTTTAATCCAGCAAAATGAATAACTGAATCAATATCAGGGTTTTCTTCGAAAACTTTGTTTAAATTATCTCTGTCCAATAAATCAACTTCATAAAATTTAAAATCTTTTTTAGTTATTTCTCTTATTTTATCAAGCATTTCTGGTTTACTATTACTAAAATTATCTACTATAACTATTTTTTCTCCTCTGTTTAATAATTCTACAACTGTGTGGCTTCCTATATAACCTGCTCCACCTGTTACTAATACTGACATATTTCTTCCTCCTTTTTATTTTGGACACCTCAATAACTGTCCAATTCTATGAATAAAGTTCTACGTAAACTTTATGCGCATTAACTGTTTTTCTGACATACATATTGGTTTCTCTGTATGGAATATTCTCAATATCAGAAGCATCAGAACTTATAATTCCTTTGCTAAGCCAATTATCAACATTTCCAATACCTCCATTATATGCTGCAATGGCCAGATAATAATTTTCATTATACTTTGACAACAGTTTATCAAAATACTTTACACCTATCATAATATTTATTTCAGGATTATACAACATATTTGATTCAAAATTTTCAATCTTTAATTCTTTTGCTATATCTGTTGCAGTATTATCCATTAATTGCATAAGTCCTTTTGCACCACTACCAGAAGTAGCATTAGCATCAAAATTGCTTTCCACCTTAATTATTGCATAAACCCACATAGGATCAATTCCATTTTCTTCTGCATATTTAGTTACATACTCTGAATACTCCTGCTTATAAACCTGTTTTCGTATTAAATTATAGACATTAAGTTCTTTAAGCAATATTACCACTAGCAAAATAATTGCTATAGATATAATTAACTTAATTGCAAACTTACTTCGCATTGAATCTCTCCTTTTAATAGTATTCTTTTGTTTATTTATAAAATAGCCAGAAAAAACTATTTTGCCTCATACCAATTATATGCTTCAGATGTTTCAACTTTAAGTGGAACATCCATTATAATTGCATTTTCCATATTTTCTTTTAGCAACTTAGCAACTTCATCCTTTTGTTCAATCTTGCACTCTATTATAAGCTCATCGTGAACTTGTAAAACTATTTCAGCATCATATTTTTGTTCCCTCAACTTATTAAATACATTAATCATGGCAATTTTCATAATATCTGCTGCTGTACCTTGAATTGGCGTATTCATAGCTGCTCTTGCTCCAAATTGTCTTACCATATAGTTATTTGAAGATAGCTCAGGAATATATCTTCTTCTATGAAATAAAGTCTCAACATATCCCTTTTCTTTGGCTTCTTCAACAATATCATTCATAAACTGCTTAATTCCACTATATTTTTCAAGATATTGATCTATATAGTTTTTGGCTTCTTTTCTGCTAATTCCAAGTTGCTCTGATAAGCCAAAATCACTAATTCCATAAACAATTCCAAAATTTACTGCTTTTGCAGATGAACGTTGTTCTTTTGTAACTTCTTCGATTGGAATACCCAAAACTTTTGAAGCAGCTTGTTTATGAACATCTTCATCATTTAAAAATGCATGCATCATATTTTCATCTTTTGATATATGAGCTAATACCCTTAATTCAACTTGAGAATAATCTGCATCAATGTAAATATAGCCTTCTCTTGGTTTAAAAACTTTCCTTAAAGTTTTTCCTAATTCAATTCTAGTCGGAATATTTTGTAAATTAGGCTCTGTTGAGCTTATTCTTCCAGTTGCAGTGATAGTTTGATGGAAGAATGAATGAATTCTATTATCTTTTTCGTTAATGAATGGCAATAAACCTTCAACATAAGTTGAATTCAATTTCATCAAACTTCTATACTCTAATATTTTTTCTATAATTGGATGATGTTTTTTTAATTTTTCTAATATATCAACATCTGTTGAATATCCTGTTTTTGTCTTTTTTATAACTGGAAGATTTAGTTTTTCAAATAATATTTTACCTAACTGTTGTGTTGAATTAATATTAAAATCTTCTCCTGCTAATTCATGGATTTCAGCAGTTAATACTTCTAAATCACGTTTTAATTTATCTCCAATTTCAATTAGCTCATTTTTATCAACATACATTCCATTTGATTGCATTTTAGCTAAAACTTCAACTAATGGCATTTCTATATTATTAAATAAATCTAAACTGTTAATTTCTTTTAATTTCGTTATTGTTGGCTCCATTAATTTACCAATACAATATGTATATAATGCATTTTTATATCTATCATTGTCTATTTCTTCCACACCAACTGTATTAGACATTGAATCAAATAAATTTATCTGTTCGTTTTTTCTAGTGCTTTCAGCAGACTCGGTATTATTAAGTATAAACTCATCTACGTCGATATTCAAATACTCAGATGCTAAATTATTCATTGTTGGTTTTCCAGTTGGATTTAATACATATCCTGCAATTTCTGCATCATATTTTATATTTTTTAAAACAACATTGTATTCATTTAGCAAAACATAATCTTCATTCATAGAAAATCCTATTTTTTCAATTTTCTCGTCTTCAAAAATACTTTTTGATTTTTCCAAAAATTCTTCTAGATTTTTAATCTTAATATAATATACTTCATCAGTTTCAGAATTCCAAATATTAATAGTTTTTAATTTCTTTTTTATAATATTTTTACTTTGCTTATCAGTTTCTTTTCCAAAATAATAAATTAACTTTTCTTGTTTTTTTATTATGCTAATAATATTATCATCAAAGCTTTCTGTATCAATTATTTTGAATAAATCTTTTGTCTCTTTCTTTTCTTGAAATTCCCCTAAATTAAATCTGTCAATAAATCTATTAAAATTCAATTCTTTAAAAAGATTTAAAACTTCTTCATTATTCCAATCCACAATCTTTAAATCTTCAATTTTTTCTTCAATTGGGACTTCAACATTTATTGTACCTAAGAACCTTGATAATTCAGCCAAATCCTTATTTTCAGTAATTTTTTCTTTCATTTTGCCCTTTACTGTAGTTGCTGTTCCTTCGTCTAAACATTTATATAAATTTTCAATTGATTTGTATTCTTTTATAAGATTTAATGCTGTTTTCTCACCGACTCCAGGAACGCCAGGAATATTATCTGATGTATCTCCCATTAGTCCTTTAACTTCAATAAGTTGTTTTGGTTCTACACCATATGTTTCTAGTACTTTATTTCTATCAAAGTCATCTTCTTCTGTTTTTCCTGCTTTAGTTCTAGGAATTCTAATTGTAACTTTATCTGTAGCCAATTGAAATGTATCTCTATCTCCTGATAATATTGTAACTTCAAGGTTTGATTGTTCACCAGCTTTAGCTAAAGTTCCTAATACATCATCCGCTTCATATCCTTCTTTTTCAATAATTGTAATATTCATTGCTCTTAAAACATCTTTAATTATAGGCATTTGAGCTGCAAGTTCATCAGGCATTCCATGTCTATTTGCTTTATATCCTTCATACATTTTGTGTCTTGCTGTTGGTGCTTTCAAATCAAAAGCAACAGCCATATATTCAGGTTTTAAATCATCAATAACTTTAAAAATAATTGCTAAAAATCCATAAACAGCATTAGTATATGTACCATCTTTTGTCATAAGCATTTTACTTCCCATTATTCCGTAAAAAGCTCTGTTCATTATACTGTTACCGATCTACTACTAATAATCTTGACATTTGTTATATTGCTCCTTTTTACTTTTTTTAAATAATATCATATGGTTTTTATATTTGCAACAGCAAAAAAACAATATTTTTGTCGACATATAATAAAAAACGCTTCTATTTTAGAACATTTGCATAAAATGTTCCAGATAGAAACGCCTTGTAATGTATATTATTTCTTTTCATCTATATTTGCATCTTGATTATCTTCATCTATTTGACTTGTTTTTACCGAATCAATAATTGAAATAAACTTAATGCTTTCTCTTTTTTCTTCACTTGAAAAAGAAACATAGTCATTAGCTAATTCTTGTAGTTTTTTTGTTCTTGAAACTAATCCACCTAAATCTCCATTAACAAAATTAGCAATTTTGTTAATTCCTTCACTATTAAATTTATGCATTCCAGCTGCTAATTCGTTAGAACCACTCTCTAATTTAGTTGCCCCTTCCACGAAGCTTGTCGTTCCAGCTACTAATGTTTTAGTTCCATCTGATAGTGCTCTACTTCCTTCTGATAATTGTTTAGCACCTCCTACTATACTTCCTGTTCCTTTAGATAATTCTGATGCTCCATTATTTACAACTTCTGCACCATTTGATAATTTTCTAGTTCCCACAACTAATTCATCTGAACCATCTGCTAATTGAGAAACACCTGATGTTAATTGGCTTGCGCCTTGAGCTAAAGTATCAGCACCATTGCTTAATGCATTTGCTCCTGTGCTTAAAGCTTCTGTTCCTTGAGATAATTGACTTGCGCCATTTACTAACATATCAACTCCACCTGTTAAAGCAGTAGCTTGTGTTGGTAAGTTTTTTGTACTTTCATTTAATGTATTTAATCCACCAGTTACTGTATTGATTCCATTTGCTAGTTCAGCAATGTTAGCTGTCTTTGCTAATAATTGCTGTTCTTTTTTTAAAGCAACAATATTCTGTTGTAATACTGCTTTCAAATTTTCATCCGATGTTGAGTTCATCATAGCTGTGTTAGTCTCTATTAATGTTTGTAAACTCTCCACTTGATTTGCATATGCAGCTAGTTCTGTTTGTACTCCTTGTACTTGTGTATTAATGTAACTCATTCCATCGCTTAATTCAGAAACTGATGTAGATATAATATTCATTCCACCTGCTAATGCTGA
>ODAI011184585.1_pt1 | contig 12147 bp, 7 predicted proteins | sample 1539321 | NCBI WGS metagenome assembly ODAI01 (sample SAMN02144231, study PRJEB22623) | gut metagenome | biome: sheep rumen | host: Ovis aries | place: New Zealand
TATACATGTAGTTTTGGAAAAAGCGTATTACTTCTTTGTCTGATTTTCCGTGATGATCGAAGTCAGAACCACCTATACCACCACCCATTGGGAGAGTTGTAAGAGAGTTTTTAAGAACCTGTTCAAAACCAAGGAACTTCAAAACTGAAAGGTTAACTTCTTTAGAGAAACGAAGACCACCTTTGTAAGGACCAATTGCAGAGTTGTACTGAACACGGAAACCACGGTTTACATGATAGTTACCTGCATCATCCATCCAAGGTACTCTGAACTGAATTACGCGCTCTGGCTCAACAAGACGTTCAAGAATTGCGTTTGGCTCAAGTTCCGGCATTTTTTCTACAACTGGATCAAGAGTTGTAAGAACTTCTTCCACAGCCTGCAAAAATTCAGGTTCGTTGGCATTCTTTGCTTTTACTTCTTCCCATACACGGTTTACGTAAGCATTTTTCATTTCGTTTTACTCCTTTTGAAATGTAAAAAGGGATGCATTCAGCAACAGCATTCTGCATATTTATACATTCCCGGATAATAAATATACCAAAATCACCTTTTTTTATAAAGTAATTGAGAAAGAAATTTTAATAAAATTAAATATTTTTAGTAAGAATAAAGTGTTATATTTTCTTTGATTTTATTTACCACATCATAGAAAACTGTGTTATAATTATGGAGTGTTTTTAAAATCAAAAAAATTAAAAATACGGCAATTTTTTCTCTTTCTATTTTTAAGTTTGTTTTTCACATCCTGTGGTCCTCGTATTCCCGGCGCTGAAAATAAAATTGAAGTAGGTGATTCTTTTTATTACTGGGAAGCGGGCGCTGAATCAAATCCCGGTGATGTAATGAAAAACCTTGATAAATTCAAAAAACTTGAAGATAAAACAGTAAACAATCTGCGTAATGTTCTTGGAAAAGGAGAACATTATGTCTGGGTTAAATTTGATTTTACAATCCCTGATTATTTCAGGGGTCAGCCTTTGATGCTTGTCATCCCTCACATGAAGGTTGCAGAACAGCTCTGGCTCAACGGAATTTTTATTTCTCAGGCAGGAAACTTTCCACCAAGAACCCAATCAACACTTTTTAAAGCTCACTTTTTCAGTTTCCCTATAAACCTTCTGAATAATGCACCGGGAGCCAAAAACACTGTTTTAATTAAGATTTTCTGTATGGGAAAAAGCGGCATTTCAAGTCATTCCTTTATTCAACCGCCTCAATTTGCTTTCCCCGCGCAGGAAATCATAAATTTCCACCACACCCGAATTTACATGTTCCTGGTGGGAACCCTGATTTTTACCTTTATTCTTTACATCTGCCTTTTCTTCAGTCTTCCAAAGTTCAAGGAATTCCGTGATTTTGCCCTGATGAACCTTTTTACAATTTTCTTCCTGATTCCTTTCTTTGCGACAGAGCTTCCTATTTATAACAGCGGAATAATTCCATTCCTTCTCTTTACAAAATTTACCTATTGTATTCCGGCCTTTTTCACAATTGCATTTACAGCTCATTTTGCCTTTAACTTTATGCATACCAGACAGCCGCTCTGGATAAAAATTACACGAAGCGTAATTCTTGCCATCCAGATTATCATTACCCTTTCTATTCCAACTTATCAGCAGCTGGTTGATACAATGCCTCTTTTATTCGGACTGCTTATTGCCCAAGGAATATTTGCCGTTGTTCTTGTTATAAGAAATTTTATAAAAAAAGAAAACCGCAGACTTTCCATTCTCTTTACATTGGGCTTTACACCACTCTTTTTGACAGCAGCCATAGACATTATGAGACGAGTCCATGACCACACACAGACTTATACTTTCATATCCCTTTTCGGATGGCTTTTCTCCATTACTGTGTTTATCATCGTCCTTAGTGTCCGCTTCGCTAAAACCTACGCAAGCAACGAAAGACTTACAAATCATCTGCAGGATGAAATTGAAAAACAGACCCGTGAAATTAAGAGTGCAAACAACGAGCTTTCTGTTTTGAACGAAAGACTTGAAAGAGAAAAATTAATTGCTGATATGGATTTACAGATGGCATCAATTGTTCAGCAGAGATTCTTTCCCCGTCCAAACAAGCACTTCCGAGGCTGGGAGATTTCCGTTTACTATTCTCCGCAATCAAAGGTTTCCGGCGACCTTTACGACTACTACAACTACAACGAAATTCTGAACGGACTTTCTCTTTTTGATGTTTCAGGTCACGGTATTTCGGCCAGCCTTGTTACCATGCTTTCCAAGAGCATAATTTCTCATACCTTCCAGAAGGGCTTCCGTAACAAAGAAAGTATGGACGCAATTCTTTCAAGAATTAACAACACGATTCTTTATGAAAAAGGTGATATTGAAAACTACATGACAGGTATTCTCTGCCGCTTCGGAGATCCTTGTAAAAATGAGGCCTGCCAGGTAGAAATCGGAAATGCGGGTCATCCGTATCCGCTTTTGTACAGTGCAAGAGATAATGATGTAAGAACAATCCGGGGAACTGACGGCAAAAAGCATTACGGCGCAATCGGAATGAAGGGAATTGCCGTAGCCTTTGCAACCGCAGATTTTGATATGGTGGAAGGCGATATCCTCATGTGCTACACCGACGGTCTCACAGAATCAACCGACAGGCAGCTCAATCAGTATGGAACAGACAGAATCAGACGCCTGCTTGCAGAAAATAATTCTAAATCTGCCTCAGAACTATTAAAAATTATTACTGAAGATTTCTATAACTTTACGGAAAACAAACCGGTTGAAGATGACATTACAATCATCATCGCAAAAAGAACAAATCCTGATGATTATGTAGCAGATGAAGAGCGCGAAGAAGAGGAAGTTCTGATTGAACCTGAAGAAGAACTTGAAGAACTTCCTCCTTCTGAATATTAACCTTATCCGCGAATCTTGTTATTCAAAGCATCAAGCGTAGACTGAACATCGGCTCCATGCCAGATTTCATTCAAGGCAGCCCCTGTTTCGCCCCAGAATTTTCCCATTGCAGGAATAGACGGCATAGGAAAGGCGTAATCAAGCTGTTCAAGAAAGCCCGGCATATAAGGACTGCTGACCTTTGTATTTATGGCAGGCATGGCACCTGTAAGCGAAAATCTTAACTGCTGCATTTCCGGAGTAAGCATAAAGGCCGCAAAATCTGCAGCTTCTTTCGGATGTCTTGATGCCGCCGTTACAAACATTCCCCTGGTTCCGCTGAAGGAAGCGGCCGGCTTACTTTCTCCCGGTAAGGCTGGAATGCAGGCAACACCGAAATCGATTCCGGCTTTTTCAAAGGTATTTACGTTCCAAAGCCCTGTAATGTGCATTGCGGCATTTCCAGAAGAAAACATACCGTCGCAGGAAGATGTGCTGAGTTCTACATTTTCAAGCCCAAGACTGGAACGCAGGCTCTGGAAAAACTTCAGTCCCTTTACAGCGGCAGGAGTGTTCATATTAGGATTATTTGCCTCTGTTCCGCTTTCACCGTAAAGACGGTTGCCGTTTGCAGTTGTAAAAAGAATCGAATAATAGCCGTTTGTCACATCCATTACAAAGCCATACTGTCCCGGATGACTTGCATTAAAATTTTTTACCCAGGTTACAAGCTCTTCCCAGCTTTTTGGAACTTCCCGCTCGCTGATCAGATGCTTATTGTAAAAAAGGGCATAAGTTTCTGCACTCGCAGGATAACCGTACATTGTGCCGTTGTAAGTAAGGGCCTTTGAGCAGGCTCCAAGCACCTGCTTTGAAATATCCTTTGGATTTTCTGTAGGTAAAATAAGCTTCTGGGAAACAAGGCTTCCCAGATTATCATGAGGAGCCGCAATAATATCAGGCGCAAGGCCGTTAGGAGCATCTGCTGTAAGGGCTGTCACCGTGTTATGAAGCTCAACATTTATAAAATCAACAATAACATTGGGATGAAGAGCCGTGTAAGCCTTTCCTGCCTTTTTTATAAATTCATCAATTCCGTTTTTTGACTCCCATACGCGGATGTGAATTTCCTTTTCGTTTTCGACAACAAGGCCCGACCTTCCTTTTGTACAGGCTGAAAACCCTGCTGCCGCAAGTGCTATAAGTGCAAAACCTAAAAATCTATGTTTCATATTAGCTACCTCTTAAAAACTCTGATAAGACTTAAACCTGGAACTGGTCAACCTGACCACCGATTTCATCAATTGACTGGCCCATCCGTGACGAAATCTCAGAAAGGGCATTTCCTGTCTGCCTGATTACTTCAGCCCCACTTTCCATAGTATCCATACTCTGCTTGAGCTCCATTGTAGAAGACTGAAGAGTCTGAATTTCCTTGAGAATTGCGGCATTTCCTTCCGACATTTCCTTTACGGCAGAAATTACAACCGAAGTCGAGTCGTTCATGCTGTTCAGGGAAAGATTGATTTTTTCAGAGTCACGATTCTGCTCATCCATGGCAACAGAAATTTCCTGAACAAGATAATCTGTAGACTGGATTTCCTGACTAACATCCTTAAATGCAATCCGCGATTCATTGGAAGCGGAAATAATTTCGCTGATAGATTCCTGAATGTTTTTAAGCTGCTCTCCGATTTCCTTTGACTGAGCCGTAGAAGTTTCTGAAAGCTTACGGATTTCATCAGCAACAACACTAAAGCCCTTACCTGCCTCACCAGCATGAGCCGCTTCAATAGCCGCATTCATGGCAAGCAGGTTTGTCTGACTGGCAATTTCACGGATTGTCTTGTTGGCATTTCCAAGCATCTTTGACTGGTCACCTACAATTTCAATCTTATTGCTTACATCATCCTGCTTTTGAACACCATTCTGTGCCTTAAGCTCAAGATTCTTAAAGGAATCTGCCATTTTTGCGACAGAATTGTTTACCTTTTCAATATTCAAAATCATTGCAGAAACCGCCTGACCGGCAACCTTAACACTGGCACTTTGATTTTCAACCATGCGTTCAAGGGATTCAATATTCGAAGCAATTTCATGAACGGCTGTTGCTGTCTGATCTACGCTGGCAAACTGCTGGGTGGTTCCATCCCGGGTAGATTTAATATGCTGAAGAATTGATTCTATTGAAGAAAGTGTGTTTTCCGTATCCTGTTTAAGGAGATTTCCTACCTCAAAAAGGGAATTCTTAGACTCCTTCATAACCTTCATAATGCTCTGCAGCTTTTCCGTAAAGGTATTAAATCCGTCCACAACTTCGGCAATTTCATATTCAGTTTTGATTTTGATTCGCTGGGTAAGGTCAGCTTTTCCAGATGCGATTTCATTAATGCTTGCACTTACCTTTCTCAAAGGCTTTAAGCTTCGGGCAAGAATGAGTCCGCTCAATGAACCCAGAATAATTGAAACAATTGTGATAAGCATCATACGGATAAGAACCGTATTCAAAACAGCAAGGGCTTCATGCTTATTCTGTATGATTCCCAGGTGCCAGTCACCATTATTAATTGTAACAAATGACAGATAATATTCCTTTCCATCCATAAAGAAGGTTTCAAGTCCCGATTCTTCCTGAATCATCTTAATCTGAAGCTCACGGAACTGACCGAATTTTCCTTCCGGCGCATAATAGGGATCATGAATATTGTTTTCAAGAACAGTTCTTCCCTTGTAATCTACACCGGCCATCTTTTCACCTGCATCATTGATAATGAAAATAAAGCCGTCATAATCAAGTTCAATGGAAGAAGTAATTTTATTTGTAAAGGAGGCATCTGCCACACCCGAAAGAACACCTACAACTCCGCCATGTTCATCACGCAGAGGGCTGCTGACAACTACAACCATCTTATTATAACGCTCATCGTAAACAAGATCGGAAATATTTGCCGTACCGCCAAGGGCAATTCCGTAATAAGAACGGCCTCCTACCCAGATATCAGCTCCCTGAGTTGAGTGGGCCATACCGTTTACGTTTCCTACCTCAAAGGATTCAAAGCCGACACGCTTTGCCTCAGCCTGCAGAATCGGCCGCTGAATATCCCAGTCCATACTCCTGATATCACTTCGCTGGGCAACGGCTTCAACCTCGCGGATGTATGCTTCTATGGAAAGTTCAATAAGCTTTCCCGCATCATCGCGGCATTTTGTCATTGTACTTACAACCTGTTTTGTCTGAACTCTATACAAAAGAACAACTGAAAAGCCGGTCAGCAGAATACAGATAAAAACTACAAGAAGTGCAATTCTTGCAACAATTTTAAAGGACAAGGTATTTGTCTTCATAAATATTACTCCTAGCGTAAATTATAGGGGAGTTTTTTTATATTGGAAATATTTTCTTTAAAAATAGTAGATTTTTTATTTGACAGTCCGGCGTCCAGGGTGTATTCTGAATGCAGGATTGCGTGTACGTTCACGCAATTATACAGATACTTTGGGAGATTTTTAGTGACTGTAACTGAAATCGCAGAAATTGCAGGCGTTTCAACCGGAACTGTAGACCGTGTAATTCATAACCGGGGCAGGGTTTCTGAAGAAACAAGGGAAAAAATCAATAAAATTATCTCTGAAAACGACTATACTCCCGACCCTATTGCGAGATTTTTAAAGAAAAAGGGTGATTTTAAGATTGGAGTTCTCATTCCGGCCATTTCTGAAGAGAGCGGCTACTGGAAGGCTATCTATGACGGCATTTTAACTGCGTGCGTGAACGATTACGCAGCTTTCGGCTTCCAGATTGAACTTTTCGGCTTTAAACGCCCGGATGTACCTTCCCTGAAAGCTCAGTTCAAAAAAATGATTAAAGCAGACTGCTCGGCTTACATCATAGCGCCGATTATGCAGGAAGAAATTATGTTCCTCTTAAGTCAGGAAAAGCTCACAGCCCCTTACTGCTTTATTGACTCGCCTCTGCCGGGAGCCCTTCCAATCACAACAATTGCACAAAACCCTTTTAAAGCCGGCTTTATGGCAGGAAAACTGACCCGCCTTTGCTCTGCAAGAAGCGGAACCTTTGCCGTAATCAAACCCTTTTCAGAAAGCTATAACCTGAACGAGAGGGCCCGGGGTTTTGCTTCCTACTTTTTGCAGACAAAGGACTGCAGGGCGATTCAGAAAATTGCCAGGGGCAGCCGTCAGGAAGAAATTGCGGATGCAGTTTCTCAGATTGTTCATGATTCGGAGGATTTGCGGGGAATCTGCCTTGTAAACTCGGAAGTTCACTTCGCCGGACAGAAAATCGCCGAAATGGGCTTAAAGGATAAGATTGCCGTCGTGGGCTTTGACCTTGTAGACAGCAATATTGAGGCACTTAAAAACGATAAGGTAGATGCCCTTATTTCACAGGATCCGCACGGACAGGGCAGCCTTGTGATGAAGGAAATCTACAAAAATCTGGTGCTGGAAAAAGAGGTTGAAAAAGAAGTAAATATTCCGCTCAACGTTTTCTTTAAAGAAAATATTGATTTTTGATTAAGAAAGGAAAATCGCTGAAGGCGATTTACTCAGGAGGATAAAAAAAAATGACAAAAGAAGAAATTGCAAAGGAGATTTCCGGCGGTAATGCCGTTGTGGGAATTGAATTTGGTTCGACACGTATCAAGGCAGTAATGATTGACTCTGCCAGCGAACCGGTTGCGGGCGGTGCCTTTGACTGGGAAAACTCACTGGTCGATGGTGTGTGGACTTATTCACTTGAAGAAATTGCAAAGGGACTTCAGACCAGCTTTGCAAACCTTAAAAAGGATGTCGCTGAAAAATACGGCGTAAAGCTTACAAAAATCAAGGCACTTGGAATCAGTGCCATGATGCACGGCTACCTTGCCTTTGACAAAAACGATAATCTTCTTGTTCCATTCAGAACCTGGCGCAATACTATTACAGGTGAAGCTTCATCAAAATTAACAGATGAATTCAATTATCCTGTTCCTGAGCGCTGGAGCATTTCACATCTTTATCAGGCAATATTAAACGGAGAAAAACACGTAGCAAATGTGGCTTTCTTTACAACTCTTGCAGGCTACGTTCACTATAAGCTTTCGGGCAAAAAGGTTCTTGGAATCGGTGATGCTTCGGGAATGTTCCCTATTGATGAAAAAACTAAGAACTACGACAAAAAAATGCTGGGCCAGTTCGATGCACTGATTGCGGACAAAAAATTCGGATGGAAGGTTGAAGAACTTTTGCCTGAAATCCTTCTTGCAGGCCAGCCTGCCGGAACTTTAACTGCTGAAGGCGCAAAATTCCTTGATCCAACAGGAGAGCTTGAAGCCGGAACTCTGCTTGCTCCGCCGGAAGGTGATGCCGGAACTGGAATGGTTGCCACAAACAGCGTAACAAAAAGAACCGGAAACGTAAGTGCCGGAACTTCGGTATTTGCAATGGTAATTCTGGAAAAGGCACTTTCTAAGGCTTATAAAGACTTAATCGATATCGTAACAACTCCGGACGGCTCAATGGCAGCTATGGCACACGCAAACAACTGTACCGGCGAATATGACAAGTGGATTAAACTCTTTGGAGAGGCAATTGCAGCTACAGGCGGCAAGGTTTCAAAGCCACAGCTTTACGATACACTGCTTGGTCTTGCCCTTAAAGGCGATCCTGACTGCGGCGGAATTATTCCATATAACTACATTTCAGGCGAATCTATGACAGGATTTAAGGAAGGTCGCACTCTGGTAGTCCGCCAGCAGAATAACAACTTTACCCTTGCAAACTTCATGCGTGCCCAGCTTTTCACAGCCCTTGGAGCCCTCCGCACCGGCATGAATATCCTCTTTGACAAGGAAAATGTTGCCATCGACCGTCTTACAGGACACGGCGGCTACTTCAAGACTGCAGGAGTCGGAATCAAAATCATGGCAGCTGCCATGCACACACCGGTTTCTACAATGGAAACAGCCGGCGAAGGCGGTCCATGGGGAATGGCTCTTCTTGCAGCCTACGCCGCAGACACAAAAGGCATGAATCTGGGTGACTATCTTGATAAGGTAGTTTTCAAAACTGCAAAAATTACAACTGTTGCCCCGGACAAGGCCGATGTAGAAGGCTTCAACAAGTTCTTCGAAAACTACACAAAAGCCCTGCCGGTTATGAAGGCCGCAGTGGAGAATGTAGATTAGATTTTTAAGACTAATAAAATGGCAGGTGGTATTGCCGGAACGTAGAGGAAAACGGATTTTGCGACGCATTGAACGCGATAACGGCGATACAACGCGGAAGAGGACATACAGAGCAAGCAAAGCTTGCGGCGAGCGTTCTCGGCAGAGCAAAAACGGATTTCCGCGAGAGTTCCGGCAGTGTAGATGAGATTATAATTTTAGGAGACATAAAAAAATGGAAAACTTAGCAAACTACGAATTCTGGTTTATCACAGGAAGCCAGGACCTTTACGGAGAAGAAACCCTCAAACAGGTAGCCAAAAATTCAAAGGAAATTGTTGACCGCCTGAACAAGAGCAAGGCTCTGCCATGCGAACTGGTATGGAAGCCTACCCTTCTTACTCCGGAAGCAATTCACCAGACCCTTGAACAGGCAAATGCCGACGACAAATGTGCCGGAATCATCTGCTGGATGCACACCTTCAGCCCGGCAAAAATGTGGATTGCGGGACTTTCTGCATACAAAAAGCCGCTTTTGCAGCTGAACACACAGTTCAACGAAGAAATTCCATACGCCACAATGGACATGGACTTTATGAACCTGAACCAGTCTGCCCACGGCGACCGCGAATTCGGCTTTATCACAAGCCGCATGGATTTGCCGCGCAAGGTAATTGTAGGACACTGGAGCCACGAACGCACACAGAAACGAATTGCTGACTGGATGAGAATTGCCCGCGCCGTAGCAGACGGAAAAACACTCCGCTGCCTCCGCTTTGGCGACAACATGCGCGAAGTTGCAGTTACTGACGGCGACAAAGTAGAAGCAATGATTAAATTCGGCTGGAGCGTTCCATACTACGGAATCGGCGATCTGGTTGCTTACATGAACGAGGTAAAGGACAGCGACGTAAACGCTTTGTTCGACGAATACAATCAGAAATATGAAATCGTTTACGGTTCAGACAAGGATTTTGTCACAAAGCAGATTAAAGAACAGGCAAAAATCGAAATTGCCCTCCGCCGCTTCCTCAAGGACAATAACGGTAAGGCCCTCTGTACAAACTTCCAGGATCTGCACGGAATGAAGCAGCTTCCAGGACTTGCAATTCAGAGACTTCTCGCAGACGGCTACGGCTTTGGTGCAGAAGGCGACTGGAAAACTTCATGTCTGGTACGCACATTCAAGGCAATGACAGCAGGACAGATTGTTCCCGGCTCAAAGGGAAACGCCTTCATGGAAGACTACACCTACAACCTGGTTCCAGGCGAAGAGCTCAACATGGGTTCTCACATGCTGGAAGTTGACCCTGAAATCGCAGTTTCAAAGCCAAAAATCGAGGTTCATCCTCTTGGAATCGGCGGAAAAGAAGATCCGGCCCGCATGGTATTCAACACAATCGAAGGCCGCGGTCTTGTTTCAGCAGTTGTCGACATGGGAAACCGCTTCCGCTGCGTAGTAAACGAAATCAACGTAGTTCCGCCAAAGGCTCCTCTTCCAAAGCTGCCGGTTGCCCGCATGGTATGGCAGCCGCTTCCTAGCCTTGAAACTTCGGCAGAAGCATGGATTTTGGCAGGCGGCGGTCACCACACAGCCTTCTCTAACATCATCACACAGGAAATGCTGCAGGACTGGTCAGAAATGGTAGGTATCGAATGCGTTGTAATTGATGAAGGAACAAAAATCCCGGCCTTCCGCAACGAACTTCGCTGGAACAAAGCTTACTGGGATGGAAGAAAATAGAAGAAAAAAACTGCCGGGCCACCCCCGGCAGTCTCTCACAGGAGGTAAAAAATGGCAAGCGAATATCAGGAAATAAAAGAACTCGCCTACGAAGCAAACATGCAGATTCCAGCCCAGCATCTGGCCCTCTACACATGGGGAAACGTTTCTGCAATCGACTGGACAAAGGGAGTATTTGCAATCAAGCCGTCCGGAGTTCCTTACCCGGAGCTTACACCAGACTCAATGGTCGTACTTGATTTAAAAGGAAACCGCGTAGAAGGCATGCTCAATCCTTCAAGCGACACAAACACCCACATCGTACTCTACAACGAATTTGCAATGAAAGACGGAGCAAAAATCGGCGGAATCATTCATACACATTCCACCTATGCAACTTCATGGGCCCAGGCCCTGCGCGAGGTTCCGCTTTTTGGAACAACCCACGCCGACCACATCCAGAAGGCAATTCCATGCACTCCATATCTTTCAAAAGAAATGGTTGAAAACAACTATGAAACTGAAACAGGAAATCTGATTGTAAAATACTTCCACGAGAACAAAATCAATCCTGCAGAAGTTAATATGGTACTCGTCGGCGGTCACGGACCTTTTGCCTGGGGCGAAACTCCCGCAAAGGCTGTTTACAACGCCGCCGTAATGGAAGAAGTAAGCAAAATGGCTTTGCAGACCCTTATGATAAACCCGGATGCAAGCCCGCTTCCAGATTACATCATCAACAAGCATTATATGCGAAAGCACGGTCCTAACGCTTACTACGGACAGGGCAAATAAAATTAATTACAATCAGGCGGTTATCTTTCCGCCTTGTAATATCCTCCAAGATTTTTACTCCGCCTTCAATTACCACAGCATGCAACCTGAAGGCGGAGTTTTTTTTTATTGGCGCAGACCAGTCACCCACTCGCCTTCCGCCACTTGCTTACGCGCGGCCCTTGCGGGCTGCCTGCGGCATGGCTCCAGCCTCGGCGCTGCTGCCACCCTTCAATTGTTAGAATTCATTTCCCGGAAAACGAGGAATTCCGGCAAAGCCCTTGGCAAGATCTTCGTCGCTTGGAATATAATCACTCATAGTTCCGTCATTGAAAGCCTTGTAAGCATACATATCAAAGTAGCCGGTTCCAGTAAGACCAAAGAGAATTGTCTTTTCTTCGCCGGTTTTCTTGCACTTAAGGGCTTCGTCAATTGCAACCTTAATTGCGTGGCTTGATTCAGGAGCCGGAAGAATACCTTCTACGCGGGCAAATTCCTGGGCAGCACGGAAAACTTCTGTCTGTTCAACAGTTCTGGCTTCCATAAGACCGTCATCATAAAGCTGGGAAAGAATAGAACTCATACCGTGGTAGCGGAGTCCGCCCGCATGGTTTGGAGA
>ODAI013793905.1_pt1 | contig 12147 bp, 10 predicted proteins | sample 1539321 | NCBI WGS metagenome assembly ODAI01 (sample SAMN02144231, study PRJEB22623) | gut metagenome | biome: sheep rumen | host: Ovis aries | place: New Zealand
CGCGGGAATCCCCCTTGATCATGAACTTACGTGAGTTTTGCTTAAAACTGGATTAAACTCACGTAAGTTTTTTGTATTTTGATGCCAGGTAAATAGTTTTTACGTGAGTTTTGGGAAAAGAATTACAAAACTCACGTAATTTTTTATGAGTGTATATCTAATATGTGTGACTTTTACGTGAGTATTACACAGAATTAGAAGAAACTCACGTAATTGGTGTAAAAAAAAGAGCTGGAACTGGCAGAGAACAGTTCATTCAATCTGGAATTACGTGAGTTTGACGCTGTTTAGAATGAAACTCACGTAATTGCTGCAAAAAAAAGAGCTGGAACTGGCAGCGAACCGTTCTTTCAATCTGGAATTACGTGAGTTTGACGCTGTTTTAGAATGAAACTCACGTAATTGCTGCAAAAAAAAGAGTTGAAACTGGCAGTGAACAGTTCATTCAATTTGAAATTACGTGAGTTTGACGCTGTTTAGAATAAACTCACGTAATCCCAACAGAAAGATTAGTTGGCACTTCAAAAATCACAAAACTTTACGTGAGGGATTGTAAGGGTGAGCGGAGCGAAAACACACCGCAGGTGTGGTCAGAGGCGAAAGCCGGAGTGCTCGATAAATCTCACACCCCCTTTTAAGGTGGTTTTGATTTTGCAGAAGGAAAGCTGCCGAATAATATGTTTTATAAAACCTACGGCTTTTCTGAAGATGAATTACTAGAACTGGAGCAATATCTTAGAAATACCCCCTTTTTAATCTGGGAAATTGCAAAAGAAGCCGCATAATCAAATATTCTAATCATTTATGTTTTTTTTTCACACAGAACCATCCCCACCAATTTTTCGTTCCGTAATGCATAGAAGTATAGATTTTCAGTAAAAATCATGTTAAACTTTTCAGTATTGGGAGTTGGTATGATTTCAGAAGATGTTATACAAACATTTGTTTCCAAAATTTCTTTAATAAAGAATGGGCAATTTGAAGAGTTTGTTTCCCGAACAAGAGATGTTTTTGATGCACGTCTGATGTCATACACTTCAAGAAATCAACAGTGGCTTTTAGGTGCAGTACTCGGAGAAATTGGGGCTAATACTTTTGACCACAATTTTTCTTTTCGCTCTGATGTACCAAAAGGTTTGTATTGTGATTTTGATACAGATACGGATTATATCTATATGTGCGATTTTGGGGCAGGTTTAAAAACTACACTTTCCAGAGTTATAAAAACTGTTGATGATGAATCTGCTATACGAACGGCTTTTACACAGCCAATTTCTGGGCGAGCACCTGAAATGCGTGGAAATGGATTAAAATTGTAATTTCGTCTGTGGTAGAAAATAAATGGCATCTTTTTTATCAGTCAGGAAATGCAGTTTGTAATGCTGATAAAAATGGATATTCTTTTGGAACTTCATCATATAATCATGAAGGGTGTTTTTGTATTTTGTCGTGCATGGAGAATTAAATGATTGTTGATATGTCGTCTTTTGGTGAAATGTTAATGTCTCGTCCCGCTGGTCGTGAAGCTTTTATGGGAGCATCTGCTTATATCTTTAATGAATTAGAAGATGGTGAAGTTGTTTCACTTGATTTTTCAAAAGTAAAAGTCCTCGCACCATCTTGGGCTGACGAGTTTATTACAGGAATAAAAAGTAAATTTCATTCTCAAATTGAATATCTTAATACAGATAATCCTTCTGTTGCAGCATCCTTAAAAACTGTATTGGAACCTGTTGATGTAAGCAAATATCAAAAAGTTGTTTAATCCTCACGTAAAGTTTACCTGGGAATTTTGGAATAACCCCAGCGTGAGGGATTGTAAGGGTGAGCGGAGAGAAAACACACCGCAGGTGTGGTCGGAGGCGAAAGCCGGAGTGCTCGATAAATCTCACACCCCCTTTTAAGGTGGTTTTGATTTTGCAGAAGGAAAGCTGCCGAATAATATGTTTTATAAAACCTACGGCTTTTCTGAAGATGAATTACTGGAGCTGGAGCAATATCTTAGAAAAAACGCCTTTTTAATCTGGGAAATTGCAAAAGAAGCCGCATAATCAAATATTCTGATCATTTATAATTTTTTTCAAACAGAACTATTCCATTTTACAATCTATACATTCTTCCTCCGATAATATATAATTTTACGACAATAAAATCGGAGGAATGATGAAATCTCGTCTGTTCAACAACTTTGCAACTACTATACTTTTGTTAGGGGGGGGGCTCGTCGCGTTAACTAGTCTTGCTTCCTGTGACAATTTTCTTAATGCCGGTCAGGTAAAAAGAGAAATAGAAGAGTCTATAGCATATAACAATGCACCTGCCAGTAATGTACGCCTTAAATCCGACGATAAACAGGGGGAATTTCTTTCTGATGGTGAAAAATCATTTAAGCTTGGTTATAACACTTCTGTTCAGTTTACCGTAAAATCAGAAGATTATGTTTTTATAGGCCTGGAAGCTGTAAGTAATATAGATGCTTCCCAAAGCCGTGCTGAATATGTTCAATTTACAGCACTTGAATCAGATACAAAAAAAGGAATTTATAAATACAACGTAAAGCTTTTAAAACTTGCAAATGATATTTTAATTCGTCCGGTGTGTCAGGAACGTCCTTTTGTAGCAGCACTTTCTCCAAAACTGGAATCTTCGGGCTGTGATCAGGACAGTTCAATTTTCATTACCTTTAATAATCAAATGGACATTCAAAGCTTTAAAAATGAACAGGGCAAAATTGACTGCCTTTCTATTACAAGTCTTGATGGTGAAGATTTATCTTCTTATTTTGGTGAACCATATTTTACAGAGGATAATAAAACTCTTTGTATAGAACCTCTTTCTCTTACCGATAGTTCAAAGCTTATACTTAAACCCGATCAGACAAAAAGCAACCTTACTATTAAAGTTCAGTATCTCTTCACAAATGTAAAAGATAAAAATGGAAATACAATCAATGCTTCAAATGTAAGCGGCAGTCACGAGTATAAAATTAACAGAAATTATGGAAATCCAAAGATTGTAACTGTTCGGTTTGAAGCTGCAGATTCCCTTGGAAAATTTGTTCCGGCAGAGCCAAAGGAATGTACTGTGGGCTATACATTTGATCTTCAATTTCACGTTAAAAAATCTGATTATAAATTCTTAAAGTTAGAAGCAGTAAGTTCGGATTCTGTTAAGCAAAGCAGGGAAGACTGTGTGTCTTGGGAAGAGCTTGAATATGACGAGGAAACTGGACTTTGTAAAACTCGAGTACGTATTTTGCAGAAAAAAGATGATATTCTTATTCGTCCGGTATGCCTTCTTATTCCAAAGGTAAATGTTAACAGCATAAGTCCTGCTTTAGAATCAAATGGATGTAATCAGGATTCAACAATAACTATTCCATTTAACAAAGAAATGAATCCTTCCAGCTTTATGGATGCTGATGGAAAAATTTCAGGAGTTTCTATTACAAGTTCAGATGGCGAAGATTTAACTTCTTATTTTGGAGATCCGATTTTTGTTTCCGAAAGCGAGACAAACACCAATAATAAACTTCTGCGAATTCAGCCCCTTTGTCTTACTGATGATACAAAATTTATTCTTTCTCCTGATGGCACAAGAAATGTTCTTAATATAAAAGTAAGCTATGCTTTTGTTAATGTTAAGGATCAGGATGGTATTAGTTTTACTGCAAGTGGAAGTCATGAATACAGAATCAACAAAAAGTTTACTGAACAAAAAGATGTAAACGTAAGAATACAAAATGAAAATGCTGAATATGGTTCATTCCTTGCTGCAGGAGATAAAGATTGTATTGTAGGTTTTAGCTTTGATGTTCAGTTTACCCTTAAAAAAGATACTTATATTTTTAAGGGCTTTGAAGCAGTTGGAAAAGACGGCATTACAAGCAGGGCAGAGTGTGTTTCTTTTGAAAATGTAAATTATGATGAAGAAAGCGGTATCTGCAGCGCAACAGTTACAATAATTCAGAATAATAATGATATTGTAATTCGCCCAAAATGTCAGATGATAGCAAATAAAGATATTTATATAGACGGTACAAACGGAAAACTTAGTCCTGGTCGAGGGCTTCAGGAAAAACGCATTTACAACCGTGAATACAATATAAGTTTTGACCCCGATTCTGATTATGAATTTCTTTACTGGCAGATTTTTGATAAGTCTCCTTCTGCAAATGGACAGCAGATTCCAAACGGAACCTATATTACAATTACAGATCCTTCAAAAGAAGAGACAAACTATAAGCTTTCAACTCTTCCTGATGATGAATCTATTCAACTTGCACTGCGTCCTGTTGTTGCTGAGCGCCCACAGATTCTTTCTTATTCACCACTTTTAAATGACGAAGGTGTAAATAAAGATACTACAATTCAGGTTGTTTTCGATTATGACATGAGCGAGAATTCAATTTATTATACAAAGCCAGAACTTGTTGCCTTGAAAGAGGATTTTGGTGAATCGAGCCTTCTGCCTCCTGTTACTATAAATGGTGAGAATAAATATTACGGTTACAAAATTAAGCAAAAGAATTCTGATGAATACGATTATTTTTACAAGAATATTTTGTTAAAGGATAACGATACCGGCGAAAATTTGAATAAATATTTCAATCCGCCTCGATTTGACAATAAGAGGACACTTTCTATTTTTGCCATAAAAGATGAAAATTCTAAATCTCCTTTGAACGATTATTCGCAAATCATTGTAACTCTGGAAAAAGATTTCTTCTATAAAAAAGATAACATGACCGATAAAGGCAAGGAAGTCTGCATGGCTGGCAGCAAAAAATGGATTTACATGGTCAACGACAGCATCGACAAAGACGCTCCTTTGATTGCAAATGAAACGGACGTCAAAGTTGAACTTATGAATACAATTGTAAATAGCCAGGACAAGGGAACCGTAGAAATTGTAGCAAGCGAAAGTGCCCCTAGCACGGCTTCTAAGGCTCCAGTCGCTGGCCTGCAATACATCAAGAACAAAAAAATCAAACTGAACATAAAGTCCACCGACACAGGAAGCGGAACAAGTCCTTCATTTGGAATTGTCCTGCAAAAAATTTATGATGGCGATTACAACAAAGTTACAGAAGACTTCATAGATTCAAAGACGGTAAAGTATAAGAAAGTAACTAAAACCAACGGAATCTACAGCGATGAAAACGGAATAGACCTGGGCTCCCTTTTTGACCTTCAGGACGGCATTTACAAGATGACCTTTGAGTTTAAGGATCGTGGAGGAAATACACTTTCTTATCCTGACGGGAAGGCCTACTATTTTGCAGTTGATAAGACGGCACCCGACGTTCCGGCACCTTTAATGGCCAGTTCTAGTTCAAACAGCACGGATTACACCGTTTACTGGGATGATTATTATGATTTGAATTTGGCACAGGTTTCTTATGGTGAAGCTGGTGAAACCATGACTGTTTCCGAGTCAATTGAAAAGGGAACAAATTCTTCTACCGTAAATGGCATTTATTCTCAAAAGATTTATGAAGTAAAGGTAAAATTCACCGATTACGCTGGTAACGAAGTTGAAAAGACTGTACCGAAATTCCTTACAGGCTTTGCTTTGAGCGGTATGCCGACATTTACTGGCACAAACGCAAGCCACGCAGATAATGTTTTCCTTACAACAGATAAAATCGGCTTCTACGACATTACGGCCACAGCTTATTATTCAGATGGAAGCACTGCCGACGTAACTTCTGATTTTTCTATTCCAGACAGAAGTTCGTATAACTCAAGCTGGACACCGAGTTTTACTTATGAAGAGGAAAATGAAAAGGGAAAAATTTCCAAAAAAGCTTCCATCACTACGGGCACATATTTCATCGCCAAAAAAGACGCTCTCACACAGGTTCCAGAATTCTATCAGGCCGATGGCTGGTGGTACTGCAAATTCGGTGATTATCCGCAGAATGTATCTACGATTTCAAGTTATACAACAAATCCTGTTTATAACGGATGGTTCATAGGAAGCGACGGTTATTTCTACGAACTATGTACTTCATGGGTTGCAACTAATGAAGGCAATGGCAACATGATGTCTAACGGTCAAAGGATGGCAAATAACACGCAGTATTGCTTCAGGGTTCAGCCGATTGAGTGGCGTTTCGCTTCTGGTGATTACAATGGAAAAAGACTTTTGATTGCAAAAAGAAATCTTGACCGCAGCGTTTATTATACCTCAACCTCAACAAGGTCTGTCAATGGCAATACGGTAAATCCAAATGACTATAAATATTCAACACTGAGGGCCTTCCTGAACGGTAAATACGAAAGCGGCGACCCCCAATCAAAAACTTATCAGGGAAGCGGCTTTTTGCAGAGGGCCTTTACTTCAAGCGCCCAGGCTTTGATTTTTGAAGGGGATGTGGATAACAGCGCAAGAAGCACGAATACCCAGAGAAACGCAAATGAATGGTCCAGTGGTAACAATGTTTTTGCTTATGGCTCTACCAAAGATAAGGTTTTTGTTCTGAGTGTGCAGGAAGCCACAAATGAGTCTTATGGATTTAACAAAGATCCAACATGGAAGGAATATGGTATGCGCCTTGTCCGCACAACGGATTATGCAAAGGCAAAGCATGTTTTCCAGAGCAAATGGACTGACGGTCATTTTGAGAGCAACTGGTGGCTCAGAAGCCCGAGAGACATAAATTCCACACAGTCTCGTATTGTAGGCGGCAATGCTACGATAGTACATGATGTAAGTGTCAATAACGATACTGTAGGCATCGTCCCCGCAATCGTGCTGAATTAATTTCTAATTTTTTTTTGCCACAAGTCTCTTTATGCTCTGGAGCAACAATCTTTTGACAGGCTCAGGGATTATCCTTATTTACTATTCCCAATTCCTTTCATATTCGATATAATAGTTGTACTAAAATCCGCAGGAGTGTTTTTATGAAAACCGACGAAAAATTTGATTTTACTATTGAAAATCTGGGACCTTGTACTATTCAGTCTCCAATTAAACTTTCTACTGTTCAGGGCGACTATACTGCCAATTATGTGCGTGATGATTCTTATGTAATTGCTAATGTTAATGTTTATGATGCCTCTAAGCCTATTGTGATGGATTCTTCTAACCTGATGGAAAAGGCCGGGCCACGCGAAAAGATTTATTTTGACCCTACTCATGCAAAGGCCGGAATTTGTACCTGCGGTGGTTTGTGTCCTGGTTTGAATGATGTTATTCGTGCTATTGTGCGCTGTTTGAATACACGCTATGGTGTAAAAACTATTAAGGGTTACCAGTATGGTTTCCGCGGATTTTTTGCTGATTCTGGTTATGAGCCTATTGAACTTGACCGCTATCTGATTGATGAAATTCACAAGATTGGTGGTACTTATCTTGGAACAAGCCGTGGTGGTGGTCAGCGTGTAGGTGACATTGTTGACTGCATTGAACGCGACGGTATTAACATGCTCTTTATTCTTGGTGGTGACGGTACTCAGCGTGGTGCTTACGACATTGCCTGCGAAGTAGAAAAGCGCGGACTTAAGTGTGCTGTTGTTGGTGTTCCAAAAACTGTTGATAACGACCTTATGTTTATGGACCGCTCTTTTGGTTTTGAAACTGCTGTTCAGCGTGCTAAAGAAACTGTTGCTGCTGTTCACATGGAAGCTGCTTCGCAAATCAATGGTATTGGTCTTGTAAAGCTTATGGGACGCGAAGCCGGATTTATTGCCGCTGCTGCAGCCCTCTCAAGCCACGAAACAAACTTCTGTCTTATTCCTGAAGTTCCTTTTGAAATGGAAGGGGAGAACGGATTCCTTGCCTGTCTTGAACGCCGTCTTGCAAAACGCGGTCATGCGGTAATTGTTGTTTCTGAAGGTGCCGGTCAGGATCTGCTCCAGTCTACAGGTGCTACAGATGCTTCTGGTAACAAAAAACTTTCTGACATCGGCGTCTTCTTAAAGAGCGAAATTGAAAAATACTTTAAGGCTAAGAACATCGAAATTAATCTTAAATATATTGACCCTTCTTACCAGGTTCGCGCTTCGGTTACAACTGCAAGCGACTCTATCTACTGTGAGCGTCTTGGTAACAATGCTGTTCACGCTGCAATGGCCGGTAAGACAAAGTGTGTAATTGGTCTTGTTCACGACAAGTTTGTACACTTGCCAATCAGCGCTGTAACTGCTCACCGCAATGCTGTTGACCCTGAAGGTTCACTCTGGCGCGATACGCTGGACGCAACTGGTCAGCCAATTCTTATGGTAAACGATCTTGAAAAAGCTCATGCCAAGATGGCCGCTGCTGTTGCCGGTGCCAAGTCTAAGCCAAGCGAGCAGAAGAAGAAGTAATATTATATCTGGGGTCCCTGAGCCTGTCGAAGGGCCGCAGAAGATGACATATTTTTATGAAATACATTTTATCTACTATCCTGGCCGGCGTTCTTTGGGGCATAATTTCTATTTTTGTGCGCACCCTGTCTGCCGCAGGATTAACTTCTGTTCAGATTATGTTTTTGCGGGGCGGCTTTTCTGCTGTCCTGCTGTTTGTTTTTCTTTTAATAAAAGACCGCTCCCTTTTAAAAATCCACTTGCGTGATGTGTGGATGTTTCTGGGTACAGGCCTTGTTAGCCTTACCTTTTTTTCTCTCTGCTATTTTACAACAATCTTGCAGGCCGGAACTTCTATTGCAGTAATTCTTCTATATACATCGCCAATTTTTATTCTTGTTTTTTCCCGCTTTTTATTTAAAGAAAAAATTACCGGCGTAAAGCTTGTAGCTCTGATTATGACTTTTGCAGGCTGTATTCTTGTAAGCGGAGTTGGAAGTGGTCACGGCTTGTCGGCCCGGGCCTTTTTTATTGGTTTGTGTGCGGGCTTTGGTTACGCCATGTATTCCATTTTTGGCCGCTACGCCCTGGCAAAATACAACTCGCTCACCGTAAACTTTTACACCTTTGTTTTTTCCAGCCTTAGCATTCTGCCATTTTGCCATGCCGGAGAAATTGCCGGCGCCTTTAATTTAAAAATCAGTCTTTTTGTTCTTGGCATTGCAATTTTCTGCACCATACTCCCATACTTTTTTTACACCTACGGCCTGAGCGGGCTCGAAACAGGCAAGGCTGCTATTTTTGTTACAGTAGAACCTCTAGTAGGCACCCTAATAGGATTTTTTGTCTGGAAAGAGCAGGCCACCTTTATGAATGTGACGGGTATTCTGCTTATTCTTGCGGCTATTGTGGTGTTGGAATTGCCAAAGCCCCGTCAAAAGGAAGGCCTGCAAAAAAATCAAAATGAAAACCAATCTGATAATTGATAACTGTTAGTTTTGTGCTATAATACTTAATTGTGAAAGAAATCCAGAATTCTACTGCCTTTTTAAGCAGTAAGGGTGAGTATACTTATTTCTCTTTTAATGGAACTACATTAACTTTTTTGACTTCCAAAAATCTTGAGCGATATACAAAAGTCAAGGAATGGGATAATGGCTATATTGTTGTTTCTGCAAAAAATAAAAATAAACCGGAACATGAAGATTATATAGATTTACAGCCAATTCTTGAAAACTTATATATGAATCCAGCGGATTTTTTAAGTAAGATTAAAAAAGTGGAGGTAAAATATGCCTGAATCTAAGATTGAAGAAATTGCTAATAACGCAGATATGATAATCAATAATTACGCTTTTACGCGAAAGGATGGCACAATAAGCATATTAAATCTAAAGCATCCGGAACGAGCAATGGTTATTTCTGAAGATGGAAAAATGCTTGAAACAAATATGGATGAGATTGAACAGGTTATTGTATTAAATATCTGGGAAAAAGATTCAGAATACATGGAGGCCACTGGTGCCTAAGTATTATCCATATAAAATCTGTGGTTATTATCTTTATTACACAGAACACTGTGTTATTGAAGCCATGCATGTTCATGCCAGTGATTCAAAACTTACAGAGCCCGGTTCGGCAAAATTTTTTGTAAAAGCCGATGGTTCTACAGTAGTTCAAAATAGAGGTATTCTCAAAGATCATGAGATTACCAAAATTCAGAAATTCATAAAGTCACATTATCTCGAAATGTATCAGTTATGGTCTGAAGATAGTAGAATGGGGTTTTATCAAAAATAAACGAAATCATAAAATAAAATATGCAGACACAAACTTTAGAAAATCAAACTTCAGCTCTTGAATCTCCCTACAAAAAGCCTCTTTTAATTCAAATACTGCTGGGGGTGGCTTTTGGGCTTTTGAACCATGGGGTTTATTTTTTGCAGAGCTTTAATCCGGTGCCGCTTTATATGGATACGCTTTTTACGGTGACGGCTTCGTTTTTTGGGGCAGTGAGCGGGGTTATTGCAGGGGTTCTTTATCATGTTTTGTATCTTTTTATTTATGCTGATGTTGCACTTTCTTCGCTTGTGTGGATGATCTGCAGTCTTACAATTGTGCTTATTATCCGAGTTTATATTAGGATCCGCAAAAAGGTTGAGTTTCCGGATATTATTCTGTTGATTTTTTTGATTGCATTAATAATCAGCCTTGAAGGGGCAATTATTTTTACGATTCTTAATGCCGTGACAGCTTTTGTAGAAGATTCTCAAATAAAGTTTATGTACGCTCTTTTGAACAGCAATAGTTTTTCGACTTTTGTTTCGGCTTTGCTTCCGCGGGTTCCTGTAAATATTTTAGACAAGGCAATCTGTGTTTTATTGGGCTGGTATAGTTACAGGGGAGTTCAAAAGCTTTTTACACTTTCAAAAAAAGCTTAACCTGGGTTCCGGTTTCACTGTCGCTTTTAATTTCAAGCTTTGCGCCCAAAAGGGTAGCGCGGCTTTTCATTCCTTTTATTCCAAGATGTGTGCTTTGAGAAATTAAATCCTGGGCCGGGGATTGTTTTATGCTTGCAGGGGCTTGCTCTGTATTAGGACTATCTCTTTCTGCTTCAGAAAATCCAATTCCGTCATCACTAATCATAAATAAAAGTCCGTTTGTGTTTTCGTTAAGGTCTTTTTCTTCGCGGGCAATTACGCTTATTTCACTTGCGCCTGAATGTTTTACCGCATTTGTAATGCTTTCCTGAATGATTCTGAAAATATGAAGCTTTTGTTCTGTTGTGATTTTATTAAAGAGCGGAGTGTCCTGGGCGTAAAATTTGCACTGGAACTCGCCACTTTGATTTATATTTTCGCACAATTCCGAAAGCAGCTGTGTAATTGAAGCACTTTCAATCTGGCTTGGTGTAAGGTTTCGGATTATATTCCTGATGTTTTTAAGATTCTGTTCTTCCAGCCTTTGGATTTTATCTAAAAGATTTTTTTGTTCTTCAGAAAGATTTGAAGAATCCATGAGCTTGTGTGTGTAGATAAGGGCAGTGCGGATATCCTGGGTTACTGTGTCGTGCAGGTCCCGGCTTATGCGGCTTCTTTCATTTTCCTGAACATTTGTGATTGTTTCTGTAACAAGGCGTTCCTTTTTATTCTGCTCTTCAAGGCTTCTGTTTTTTTCGCGCCCCCTGATGTAGGAAAGAAGAAAAAGCACAAAGGCAATACACAAAAAGGAAATTATGGAGAGAAGTTCTACAAATTGAAAAACCGCAATGTTTGTTTCTGCAGCGTCCATATTTCTATTGTGACAGTATCAGGTGAGTTTTTCAAGCAGACTGTTGCGGTCGCGGCAGCCGATTTTGTCATAAATTACGCTGATGTAATTTTCGAGTGTAGTAAGTTTTATCTGCAGCTTTTGGGCAATCTCTTCGTTGGTAAGTCCATCCTGAATAAGCTTTACAACCTGAACTTCTCTTTTGGTGAGTACAGAAAAAAGCGAATTCATTTCCATTAAAGAACTTACTAAATCCGGCTGAACAAAAGTTTTTCCTGCCGCAACCGTATTGATTGCATCAAGCAGCATTTTTTCATCACTCAGTTTTGAAACAAATCCTTTTGCCCCAACTTCTGCACTCATTGCACGTTCAATAAAACCACCTGAATCATGACTGGAAAAAATTACACTTGGAACCCCGGCAGCTGCAAGCAGTTTTACAGCTTCAAATCCGTTGTAAGAATAATCAGGATTTCCTTTAATCTGAATGTCGACTACAGCAACAATCTTATCTTCTGCAGCACTGCCAATTTTTTTTATAATCCCCGGAATTTCATCCAGCCCCTCCGCCTCTGCCAGA
>ODAI010181120.1_pt1 | contig 12146 bp, 10 predicted proteins | sample 1539321 | NCBI WGS metagenome assembly ODAI01 (sample SAMN02144231, study PRJEB22623) | gut metagenome | biome: sheep rumen | host: Ovis aries | place: New Zealand
CAGACAATCGAGTACAGATACGACACACAGCTGCTGATCGATGGATTTGAAGATCTGGATGAAGATGAGGTCTTTGACTACATCGCCAGCAATTTCAAGGGTGACAGCCTGCTGGCAGTAGGCGGAGACGGAGATCCGATCAAAATCCACTATCACACCAATGAACCCTGGCTGGTGCTCGAGTACTGCCGCTCTCTGGGTGAGATCTATGACATCGTAGTTGAGGATATGGACCGCCAGGCGAGAGGCCTTCAGGGATAAGAAGACCAGGGATAAGAAGGCCCGCCCGGGAGTCTTGCGCGGTGAAGAACAGGGTAGAAGCGGCTCTGCCGCCCTCTGCCCCCGGCCGGCCCGCGGCCGCCCTGCAGTGCCCACTCGATGGGAGGCAGGCAGGCTCTGCCCCCGGCCGGCCCGCGTCCGCCGCAAGGCGGAAAAATCCATTACGCGGGCCGTGTCATAATAATGTGTCATAATAAAAAAGATCCTGTACACTGCCCGCAGGCAGGTACAGGATCTTTTTTCAGGTCCGGAAAACTATCCGGTGGGAAAAACTATCCGGCAGGAAAAAACTATCCGGTCAGGGAGCTGTTACTTTGCAGCTCTTCTGTTTTTGTTAAAGTTGATCAGGCATCCGGCTTTGACAATCTCGCGCTCGTTCTTTGTCATGTCGAGGATGTAGAGGTCAATCTGCGTGGCTTTTCCATCCTTGATGACGTAACCCTTGATGTCGGAGAGGTCGCCGTCGAGGGCCTTGCGGATGCCGGGGACATAGATGTAATCGCCTACCTCGAAGTCCTTGGGCTCGCCTTTCATGTGGAAGGGAATCATGCCCCAGTTCATGACATTGGAGCGATAGCACCTGGTGGCGTACTCCTGGGTGATGTTGGCAAGGCCGCCAATGACGCGCTGGCAGGAAGCGGCCTGCTCACGGGCACTGCCGTCGAGGTAGATCGCGACGACACCGGGATACGCAACATCGTAGGTATCCTGAAGCAGCTGTTTGCCGAGCTCGCCGCCGCCTTCGCCGATGGCCATCGTGCCGAGCGCACCGTAGCGGGTGTGGGAATCGGAGCCGAGGATCATCTTTCCGCAGCCTGCCATGGTCTCACGCATGTACTGGCGGACCGCCAGCATGCCCAGAAGGACTGCGAGAACAATGTTGAAAATCACGCCGATGATCTGGACCGGAATCAGGATGTGCCACAGCTCATTGGCATCCATCTGGAGGACTGTCGCCGCTCTTGCGGTGGGGCCTCCCCAGGGAAGCAGGTTCATGACGCCCATGCATGCGCCGGTCAGGCACAGAAGGATCTTCGGGTCGATCTTCATCCTCTTATAAACCGGATAAAGCGCGGGAATTGTGATCAGAACAGTTGTTGCAGTCGTGCCGTCCAGATGCGCGATCGTGGCGACGATTGCCGTTGCGACTGTCACAGCGATGACGTTGCTTCCCGCCATTTTAACGAGCCAGTTCACGATGATATCAAACAAGCCCGTATCTGACAGAACACCGAAGTAGATAACCGAAAAAATAAACAAGATGCCGTTACTGGTCGTCGTGACGCCTTCTTTGATCATATCTGCCACTGCGATTGGATTATTCCCCAGAATCAGGGCTGCGATCGAAGGTATAACTACAAGTACAACGATAGGTGACATCTTTCCCTTTAACAACAAAGCAACAATGACGATGATCATTATAAATCCTACTGCTGCTGACATTTTTCACTCCTCCTTCTCTTTTGTGATACTCCTCCAGTCACGCTTTTGGCGGCTGAACCGGCTGCAGTATATCCGGTATCGACCAATTCTCATGTCTTTACTGTGTCTGTACTATCATCATAAGAGGAGCAGATAAAAAGAAAGTGACATGATTATGACAATCGTGTCATTTTCAGGGGACGGAATCAGAGATAGAATCGGGGGGGGCGGACCTTTCATTCCTGGATCGCTGCAGCCATTGTTACATCGAAAATGCGTTGAAATTGCGCTGCATCGATTACATCGAAAATTTAAGGAATTTGAGATAAACAACAGCTGTCTGTGGTAGAATTGTAATAGGCTGACCGGGCGGCGGAATGGGCAGGAAGCCCTTCGACAGGCAGGGACAGAGAAAAGCAGTCGGACAGCGGAAACCTTTCCGGCGGAAGGACATGTGTCAGCGGGAGGAAGAGATATGGAGTATGTGATAAATCCTGAAGAAATCGACGCAAGGGCGGCATTGATCGTTGATATCCTGACATCCAGGGGATGGACAATTTCCTTTGCGGAGTCCTGCACGGCAGGACTGGCAGCCGCCCATCTGGTGGATATTCCCTCTGCCTCCAATGTCTTCAATGCTTCTTTCGTGACCTATTCGAATGAAGCCAAAGAAAAATATCTGGGAGTCTCCGCAGAAACGATTGCGGAAAAAGGAGTTGTCAGCGAGGAAGTGGCGGTCCAGATGGCGGTCGGCACAGCCCGCGCCAACGGGGCGCAGGTCGGCGTAGGCATCACCGGCATTGCCGGTCCTGCCGGGGGAACGAAGACCAAGCCCGTGGGAATGGTCTGCTTTGGCTTTGTGATCGACGGAAAGACCATGTCCGCGACAAAGCAGTTCGGCGAGATCGGCAGGGATGCTGTGCGCCTGGCCAGTGTGGAATATGTCTATTCCTTCCTTGCGACCATGCTGCCCAGACTCACCGGCATGAAATTTGAGATGTGAATAAACAGCGAGCAATCGGCCGCAAAGACAGATATGCCTGCATATCCGGTCTTGCGGACATTTGCGGGCGTAGTTTTTCATATACCTGCCGGGGAGACGGCTAACGAATAAGATAAGGAGAAATACTGAAATGGGAAAATATCTGGAAAAAGCAAAAATCATCCGCAACGATCCGGACGTACATTATAATTGCGCACAGGCTCTTTTGTGCGCGTTCGCCCCGGATTCCGGACTCTCCTGGGAGCAGTCCGTCGGAGTTGCCGCCAACTTCGGAAACGGCATGAAGATGGCAGCGACCTGCGGCGCCGTCACCGGAGGCCTCATGGTACTGGGAATGTACGGAATCGATGATATGGAAACAGTCGGCGCGTTTTTGCGGGCTGTCCGGGAAAACCACAAGGGATGTCTCAACTGCGGGGACCTTCTGCGCATGAACAAGGAAGCGGGCGGAAAGAGGAAACCCCACTGTGACGGAATGGTCTATGAATGCACGGAACTTGTGGAGAAGATCCTGGAGCAGAAAAAATAAAAGTTCCCGGAGCAGAAAAAACAAAGCTCCCGGAGTGGGAGAAATGAAACGCCCGGAGTGGGAGAAATGAAACTCCCGGAGCATAAAAGCCATCGGCCTGCAGAGAGGAAAGACATGAAAATCACAAAAATAGTTATTACCGGCGGTCCCTGCGGCGGCAAGACAACGGCAATGGGAAAAGTTCAGAAGGACTTTGCCAAGCTCGGATATAAAGTGCTTTTCGTGCATGAGACGGCAACAGAACTGATTACCGGCGGAGTGGCTCCGTGGACGCTGGTGACAAACGAAGAGTATCAGAAATGCCAGATTTCTCTGCAGAAAAGAAAAGAGGAAATCTTTGAGCGTGCCGCGAAGCACATGGGGGCGGAGAAGGTCCTGATCGTCTGCGACAGAGGTGTATTGGACAACCGCGCCTACATGAATGACACTGAGTTTAAAAATGTCATGGGGGCGCTGGGGCTCAACGAAGTAGAGGAGAGAGATCAGTACGATGCGGTCTTTCATCTCACCACAGCGGCAAAGGGGGCACTGGAGGCCTACACATTGTCAAACAACAATGCCAGAACCGAGACCCCAGAGCAGGCGGTCGAAGTGGATGACAAGCTGATCGCCGCCTGGACCGGACACCCGCATTTCCGTATTATCGACAATTCCACCCCCTTTGAGGAAAAACTGAACAGGCTTGTCAGGGAGATCGCTTCCTTCCTCGGAGAGTCCGTCCCGCTGGAAATCGAGCGCAAATATCTGATCCGTTATCCGGATGTCTGCAGATTTGAGGCGATGCCCAACTGTGAGAAGGTGGAAATCGTACAGACTTACCTCTACAGTCCCGGCGATGCGGAGATGCGCGTGCGCCGGAGAGGGCGCAACGGAAAATACGTGTATTACTGGACGGAGAAGAGACGTATTTCCGACACCGCCCGGGTGGAAATCGAAAAAAGAATTTCCAAGGAGGAATATGCCGCATTTCTGCATCAGGCGGATCCGGAAAGAAGGCCCATTCGCAAGACCCGCTACTGCCTGATTGAAAACAACCGCTATTTTGAAATTGACATTTATCCTGAATGGGAAAAACAGGCGGTCATGGAAGTGGAGCTTCGGGATGAAAACGAAGTGATTGAAGAAATTGATTTCCCGGGAAATATCCATGTGATCCGTGAAGTGACGAACGACTACGCCTACCAAAATTATTCTCTGGCCCTTTTCATGCCGGAGGAGGACTGAAAAAGCCCCGGCTGACCGGATTGGCCGGAAGAAAGACCGGTGGGATACGCGCGCGAAAAAAGGAAACCCGTTTCATCGCGGGCACAACCCACGATGAAGAAAAAACGCTCCGCGAGGATACCCACGCGAAAAAAGCCAAGGAAAGTGTGCTGCTCCGCGCAGCAGGATAGATGCAGACGCAGAGGAGGAAAACAGATGAAACTGGAGCTTTTCATAGGAACCACCTGCCCTTATTGCCACATGGTTCAGAAGGAGATTGAAAAAGAGGGAAGGACAGATATAGAATTCTGCAATATCGACACAAGTGACGCTCATATGAAGCGGCTTGTCGAGGTCGGCGGAAAGGAACAGATTCCCTGTCTTTTCATTGACGGAAAGCCTCTCTATGAGAGCCGGGACATTGTCAAATGGCTCCGCGCCAATCCGCAGAGCTGATCATGATGAGCCGGAGCAGCAGAAGTCCGCTTGTGAATATCAAGTGATTGTCAGAAGCGAACGATAAAAAGGAATGAAAAAAATCGTTAAAAGCGGACGATAAAAGTGATTATTAAAAAGATCGTTGAATACCGATCATTAAAAGAAAAAGAAGACACGCCTGAACTTTTTGACCGGTTCAGGCGTGTCTTTTCAAGCGCAGGACGCGCTAAGCAGCCCGCAGATTTCAGTATACATAATTTGCGGCACTTAGCTATGGGGGTGAATCTCCTTCGGCAGCGTATCAGAGCCGGGCAGATTATTTCAGCACATAGGTCACGGTGACGTTGGCTGTGATCTCTGCCTCTCCGGGCAGGAGGTTTGCGCTTTGGGCGCTCTCTTCCATAGCGCCTGCGCCGTCCATGGCAGACATGGCCTTGGCGTTCACCGCGTAGGTCGTATCCTGATAACCCTCCACGATATTGGAGACGGGGCCGAGAGTGCGGCCGGCGGCCTCCGCAAGCATCTCTGCCTTTTCTTTTGAAGACACGACGGCCTGCTTCAGGGCTTGGCCGTAGTATTTATCGTATTCCGTGCAGCTGTAGCTGACACCGTTAAATTCATTGGCGCCCGCTTCGGTGCAGGCGGTGATCAGAGCGCCGGCTTTATCAATTTTCACATTTTTGACAGAGAGACTGCTGGAGACACTGTAGCCTGTGATGGTATCGCCGTTGCCGGTGTTCCAGTCGTACTGAGGGCTCACATCGTACCAGGTTGTCTGGATGTTTTCCTCGGAAATTCCGTTCTTTTTCAGGACACTGATGACAGCATCTACGCTTTTGCTGTTATCTGCCTGTGCCTCTGAGGCGGTTTTCGCCTGCGTGCGGACTCCGAACCGGAGTTCAGCCCGATCGGGCACCGCATAGGTACTTCCCTTTGCGGAGACTGTCACTGTGTCCGCAGGGGCAGCCGCCTGACCGGAGGAGCCGACCTCGGAAGCGGAAGCTTTGACGGATGTACTGCCGGCCCCGGACGCATCAGATCCGCAGCCCGAGACAAAGAAGGCTGCCGCACAGAGCGAGGCGGACACAAGCAGGCACAGGAGCCTGCCGCAGTTGAAGGGCTTTCTGCCTTTGACATTTTTTTCCGGTTTCATATTCTCTTTCATAAATTCTAACCTCCCTGAGTAAAGTGGGTTTTCCCGAGAGCTTTGAACCTCCCTGAGTAAAGAGAGTTTTCCCGAGAGCTTTGAACCTCCCTGAGTAAAGTGGGTTTTCCTGAGAATTTTGAACCTCCCTGGAATATATTGGAATTGCAGGAAAATATTCCGGGGGTTGTGATGATTTTTTTGAGTTTCAGGAAAATATTCCGGGGTTTTCGTTTACTTTTTTGAGTATTATAAAAATTTTTTATATTCTTTAAAAAGAAGAAGCGGCCGGCCCGCCTGTACTTAATCAGACGAAAAGGCGGAACTATGCGTTACAGCAGAAGGCCATATCCTCAGATAAAAAATGATATTTGTGGTATGATGCTGTTATGGATGATCGACAAAGAGGTTCCAAACACAGAAAAATATTCCAGATACAGAAAGGAAACAGGCAGTGAGAGAAGATTTTACATACCCTTCTAAAGATGGAAAAATACAGATTCACGCGATACGATGGACGCCGGATGAGGGGGAAATCAAGGCGGTTCTGCAGATCACACACGGGATGATCGAGCATATAGAGCGCTATGAACCCTTTGCCCTGTATCTGACACAGAACGGGTTTGCCGTGGTCGGCCACGATCATATCGGGCACGGGTCCTCCATCCGGACCCGGGACGACTGGGGATATTTTGCGGATGAAAACGCGGGAGAGATCCTGATCGAGGACATGCACAGCCTGCGGCAGATCACACAGGAAAGATATCCGGGTATTCCCTATTTCATGATGGGACACAGCATGGGATCCTTCCTGCTCCGCAAATATATTGTTTTTCACGGAGATATCGACGGCGCCATTATCATGGGAAGCGGCTATACAAAACCCAGGTCCTCCGCCCTGGGCATTCAGATCGCCAAAGGCTTCGCGAAGGTTTTCGGATGGAGACACCGCAGCAAACTGGTGACCTATATGGCTTTCCGCAAGAACCTGAACTACGATACGTCCGGAAAGGATCCGGCCAGGAACTGGCTGTCCAAAGATCCCGAGAGCGTGCGGAAATACTACAGTGACCCGCGGTGCACATATATGTTTACCCTGAACGGTTACAAGACCCTGTTTGAGACCGTGTCCTTCGTGTGTCACCAGGAAAATGTCGACCGTGTTCCCAAGGACCTGCCTGTTCTGATCGTCTCGGGAGATGACGATCCCGTCGGAGAAGGAGGCAGGGGCGTCAGGAAACTGGGCTCCATGTTCTGGAAGGCAGGGATTCAGGATCTGAAGGTGAAAATCTTTGAGGGTTACCGTCATGAAATCCTGAACGAGATCGGTAAGGAACAGGTATACGTTTATCTGAAGGACTGGATGGAAGCCAGAGCGCAGAAATGAAACAGAAAATGCTGTCGGAGGCGCTCAGGGAGCGGTTCGGAACAAAAGTTTATAAACTCTCGCTGTCCAGCGGCTGCACATGTCCCAACCGGGACGGGACGATCGGGACCGGGGGCTGTACCTTCTGCTCGGAAGGGGGCTCGGGGGAGTTCGCTGCTCCCTTCCTGCCCGTCGATGAGCAGATCCGGCTCGCGCGGGCACGGGTAGACGGCAAATTTCCGGCGAAAATCCCTGTCTCAGAGAGAAAATACATCGCTTATTTTCAATCCTTCACCAACACATACGGGGAGCCGGAGCGGCTGAGAGCCCTCTATGAGGAGACGATCCGGCGGCCGGAAATCGCCGCCCTGTCCATTGGGACCCGCCCTGACTGCCTGTCGGCGGACATTCTGCAGATGCTGGGAGAACTGAGCAGGATCAAGCCGGTCTGGGTCGAACTGGGCCTGCAGACGATCCACGAGCGGACCGCGGAGGCAGTGCACAGAGGTTATTCGCTGCCGGTGTTTGAGGACGCTGTAAAAAAGCTGAAGGCAATCGGGGCGGAGGTGATCGTCCATGTGATCCTGGGGCTGCCGGGAGAATCCCGCGAAGATATGCTGGAGACGGTGCGCTTCCTCTCCGGGATGGATCCGCGCCCGGACGGGATCAAGCTTCAGCAGCTGCAGATCCTGCGCGGCACACAGCTGGCGGAACAATACCGGCGAACTCCTTTTCCCGTCATGGACCTGGAAGAGTACTGTGCCCTGATCCGGGACTGCCTGGAAATACTGCCCGACGATATAGTGATCCACCGTCTCACCGGGGACGGCCCCAAAAAGCTGCTGATCGCTCCACAGTGGTCAGCCGACAAAAAGCGTGTGCTCAATACCATGAGAAAATGGACCGCACACAAACCGCCGGGCGGCCTGTAAGAGCGCGGAATTTCTTTTTTGGAAGTGACAGTGACCGGCGATATCCGGCACGCCTGACCGGCGATGTCCGGCACGAAGGGCAGCCTGTGAGAGCAGAGGATGCCCGGAAGCAGTTCCTGCCCCCGCGTATGTGCTTCAGGTACCCGGTATCACACTTCCGTGATGATATCCACACCTTTATGATGACTGCGTCAAATCTGACTCCTCGTATGTGCTTCAGATCCCTTGCTGATTAATCTCGCCCTCCCTGAGTTCAGGCAGTACGACCCGCAGCATGGTGATGAAGCAGGCCAGGCCTCCGACCACGTTGGAAATAGGCTCTGCCGCGAAAACGCCGTTTGTTCCAAAATGGAACACGTAAGGGAGCAGGTAGGTCAGGGGGACAACAATCACAGCCTTGCGGAAGAGGGAGAAGAAGATGGCGTGGTTCTTTTTGCCCAGGGATTTGAAGGTCGCCTGTCCGCCGTGCTGCAGCACCATAAAAATGAAAGTGGAAAAATAAATATTGAAGCAGGGGAGGGCGGTCTCCTTCAGGCCCGGATCGGAACTGAAAATGCCGAGCAGGAACATGGGGAACAGCCGCATGACGCCCCAGATGACGATGCAGTAGGCGAAGCTCATGGCGAACATGATTTTGCCTGCCTCCAGGACATTGCGCATGCGCTTTGCGCCGTAATTGTAGCTCATGATCGGAGAGGTTCCCTCGGCGATCGCGAGGAGGGGCGTCTCGAACATCTGCCGGGCGGAATTGATCATGGTCATGGCCGAGACATAAATGTCGCCGCCGACGTGGGCCAGAACATTGTTGCAGCTGATGGAGACAACACTGTTGGTGAACTGCATGATAAAGGCGGCCATGCCCAGCCCGATGATCCTGCGCGCCCGGGGACCGCATTTGCGGATTTCATTCATACCCATCAGATGCAGGCGGTAATCGACTTTTCTTCCGAAAAGGAAGCGCAGGACGAAGACGGCCGAAAGAGCCTGGGAGAAAACGGTCGCGATCGCGGCGCCCTCCACCCCGAGCCCCAGGACAAAGATCAGGATCGGGTCAAGGAGGATGTTGGTGACGGCACCGATGATGACAGTCGTCATCCCGATGGTGGAATAGCCCTGGGCGTTGATGAAGGGGTTCATGCCGGTGGCGATCATGGAAAAAATATTTCCCAATAAATAGATGCGCAGATAGGGCATGGCGTATACCATGGCGGCATCCGACGCTCCGAAGGCGGAAAGGATGGGCCGGCCGAAGATCTCACCGAAAACGGTCAGAAAGACTGCGGTGGCAATGAGCAGGAAAAAAGCCGTGTCCTGGATGCGGGAAGCCTCCTCGCGCCGCCCGGCGCCGCGCGCCATGGAAAACAGAGGAGAGCCGCCGCTGCCGTACATATTGGTGAAGGCGGTGATCAGGATGACCAGGGGAAAACACAGGCCGACCGCTCCCAGCGCGGCAGTTCCGCTCCCCGGAATACGGGCTATATAGATCCGGTCCACGATGTTGTACAGCAGGTTCAGGATCTGAGCCACGAGCATGGGAAGAGCTGTTGCCAGAATGTTGTGCAGTATTTTTCCATTTTCAAAATCGACTCGTTTCATGTGTTTTGTGCCTGAGGACCTTTCTGTGTATGATTATCTGATGACGGCTGCGAACAGGGTATGGCTGTCGTTTATCCTTCATCGCGCAATACCCGTGACTTCAGTCGAGGGATACGCGCGTGAAAAGGGAAACCCGCAGGCGTGAACCCATGCAGCGCATGAGCGCAGGACTTGCGGGCGAGTCCTGAAACCGGAAGTTTCCCAGCGGGGTCTCTAAGACTTAGTATAGTACCATTCCATGCATATTTGTAACCCTTCTTTTGCGGCCCCCCTGTTTTTTTGACAGGATCGCGGGAGGCGGAGACTTTATGCCCGGCTGGCCAGAAGGCAGGCCCGGTCAGAAAGTTGCAGCATCGGACAATTTCCGACGGAAGAGAAAAGCGGCTCAGAAAGCAGAGAAAAACCAGGCAGGTACAGAAAACAAAGCAGGCACAGAAGAGCAGAGAAAACACAGAAGAGCAGGAAAGTGTTTCGACAGGGTCGAAAGAGGAAAAATGAAAACAAAAACCAAGGCAGAAAATAAAAGACAGGCTCAAGTCAGGACTTTCACAGAAGGGAAGATACTGCTCCCCCTGGTGCGCTTTGCCCTTCCGGTGCTGGCTGCCCTGTTTTTACAGGCTATGTACGGGGCGGTGGACCTGCTGATCGTGGGACAGTTTACAGAAGTAAGCAGTGTTTCGGCACATGTCTCCGCGGTATCCACCGGATCTCAGATCATGCTGACATTGACAAATCTGGTGGCCAGCTTTGCCATGGGTGCGACGATTCTGCTGGGACAGCAGATCGGGCGCGGAGAGGCAAGAAAGGGAGGCGAGACGATCGGGGCCTGTATTGTACTGTTTGCCTGTATCGGGATTGTGTTCACAATTCTGTGTGTGTCCGGAGCGGGGATGATCGCGACTGTCATGCATGCCCCCAGGGAAGCATTCGACCTCACAAAGATTTATGTGCGGATCTGCGGCGGCGGTATGCTTGTCATCATCGCCTATAACCTGATCGGCAGCATCTTCCGCGGAATCGGGGACTCCGTCACACCCCTGATTACTGTGGCCATCGCCTGTGTATGCAATATCGTCGGAGATCTGATCCTGGTCGCCGGCTTCCATCTGGGAACGGTCGGAGCGGCGATCGCGACGGTCGGCGCCCAGGCGGTGAGTGTCGTGGTCTCCCTTCTGCTGATGCGAAGGAGAACACTGCCCTTCTCCCTGGAAAAGGAACATATCCGTTTCCACCGCGAGCTCACCGGGCGCATCACCAGGCTGGGACTTCCCATTGCGACTCAGGATTTTCTGGTCGGCATTTCCTTCCTGATCATACAGGCAATCGTCAACTCCCTGGGCGTCATTCCCTCAGCGGGAATCGGAGTCGCGGAGAAGGTGTGTGCCTTCATCATGCTCGTGCCCATGGCGTTTATGCAGTCCATGTCTGCCTTTGTGGCACAAAATGCCGGCGCCGGCCGCTTTGACCGGGCAGAGAAGGCGTTGAGATATGGAATTCTGCTGTCCCTGGCGGTAGGTACAGTCATGTTCTGGCTGTCCTTTTTCCACGGAATCAGCCTGGCTTCCCTGTTCGCCAGGGATATGGAGGTCGCGGCGGCGGGCGCCGACTATCTCAAGGCCTATGCCATCGACTGCTTACTTACACCTATCTTCTTCTGCTTTATCGGCTTTTACAACGGAATCGGCATGACGCGCTTTGTCATGATGCAGGGCATCGTGAGCGCCTTCTGCGTGCGTGTGCCTGTGTCCTTCCTGATGAGTAAGCGGGTCCCGGTCTCTCTTTTCCACATAGGACTGGCGACTCCCTTCTCCTCTGCCCTCCAGATCGTCATGTGCCTCGTGTGCATGGCCTGGGTGAACGCCCGCATCCGCAAAAACGGTGTGATCTGACAGAGAAGCTGCAGCTGTTCCCCGGGCAGCGGGAACGAAGCTGCTGCAAGTGCAGCACGCAGATATAATCCCACGCGGGAACGGCAGGCTGCTCTCATCGTCTGTCGGCGGACATGCTGAGCGCGTCCGACAGCTTTCATCGTCTGTCGACGGATATGCTGACTGCGTCAGAAAGCGCACATCGTCTGTCGACGGACATGCTGACTGCGTCAGACAGCTATGGAACAGAAGTGTTTTGGAAAAAGTTTTCGGGGAAATATCAGATATGGCAGAATATATCAGAACATACAGCGGAGTGAGATTTTATCCGACAGAGCCGGATTCCGCCGGATTCCGCATCGAGGA
>ODAI012957182.1_pt1 | contig 12146 bp, 12 predicted proteins | sample 1539321 | NCBI WGS metagenome assembly ODAI01 (sample SAMN02144231, study PRJEB22623) | gut metagenome | biome: sheep rumen | host: Ovis aries | place: New Zealand
ATTGATTTAATATCGTACTTTTCGAGAACAGCAAGGATTTGCTTCTCTCTTCTTTCATATGATTCAAATAAAGCCATGTTCAAATCCTCCCTTATTCCTTTCTCGGGTCGATAACGCGCACTGCATCATCCACTCTGCCATATTGCCCTTGTGCTTTTTCATAAGCGGTGTTTGCATCATCGCCGCCCTTGATAAAGTCCATCATCTTGCCGAAGTTAACGAACTTGTAGCCGATGATTTCATCATCCTCATTCAAAGCGATACCGGTGATATATCCATCGGTCATTTCGAGATAACGCGGACCCTTCTCGAGGGTGCCGTAAAGTGTACCGATTTGGCTTCTCAAGCCCTTACCGAGGTCCTCAAGACCTGCACCGATAGCCAAACCGTCCTCAGAAAAGGCGGACTGTGTTCTACCGTAAACAATCTGCAAGAACAGCTCTCTCATAGCGGTATTGATAGCATCGCAAACCAGGTCGGTGTTGAGCGCTTCCAAAATGGTTCTGCCGGGAAGAATCTCGGATGCCATAGCCGCAGAGTGGGTCATGCCGGAGCAACCGATAGTCTCTACGAGCGCTTCTTGGATAATACCTTCTTTAACATTGAGGGTCAATTTGCAAGTACCCTGTTGAGGGGCACACCAGCCGATACCGTGGGTAAAGCCGGAAATGTCGCTAATCTGCTTAGCCTGTACCCACTTTGCCTCCTCCGGAATCGGAGCAGCGCCGTGAGCCACGCCTTGCGCTACGGGGCACATATTTTGTACTTCTTGTGAAATCGTCATTGTAAGTACTCCTTTCAAGTATTCAGGCAAATGGTTATCTGCCCAAGCGTATTACAAAATGATACGATTCTATTATATATATTCTTGAAACATTTTTCAATAGCAAATATGCCGATTTTTGCACCGGTGCGGCATTTGCAAATATTAACAATGATAAAAAGGGCATTTTTCCGAACACTAAAGGTATGATGAAATCACGCTCTTTTGTGCCCGCGCCGTACACGCAATATGCCGCCGGCATCACCCTTCTCTTGCGCATTTTTTTAACGGTGCTGTTTGTGATATACAGCGCCTTTTATTTACGCGCGCATGACAGCCGCTATGCCCTCAAGCTCGCCGAGTGCCTTGCGCTGCTCGCGCTCGGCTTTTTGCCGCGCCTGCTCAAGCTCGAGCACAGTCGCAGCGCCGCGGTGTTTGCCCTGTTTCTCTTTTTTGCGGGCGCGCTGGGCAGTGTGCTTGATTTGTTTGAAACACTTTCTTTTTATGATGTGTTTACCCACTTGTTTTGCGGCGTGGTGTTGGTGGTTTTTGCCCGTGATATTGTCCCTTTGCTACCCCTGCCGGCGCGCAAGTCGGTATTTGTCGGCTTTGCGCTGGTTTTGACCGTTTGCACCGCCTGCCTATGGGAAATTTACGAGTTTGTTGCCTTTTCCATTCTCAAAAACACTTCCTTTTCTTTCAGCTGCCTGGCGGTGCAATTCGGCTTTTCCGCCGCCAAGGAAACCGCTGCAAGCGCGCTCAGAGGTTCGGTGGACTTCTCCTACCAAACCGTGCAGGGATTGATTGAAAATGCCTATGACACCTTTTGCGATGTTATCTGCGCACTGCTTTCGGGTACCGTGACCGCCCTGCTGCTTGCAAGAAAAATCCCTGCCGCAGCGGCAGGGAAAAAGTCATTTTAATCAGGCGATTTCTCGGAAGCATCCGCCGGCACGAGCGCTTTGCTTTTTGCCTCCTTGCGCTCCAATTCCTTGTTAAATTCGTTCCAAACCGCCGTCGCCACCGGCACACCGATAAGCATACCGACAACGCCGAAAATGGAACCGCCGACTGTCACGGCACCTAAAACAATGATACCGGGCGTGCCGACACCCTTGCCGACCACCTTCGGGTAAATCACATTGCCTTCGATAACTTGAATAATCATCAACATCACAAAGAAAATCAGCGCCTTTATCGGTGAAACGGATAAAATCATCAAGGTGCCCACCACTGCCGAAATGGTGCTGCCCACCAGCGGGACAAGCGCCATCAGCATCACCAGCGCACTAATCATCGGCGCATAGGGCAAGCGCAAAATGCTCATACAAATCAGGCACAGCAGCCCTAAAATAACTGCCTCCACGCACTCCGCGGCAATGTATTTATGAAAAATACCGTTTAAGGAGGCTAACACGCGGAGGATTTTTTTTGCCCACTTTGATTGAAAATAGACGCCCTTCAGCCGACCCCAATAATTTTTGATTTGCTCCTTGCAAACAAGGAAATAGATGGAGAAAATAATACCCACAATCACCGCCACCACAACAGAAGCAGTGGAGGAGAGAATGCTCGTAATGCCGCCGGCGGTGTTTGCCAAGCCGGTTTTCAGGAAGCCTGTCACCTTGCTCATAATCAGCGACCAATCCAAATGCAGCAGCTTTTCGGCATATTCCGTCACTTTGCCTTGGACTGCCTCCGGTAACCACGCCCAATTCTCCACTTTATCCGCTATCACCTCCACAGCTTGCGGCATCTTTTGCACAATAAGCTTAATGCAGCTGATGAGCTGCGGCACAATCAAGCTGATAATCAGCGCTACAATCACCAAAATCGTTAAAATGGCACCGATTAAGCAAACCGCCTTTCTTGTCTTTTGGGCAAAGGGCGGGTTTTTCTTAACAAAATAATGGCGCTCGTAAAAGTTCATCAAAATATTGATAATGTATGCGATAATCGCGCCGACAATCACAGGTATCAGCGCATTGTAAACACCGCCGATAAAGCCCGCAATGTTATCCCAATATCTGAAAAACAGAAATACGGCAATGACCGCTAAGGCGATATAGAGATACCTTTTTTTATTTAACTTCGGAAAAGTCATATCCTTTTAGCTCCTTTTCTCTTTGTTTATAATCAGGCATAATACTCTCTATCATAGCATAAAATGCCCGCGAATGATTTTTGTGCCGAATGTGGCACAGCTCGTGCACCACCACATAATCTATCGCGCGCGGCGAATACAGCATTAAAAAACAGGAATAATTGATGGCGTTTTTCCCCGAGCAGGAGCCGAAGCGCTTTTTGGCTCTCGTGATGCCGACCTTGGTCGGTTGCACGCCGAGCAGCGCCGCGTAATACGCCGTGCGCGCAGGCAACACCTGTGCCGCCTGTGCCTTAAGGCGCGCGATTTCCGCTTCGCCTTCGGGGTAAAGCGGGCGGTTTTGCTCCCTGAGCCGCACTTTTTCCTGCGCGCGGCAAATCCACTGCTCATGAGAGGCAACAAAGCGCTCTATTTCCTTGCGACTCGCGCGCCGCGGGGCGCGCACAACCACGCCCTTTTGAGCATCCACTTCCAAAGACAGTGTTTTTCGGTTTGAATAGATAATTTTTATTTCTTGCATATTTTTAAGTTTACCATAATTGCCCGCACAAAGTCAAACCTGCACGCTCTCTCAAAAAAACATCAGCCCATTTTCAGATTGTTTTCACATTCAATCTGTATTATAATGGTATCGAAAATAAAAAAGGAGAAGCACAATGAAGCTCTTGATAGTAGATGATGAGCCGGCAATTCGCTTGTTGGTGAAAAAATATGCCGATTTTGAAGGCTATGAAAGCGAGGAGGCGGCAGACGGTATGGAGGCGGTCATCAAATGCCGCCAGAGCGCGTATGACATTATCATTATGGATGTGATGATGCCGGAGCTTGACGGCTTTTCGGCAGTCAAGGAAATCCGCAAATTTTCCGATGTGCCGGTAATTATGCTTTCCGCGCGCGGCGAGGAATATGATAAAATTCACGGCTTCGAGCTGGGTATTGATGATTATGTGACAAAACCTTTTTCCGGCAAGGAGCTGATGATGCGCATCGCCGCCGTGTTGGCACGCAGCGCAAAAGGCAAAGCCGAGGTGCAGCGAGAGGTCTACGAGCACGAAGGGCTGGTGGTGGATTTCACTGCCCACAGTGTCAGCATTGCCGGCAAAAAGGTGGAAATGACGCCGAAGGAATACGAGCTGTTGTTTTATTTCATTCGCAACAAGGGTATCGCGCTGACGCGAGAAAAGCTCTTGAGCGAAATTTGGGGCTATGATTTTTACGGCGACGACCGCACGCTCGATACCCATATTAAATTACTGCGCAAAAGCTTGGGGGATTACAGAGATTGCATTGTCACTCTCAGAGGGGTGGGCTACCGCTTTGAAGAGTAAGAAAAAATTATCGCTCAAGTGGCGTATCTTCGCGGCGCTGTCTGCGATTATGCTCATTATCCTTATGCTGCTTTGGCTGTTTCAAACCGTGTTTTTAAACAGCTTTTATCAAATGGTAAGGGTCAATGAAACCAAAACCGTTGCCGGGGCGGTATCCGGCATTCTTGCCGATGAGGACGCCGAGGTGCAAATTGCCGCTTTGAGCAATGCGCACAATGTTTCCATCAAGGTGTTAGATAACACCTTTGCAACGCTCTATTCGGCACAAAGTCCCGAAGCACGCAATTCTTTTTTTAATCATATTCCCGACAGCGAGTATTATTCCTTTTACCAAAAGGCGCAGGAAAACGGCGGTACCTACTCGGAATATTTCGGCGGCTTTTCGGCAGAGGATGCCGGCGCTGATTCTCAAAGCGACAGTGAAACCAAGCGCTCTGCGCAAACTGCTTTTATCATTATCAAAACAGTCGAAAACCCGGCAGGCGGCAATTACACGGTTATTGTCAACGCAAGCATTACCCCGGTAGACAGCGTAATTACCACGCTGCGCGTGATATTAATTGCCGTGACCGCTATTACCCTGGCGGGAGCCTTAATCATTGCCTTTGTGCTCTCCTCGAGCTTGACCAAGCCGATTAAGCGCATTTCCAAAAAAGCAAAAATTCTCGCAACAGGAGATTACTCGGTGGAATTTGAACCCTCTTCCATCAAGGAAATCAACGAGCTGTCCGACAGCTTGAATTATACCAAAACCGAATTGGGAAAGATTGACACGCTGCAAAAGGAGCTCATCGCCAACATTTCCCACGACCTGCGCACACCGCTGACGCTCATCGGCGGCTATGCCGAGGTGATGCGTGACATTCCGGGCGAGGTGACCGATGAAAACCTGCAGGTGATTATTGATGAAACCGCGCGCTTGACAAGCCTTGTCAACGATGTGCTCGATATTTCCAAGCTCTCCTCGGGTGCGCAGCAAATGCAGCCGGAGGCGCTCGACCTCATTGAGTGCGTGCAAAGCGTAATTCCCCGCTATAATAAGCTCATCGAAAGCAACCATTATAAAATCACCTTTGAAAGCGGCAATCTGACCCGCGCCACGGTGCGCGCCGACCGCACAAGGTTATTACAGGTTATTTATAATCTTGTCAATAATGCCGTTTCTTATACAGGCGCGGATAAAACCGTGCGCATCACCTTGTGCGAAGAGGGCGATGGCTATACCATGCATGTGATGGATTCGGGCGAGGGCATTCCCGCCGATAAGCTCCCTTATATTTGGGATAGATATTATAAAGTGGATAAAAGCCACCGCCGCGCCCAAATCGGCAGCGGCTTGGGGCTCTCCATTGTCAAGCAGATATTGGATGCCCACGGTGCCGCCTACGGTGTCAACTCCACCCCGGGCGAGGGCTCCGATTTCTGGTTTCACCTGAAAAAAGAAAATGAAGCATAAGCAAGGTTTAACCTGCATACCGCTATTGTACTAAAAAACGGGCAGCTTCTTTTGAAGCTGCCCGCGTTTTTTATTATCGCCTTAGTTGCCTTGTGCAATCATGGCATCTGCCACTTTAATAAAGCCGGCAATATTCGCGCCCGCCATATAGTTGCCGGGCATGCCGTATTCCTTGCTCTTGGCATCGCAATTATCGAAGATGTTCTTCATAATGCCCTTTAATCTTGCATCAACCTCTTCGAAGGTCCAGGAAAGTCTCTCGCTGTTTTGGCTCATCTCCAAGCCGGAGACAGCTACACCGCCTGCATTGGCAGCCTTTGCGGGACCGTAGAGCATATTGTTTGCAAAATACACATCAATCGCCGCCGGTGTGGAAGACATATTGGAGCCTTCGCTGACACAGAAGCAGCCGTTTGCCGCAAGTGCCGCTGCGCTTTGCTCATCAATCTCATTTTGAGTAGCGCAGGGAAGTGCGATATCGCAGGGAATGGTCCAAATGCCCTTGCAGCCCTCGTGATACTCGGCTTCGGGGTGAGTGGTAACATATTCCTTGATTCTCTTTCTCTCTACCTCTTTGAGCTGCTTCACAAGCGCAAGGTCAATACCGTTTTTATCGTAAATATAGCCGTTGGAGTCGCACATTGCCACTACCTTTGCGCCAAGCTCGGTTGCCTTTTCGGTCGCATAAATGGCCACATTTCCGGCACCGGAAATGACCACGGTCTTACCCTTGAAGGATTTACCGTTGGCCTGCAGCATATTTTCGGTAAAGTAGCAAAGACCGTAGCCGGTTGCCTCGGTTCTTGCCAAAGAGCCGCCGAAAGTCAAGCCCTTGCCGGTCAGCACGCCGGTAAAGGTGTTGGTAATTCTCTTGTATTGACCGAATAAGTAGCCGATTTCTCTGCCGCCGACATTGATATCGCCTGCCGGTACATCGGTATCGGGACCGATATGTCTGTAAAGCTCAGTCATAAAGGATTGGCAGAAGCGCATAATCTCGCCTTCGCTCTTACCCTTGGGGTTAAAATCGGAGCCGCCCTTACCGCCGCCCATCGGCAAAGTGGTAAGAGAATTTTTGAAAATCTGCTCAAAACCGAGGAATTTGATAACGCCCAAATTCACTGTGGGATGGAAACGCAAGCCTCCCTTGTAGGGACCGATGGCAGAGTTAAACTGCACTCTGAAGCCTCTGTTGACGCGAACCTTGCCGCTGTCATCCACCCACGGAACGCGGAACATAATCTGCCTCTCGGGCTCAACAAGCCTTTCAATGACGCCGCTTTCGATATATTTCGGGTTCTTTTCCACTACCGGTTGCAGTGTCATCAAAACCTCTTTTGTTGCCTGGTGAAACTCAGGCTCTGCAGGGTTCATTTGCTCAACTTTCTTTTGAATACCAAGTAAATATTCGTTAGTCAGTTCCATTTTCTACACCTCTTTTTTCTAATATTGTTACTTTTTCTATATGCCCCATTGTTATCAAAATAAAAATAACATTAGAATAATACTATATTTTTTGCAAAATTGCAAGCACTTTTTGCAAGATTGAATAAAAAAACTTGCAAAAAACATCATTTTTTGCAAGTTTTTGTGCTTTTATTGAATTTTTTTATTTTTTGCCCGTCAAAACTTCGAGGAGTTCACTCACATTTTTGACAGTGTATACATCGGCGCACGGTTTCCCTTCAAAGGAACCGTAATCCACGCGCACCGCCTGCATCCCGGCACCGAGTGCACCCTGAATATCGTTAATCGGGTGGTCGCCGACAAAGAGGGATTGCTGCGGCGTGACGCCAAGGGTATCCATCGCATATTCAAAAATGCCTTTATCCGGCTTCCAAATGCCGATATCATCGGAAACCACCGCCATATCAAACAAATCGCGGATGCCCGCAGTGTCTAATTTGGTGTTTTGCAATAAGGAATTACCGTTGGTTACCATGCCGAGAAGATAACCGCGCTGCTTTAATTGCCGAAGTGTTTCCACGCTCCCCTCGAGCATCACCACGCGCTTGCCGAAGGTGGTATTAAAATCATCCACCAAGACCTGCAGCGCCGGCGGGTTTTCCCAGCCCCAAAGGGCTATCATCTCCGGCCAATATTCCTCGCGCGATTTGTAGCCGCCGTCAACATGCGCTTCCATCTCATCCATGCGCTTTTCTTTTTCCTCGCCCTGCACCTCCGGGAAATAGCGACTTAAAAAATCGGCACAATACAGGCGAAATGCGCCCGCCCTGGATTGCAGGGTATCATCAAAATCAAAAAATACCGCCTTTATTTCTTCAAACATGTTTTGCCCTTTCAATATCATGGAGCACCTGCGCGCGCAGCGCCTGCGTGCTCTTAAATTTCTTTTCTTCTCGAATAAAGCGCAACAGCTCTACCGTCGCCGGCTTTCCGTAAACCTCCTTGTCAAAATCAAACAGGTAACTTTCACTGCGAAAGCTGTCGCCGCTGATGGTCGGGTTATCGCCGATATTGGTCAGCGCCGCATATGTCTTCCCTTCCACCGTGACACGAGAAGCATACACTCCCGCGCGCGGCTTAACACAGCCTGCGCCGAAATATTGGTTGATGGTCGGAAAGCCGAGCTCTCTGCCGAGCTGTTTGCCTTTTGCCACCGCCGCTTCATAAAAGAAGGGGTAACCGAGCATGGCATTTGCCTTTTCCACTGCGCCGCCTTCTATGCACCGGCGAATGCGCGTTGCGCTGATGCTCGCACCTTCAAAATCCTTTTCCTCCGCCACGCACAGCTGCACACCGTGCTGCCGGCACAGGCGCTCCAGGCAGGCGACATCGCCTGCGCGATCTTTCCCGAAGCTGTAATTATAGCCGCAGCAAATGACCTCGGCATGAAAGCGCTCGATCAGGATTTGTTCAAAAAACTGCTCGGGTGTCAGCGCGCGCACCTGTGCAAAATCCAAATACGCAATGCGCTGAATGCCGCAAGCAAGTATCTTTTTTTCTAAGTGCTCCGGTGAAAGCAGCCTTGGCGGCGCCGCTCCCGCTATTACCTCTAAGGGGTGCTTTTGGAAAAGCAAACAAATCGAGTTATCATACGCTGCCGCAGCGTGAAGCACTGCCGCATGCGCCAAATGTACACCGTCAAAATTACCAAGTGCCAATGATACCATGCTAACCCTTTCTACCGACCCCGCACAGGTGCCGGTTTCTTATTTGCCAATCACTTTTTTTGCTTTCATTTGCGCTGCCTGCAAATCCGCTTCGCCCAGCCCTAAAAAGACCTCCTGCGGGTCAAAAATGCGGTATAGCCCGGCTTCATAGCGCCCCTTTAAGCGCTCTAAATCCAGCTCGCCGCCGTTAGAAAAGCGCACTGCCTGCTTCTCGCTGACATACACTGCCGGGTAAAAGGAAAGCGCGTCCTCAATCGCCACCATGCGCTTTTCAAGCCGATGCTGCGCGGCATACTCTTCCACTTCCTCAAGGCTGTAGCAGTTTTCAAGCTTGAAGCCGCTGCCCTCGGTCCGGCGCAGCCCCGCAAGGCAAGCCCCGCAGCCGAGCTTTTTGCCGATATCCTCGGCAAGGGTTCGGATATAGGTGCCCGCAGAACAGGCAATATCCGCCGTAAACTCCTGCTTTTGCTCATCAAAATCCAACACCCGAAAGGCATAGACCTCGATTTCTCTGGCGTCTCTTTCAACCACCTCGCCCTTGCGCGCGAGTTCATACAGGCGCACGCCGTCCTTTTGCACGGCGGAGTACATCGGCGGTATTTGCCTGATTTTGCCGATAAAGCAGCTCACCGCCTCGTCTAACTCGGGGCGGGAAATTTTTTTTGCACAGCGAGAAACAATCTCGCCCGTGGTATCTAATGTATCTGTTTCAAAGCCCAGCTGTATCACCGCGGTATAGCGCTTATCCTTGCAAGGTAAATATTCCAAAAATCGCGTGGCGGAGCCGACCAAAATCGGCAACACCCCGGTTGCCATCGGGTCAAGCGTGCCCGCGTGACCGATTTTTTTCATATTTAATATCTTTCGCATCCTTGCTACCGCACCAAATGAGGTGATACCGGCAGGCTTATCGATTGGAATAATCCCTGTCATGAAAGCTCCTGTGTGACGACCGCTACAAATTTTTCTTTAAACTGCGCGAGCGTGCCCTCAAAGCGGCAACCCGCGGCATTCACATGCCCGCCGCCACCGAATTGCTTGCAAATTTTCGCCGCATCAATGGGCGGCTTGGTGCGCACCGATGCCTTCCAAGTGCCGTTTTTGCGCTCTTTTATGGTGATACCCACCGCAACGCCCTCAACCTGGCGCGGAATGGAGGCGATGTATTCGCACTCATCCTCGCTGGTACCGGTTTGGCGGTACATCTCTCTGGTGATGACGGCAATTGCCAGGCGGTTATGCACATAATACTCCATATTCTCAAGCATCTTCCGCTCCAGCTCCAGCTCGCCGCGCGTTTTGGTTTCAAACATCACTTCATTGATGCTTTCCGTGTCCGCGCCCAAATCCTTCATCACGCCGGCAATATAAAAGGTTCTTGCCGTTGTGTTGCGAAAGCGGAAGCAGCCTGTATCGGTGGAAATGCCGGTGTAAATGCATGAAGCCATTTTTTCATCAAACTCCACGCCTAAATACTTAATGACATAATACACAATTTCCGCCGCTGCGGCGCTGTCGCCCTCTAAGCAGGTCTTTTCGGCAAAAAATTCGTTGGAGGGGTGGTGGTCAATCGCAAGCTCGATTTTGCCGGCATACTGCTGCTTGAGCTCGTCGCCGAGCAATTCCTCGGTTGCAATGTCTACCGCCATAACAAATTCCTCTTTAAACGACTGCTTTTTTAAGCCTTCCCATAAATAGGCATATTTCGGGTGCACCGGGTCATTATTGAGAAAATTCACCTTTTTGCCCATCTTGCGCAAAGCGCGCAGCAGTGCCAAAGCCGAGCCGAGCGTATCGCCGTCGGGGTGAAAATGTGTCAATATGGTAATGTTATCCTTTTGCGCCAAAATTTCGGCGACCTGTTTTGGAGTAATGTTCATACTTACCTCAGCTTATCGCTACTGTTCTTCATCAAGCGGTTTGTTTTCCTTGAGGATGCGGTCGATATGCATGCCGATTTCAATGCTGTTATCCGCGACAAAATTTAATTCGGGGGTTTTTCTCAAGTGCAATGCCTTGGAAACATGGTTTTTGATATAGCCCTCGGCATTTTTTAATGCCTTCACTGCCTGCTTGGCAGTCTCCAATCCCTCGAGCGCGCTGACATAGACCTTTGCATAGGAGAGGTCTCCCGAAACATCCACGCGCACAATGGTCAACATCTTTCCCGCAATGCGCGGGTCCTTCAGCTCGCGGATGACGGTGATGACAGCCCTTTTGATATCCTCGGAAACTCTGTCTGCCTTATACCCTGCCATTAATCTCTATACTCCTCTGTGATGTAGGCTTCAAAAATATCGCCCTCTTTAATATCATTGTAATTTTCAAGGCCGATACCGCATTCGTAGCCCTTCACCACTTCTTTCACATCATCCTTAAACCTGCGCAAGGATGCAATATTTGTTTCGGTGATGATGATGCCGTCGCGCACCAAGCGGATTTTGGCATCTCTGCTTACCTTGCCATCGAGCACATAGCAGCCGGCAATGGTGCCGATTGCGGAAATGGAAATAGTCTGCCTGACCTCGGCTCTGCCGATGTCCACATCTCTGTACTTCGGCGCAAGCATGCCCTTCATCGCCTGCTTGATTTCATCAATGCAATCATAAATGATGCGATAGGTGCGAATATCCACACCGTCTCTTTGCGCGTTGGCGCTTGCCACCGCATCCGGGCGCACATTGAAGCCGACAATAATCGCGTCGGAGGCATTTGCCAACATCACATCGCTCTCGGTAATGCCGCCGACTGCGCCGTGAATGACATTGACCTTCACCTCTTCATTGCTCAGCTTCTGCAGATTTTGTGTGACCGCTTCCACGGAGCCCTGCACATCTGCTTTCACAATAATCTTCAATTCCTTCTTTTCGCCCTCGGCGATGGTTTCAAAGAGATTATCCAAGCTGACCTTATTTTGTGCATCAAAGATTGCCTGCTTTTCTTCCTGCTTTCTTTGCTCGACAAGCTCTCTTGCTAACTTTTCATCGGTAACGGCATCAAAAATATCGCCCGATTTCGGCACTTCGCCAAGACCCATGACCTCCACGGGGACAGACGGGCCTGCTTCTTTGAGCTGCATACCGTTTTCATTGGTCATCACTCTGACCCTGCCGACAGCCGTGCCGGCAACCACAGTATCACCTGTGTGCAAAGCACCCTTTTGCCCTAAACAGGTGGCACCGGGGCCTCTGCCCTTATCGAGCTTGGCTTCGATAACCACGCCCTTTGCCTGGCGATCGGGGTTCGCTTTCAGCTCTGCCATATCCGCCACCAAAATGATGGTATCAAGCAGCTCGGGCAAACCTTCCTTTGTTTTCGCGGAAACGGGAACGCAAATCACATCACCGCCCCACTGCTCGGG